>TARA_B110000037_G_scaffold65856_1_pt1 | contig 13197 bp, 10 predicted proteins | sample TARA_B110000037 | Tara Oceans TARA_B110000037 (sample SAMEA4397196) | marine metagenome | biome: Polar Biome; feature: [MIX] marine epipelagic wind mixed layer (ENVO:01000061); material: water (ENVO:00002006), including particulate matter (ENVO:01000060) such as... | depth 10-100 m
AGTCGGAATATTCCTCCCCGTTATATTATCAAGCGTCAATATAGAGCAGGCAATTCGGATCCGAGCTTACTTGCGTCTCTCGTTAAGTTGATGCAATCTCGACGTCAGAATATCAATGCGAGTGAATTTATAAAGCAAGAAAATAATACGAGGGGATATGAGGGTGAGTGAAAAGAACAAACTGGAACTGGCAGGAGCGGCTGCGACTGGCATGATCACAGCCTACCATGCGCAGGAGAGACCAGAAACCAAGGCAGTGGTATCAAATTATGGTGAAAGGACATTTGCTGAGCTCAATGCCAGAGTTAACCAACTCGCCCGTGTACTCCGTAATGCAGGACTAAAACCGGATGACGGCGTTGCCATGCTGCTGACTAACCGGCCGGAATTTGTCGAAGTTTATTACGCCTGTATGCGCACTGGTATGCGAATCACGCCTATTAACTGGCATCTGACTGGGGACAATGCCTCGTATATTGTGACCAACAGCGGGGCGAAAGCGTTTATTGCAGACATCCGATGTCAGGAACCTGCGATAGAGGCGTTAAAAGACAATGCGACGCAACTCAAACTTTCACTGGCAGTCGGTGGTTCGATCGGCGGGTTCCAAGATTACGATGACGTGCTGGCTGGTGAGAGCACGTCTAATATTGAGGCGCCAGAAATTGGCAGCCAGATGTTATACACCTCTGGCACCACGGGACGCCCCAAGGGCGTTTACCGGGAACGAGAATTACCGGGCAAAGCACCATCACCGGTAGCGGCCACGACAACAAGAACAGTAGAGTCTGCCGGTTTTCAGGCAGGGCAAGACTTGGTCCTTTGCACCGGACCTGCCTATCATGCGGCACCCCTGACGTTTAACATAACTTTACCGCTAGCTGCTGGTGTAGGTACGGTGTTAATGGATAAGTGGGATGCAGAAGAGACGCTGCATCTCATTGAAACCCACAGCATTACTCATACTCATATGGTCGCGACAATGTTCCATAGATTGTTAGCGCTGCCTGATGATGTCCGCGGAAAATATGATCTCTCAAGCATCCGTTATGTGCTCCATGGTGCGGCACCCTGTCCGGTTCATACCAAGCAGGAAATGATTGACTGGTTAGGGCCGGTAATTTACGAATATTACGCGGCGACCGAAGGCGGCGGCGGGTTTTTTATCGACTCAGAGGAGTGGTTAAGTAAGCCCGGAAGTGTCGGTAAAGCGCCTGCAGAAGCAGATAACAAAATCGTCGATGATGACGGCAACGAGGTCCCGGTAGACGAGGTGGGCACCATCTATTTTCGATCGCCACCGGTCAAATTTGTCTATTTCAAGGATGACGACAAGACGAACAACAGTTACGCCGGGGACTACTTCACGCTGGGCGATATGGGTTATTTTGATGACGACGGCTATTTGTTTTTAACCGGCCGTAATGCCGAGACGATTATCTCTGGTGGAGTGAATATTTATCCTCAGGAAACTGATGACGTATTGCTGAAGCACGCCGCGGTGGGTGATGTCTGCACCGTCGGCATACCCAGCGAGGAGTGGGGTGAGGAGGTAAGGTCAGTCGTGATGCTGAAAAGTCCAACCGAGGATAATGCCGCCGTCGTTCAGGAGCTCATTGCTTTTTGTCGCGATCACTTGCCTCACTTTAAGTGTCCCAGGTCAATTGATATTGTCGACGAGCTGCCTCGATTGCCCTCTGGTAAAATTCAGCGCAAGGTGGTCAGGGCACCTTATTGGGAAGGTCGAAAACGTCAGATTTAATCCCTGCCGTTATCAGCACGGCAGACCTGCTTACCCCTCGGTGCAATGCTCGCGAGGGGTGTTTCGGGACATCGGTTCGAAAAATCAGACTAGTGCCTGTTCCGGATCTTCAAAACGCTGAGGCTAGCCTTACCTTTTTTGCCATCATTTGAGGCAACATCGAGATATACGGCAACAACGTATCGGCTATGACGAAAGTGGAAGTTGATTTCATCGTTGTTGTAGAGCATGCCCTCAAATTCGGGTATTCGACGCACATCGCCATTGCTAAATTCAACGTGGGCAGCTTCTATTAGCACACGACGTTTCCTACCTTCCAGCTGAATAGAGCGAACTCGCTTGTTGATATCGATGATTATTTCCTCACCTTCATACCCATGTCTTCCGGTTGGGGTGTAGAAGGTGTCGATCTGTCTCCAGACAAAATCACTTGGGTGCTCGTGCTCGTGCCTGTTGGCACGAAGGTAGTCGCTGTAAATCAGGCTAGTAGTCGGGTAGTAACTGCGACCAAAAGCCCTGTGTATCTTATGCCAATATTTCTTTCCCCTTCTGTTGCTGTGCCGCGATGAATCATAATGCGCATTGTAAAAGCGCCGGTGTTCAGCAAACCTTCTTTTGGCCCATCTTTTGTTCGCGCGATTGCGGTCATGCCTTTGCTTGATGTGACCTCGATAATGGTCTCTGTTTCGAACATGATTTGAATGATGCTCTCGCGGCTTGATATGTTGGCTTCTATGATCGCGCTTGTTGTTTGAGGCAAAAGGTCGGTCGCGCTCATTTTGTTTGTGTTGCCGCTGCGTTTTCCGCTGCCGTTGATTGGTTTGGTACTCTGGTTTGTTTACTTTCTGCTTTACCTGTACAGCATTTGGCGTCTGGTCAGTATCGGTGTTCGATTTGAACCTTGTGACTGCGGGATTTCTTTTTTCGCTATTACTCGTTGGTTGGCGAATGTCTCTCCCATCGACATCCCGCTTTTTACTGCGTGCCTCCGCTCGCTCATGTCGTGATGGCGGAAAATTGTTTCGCGCCGCATGCCTTTTATGTGAGCGCTTATCAAGGCGTTCGGGCATCTCCCTAGAGATATCCTGGTCTAGTCGTGGTTGTCTTTTTGACTCCTCGGCGGTTGCGTTAAAAGATAATGTTATGGCGATTAACAGACCAACCAACATCTTGATTTGAGACCGTACTGAATAGTTCAAAGCTGTCATTCTCATCATGCTTCTCCTCTGGAGGTTGAGAAACACTTTGCACCAGAGACCCTGAATTCTTTATTAATGCTAAATTAACCCAATATGAATGCAGTACATGCAGGTCTGATAGCAGGTCTGATAGCGCCCGGCACTATCTTTGTCCTATCTATGAAAGGCAGGTACCTTTTCTTTCAGGCGTTTGAGTAGTTGCGGAGAAGAGCATGCTTGAACTACCGTGTGGTCGCAGTCCTGATCGAACTGGAACTGCTTTATACCTTTCAAAAGTGCGCGCGAGAGAGATTCTGTTGGTGCGATACCGGGCTCTAGAAACAGGTTTTTTATGATTAACTGTCGGTTTTTTCGATTGGCTTTGCTATCCATACGCCCGATGAGTTCGTCTCCCCATAGGAGGGGCAGCGTGAAGTACCCGTACCGTCGTTTTGCCTCAGGCACATAGCACTCAATCAAATAATCAAAGTTGAACAAGCGGCTGGTACGCGAACGGTTAATCACCAGGTTGTCAAATGGTGACAGGAACTTGACTCGATCACGACCGACTTTTGTGGGGATGGAAGTCAGTGATTCTGCGAGCACTAAGTAGTCCTCACCCTTAACATGACAATTTTGGACGATGCCTTCTTCCAGTAAGTCGTGAATTGCCTGAGCGTAATCTGGTTTAAAACTGTTACTGGTGAGCCTGCGGATTGTGGTTTTTGCATAGGCGATATCACGCGCGGTTCCTATTCCCAGCGCCCGCAGCATTATGACAGTGTGATAGCGAGCCCATTCGTCATCTGAGGGTAGTGTCGTGCTGACTTGTTCTGATAATACCCGCTCTGTGAGGTCGTACACTTTCTGGAAACCCTTTCGTTCCTTCACCATGAGTTCTCCGGAGAGAAAAAGAGTTTCCAGCATATGCTTTGCAGGTTTCCAGTCCCACCAACCGTTGGATTTTTTACCCGGAGGTTGCTCGAAATCCCTGGCTTGCAATGCACCCTCAGCATGAATCCTTTTGAGAATTTCTTTGACTAACATTTTATCGCGGGGGCGGTTCGCAGCGAAGCCCTGCATTATCGGGAGGTAGTATCTAAAATCCCGCATGGGTAAATAGGCTGCAGCGTGAGACCAGTATTCGAATACGCTGTTGTCTACAGCCTGCAGAGTGTGAAGCATTGATTCCTCATAGCCCGGAATTCTGGTGTTCAGTACATGATGGTGCGCGCGCTGAATCACCGATATCGTATCAATTTGTACGTAACTCAATTGATGGACAGCTTCTGCTACCGCTTTTTTGCCTCGACCAAAACTCGCTTCACGCGCCAGACCCTGGCTGTCTAGTACCAGTCGTCGTGCGGTTTTGGGTTTTAACTCAATAGTTTGGCGCATCAGAATCCTGTCGTGTCGGTCCGTTTTGTGCCGAAATGTTCTGAGAACATAAACGCTTAGCCCTCAATGATATGCTATGGTCCATGGCAAGTCTGCCTGTCCAAAACTAATTTTTAACACAAGAGAACAACGTGTATGGCCAATATCAGGGTTTTACTTGTTGACGGTTTCAATCTGATTCGACGTGTTTATGAAGCGAATCACCGGGAAGACACTGAAATCAATGATTGCATCGAAAGTTGTGTTAGATCTCTCACCCGAGCGCTGAATACCCACCGGCCGTCTCACGCGGTTGTTGTTCTTGATAGCCATGAAATGACTTGGCGCCATATGTTGTACGACGACTATAAATTCGGCCGAAAGCCGACGCCCGAGGTTCTGATTAGCAATCTCGACATGTTTCGGCGTGCCTTCGAAACGGCAGGCGTAAGAAGCCTAGAGGTCGCCGGTTATGAGGCTGATGATGTTATTGCCACCCTTGCAGCTGGTGTTGCCAACATAAGCGGAGACGCAATTATTTTGTCGACTGACAAGGGCTTTCTGAGCTTGCTGGATAAACATATCGAGGTTTACCACCACTTTGAACAGCATTTTTTAACCAGCACAGATGTCAGGGTGAAATACGCGCTTAGACACAATCAACTCATCGATTATTGGTCCTTGTGTGGTGACCCGGGTAATAATATCAAGGGGGTCCCCGGCGTGGGTAAAAAGACCGCGTTATTACTACTTGAGAAGTTTGACTCCCTAGACGAAGTGCTGGCCCAGGCTCGCGGCCTGGCGCAAGATCAGGCGGCAGATTCTGGTTTGGCCGTTTACCAAAAGTCCTTATCGAAGGTCCTGCAATTTGAAGATGAAGCAGTGAAATGCCGTTTGTTGCTCACACCTAAACTCGACGTTGAGTTGGGAATAAATCTTAAGATATTTCGGTTAGCGTAGTGTGTTGTTTAATCCATATCTTTCACGCGAGAGTTTTTCGTCTCCGATGTCCTGTCCTCCGGGGGCAGATAGAGTGTTAGAATAGAGCCCGCCTTAAATTGCCCTCTGGGGCATCTGTTTGACACAAAGAGAGAGATACAAACCTTGTCGATAATTACCTGTTTTAAAGCTTACGATATTCGTGGTCGCATTCCAGATGAACTGAACGAAGATATTGCCTACCGTATTGGCCGGGCTTATGCCATGTTTCTGACACCTAAGCAGGTGGTCGTTGGCCACGATATCCGGCTTTCAAGCCCAGCCATTAGTGAGGCAGTGGTAAATGGACTCAGGGATAGCGGCGTAGACGTTTTTGATATTGGCGAGTGTGGGACAGAGGAAATTTACTTCGCCACCTCTCACTTCAATATGGATGGTGGCATTGTCGTCACTGCGAGCCACAATCCAAAAGATTACAACGGCATGAAATTAGTCAGGGAGTCCTCCAAACCTATCAGCGGAGATACCGGGCTCCATGAAATTCAGCGGCTTGCTGAAGCGAATGACTTTGATGCAGTCGTCACCCGTGGAAAGCTAGAGTCACTGGATCACAGGTCGGCATATATTGCACAGTTGCTCAGCTATGTTGATATCGCGACGTTGCCTAAACTAAAGGTGGTTGTTAACGCCGGTAACGGCGGCGCGGGAGCCGTGATCGACAGGATTGAGAAATTTCTGCCAATTGAATTCATCAAGGTACATCATGATGCCAATGGGCATTTCCCAAATGGTGTACCTAACCCGTTGCTCGTTGAAAACCGGGCCTCCACAACTGACGCGATCGCTGCCCATGACGCGGATTTAGGCATCGCATGGGATGGAGATTTTGATCGATGCTTCTTCTTTGATGAGAACGGGCGATTCATTGAGGGTTACTACATTGTTGGGTTATTAGCTGAATCATTTCTGGAAAAAGATGCCTCAGCGAAAATTGTTCACGACCCAAGGTTAACCTGGAACACAATAGATATTGTTGCAAGCAAGGGTGGAGAGGCTGTTCAAAGCAAAACAGGTCACGCGTTCATCAAAGAAAGAATGCGTGAAGAAGACGCAACCTACGGCGGTGAGATGAGTGCGCATCATTACTTCAAAGATTTTGCCTATTGCGATAGCGGGATGGTGCCGTGGCTTCTTGTTATTGGTCTGATGTCCCAGCAGCGCGCAACGCTTTCATCGCTTGTAAACGATCGCATGAAAAAGTTCCCCGCCAGCGGTGAGATCAACCGTCGATTGACCAACCCGCAAGCTGCCATTGATAAAATTGAAGAAAAGTATGCAGTGGATGCATTAGACGTTGAGCATACCGATGGTCTGAGTGTCTCTTACAAAGATTGGCGGTTTAATCTCAGAATGTCGAATACCGAACCGGTTGTTAGGCTGAATGTTGAATCGAGAGCTGACACGGCATTAATGGAGTCGAAAACAGCAGAGTTGCTGCTTCAATTAGGTGGCGAAGTCTAATGAGTTGGATGGGAAAAATACTCGGTGGTGGTCTTGGTTTTGTTTTTGGTGGACCGATCGGGGCTGTGTTCGGTGCGGCGCTTGGGCATCAGGCGTTTGATGCTGATAGTCGCAGCGGGACTCTGAGCGGTCTCGAAAATAAACAGGGTATTTATTTTGCGGCAACTTTTTCCATGCTCGGTAAGTTAGCAAAAGCTGACGGTAAAGTGAGTCAGCAAGAAGTCGATGTCATTGATCGCATCATGCGGGATAACCTACGTTTGCCTGAAGATGCACGCAAACTCGCGATCAATATCTTTAACGCGGCAAAAGATGCTGACGATGCGTTCGAGGATTATGCGCAACAGTTTTATGATGAGTTTGGTCGCGCGGAAGTCGTGCTGGTTTCGATTATCGATCTGCTGCTCGTTGTTGCTTATGCCGATGGCGAGTTACACGCATCAGAAGAAGCCATGATCAAGAGTGCGGTCCATATTTTTGGGCTGGACGCGCAATATGCGCAAATCAAGGGTCGCTTCACAGGGCAGGGTCAGATCGACGATGTTAACCAGTGTTACCAGATTCTCGGGTGTCACGAGGAAGATGATACCGTCACCATTAAGCGAAAATACCGGAAGCTAGCGATGGAATATCACCCCGACAGGATTCAATCGAAAGGCATGACGCCTGAGCTTGCGAGTGCTGCCGAAGAAAAATTCAAAGACATCCAGCATGCCTGGGATGTCATTGAGAAGCAGCGGAAGTAACTTTTTAAGACCACAAAACGAACTCGAACATCACTTGAACCGCCGCTGGTAGTGACCTGTTGACTGAGAGATTAAGGACCTTTGGGTCGCCAAATGATCGATTCGTCTACAAGGTTAATATCTTTGAGGCCGCAAAATGCCATCGTTAGGTCAAGCTCGTTTGATATCACCTCCAGACACCTTGTTACACCTTCGGCACCCATCGCGCCAAGTCCGTAGAGAAATGCGCGCCCAATCATCGTGCCCTTGGCACCGAGTGCAGTGGCTTTAATCACGTCTTGACCACTTCTTATCCCTCCGTCCATCCATACTTCGATGTCGTCACCCACTCGGTCGACAATTTCCGGTAAGACATCGAGGCTAGCAGCAGCGCCATCAAGTTGACGGCCCCCATGATTAGACACAATAAGTGCGTCGGCACCGCTCCTGGCAGCTAATTCAGCGTCGTCAGCATCCATAATGCCCTTGAGCACGAGCTTACCCCCCCATTGATCCTTGATCCATTGCACATCGTCCCAATCAAGTGTGGGATCAAACTGCGAGACAGTCCACTGTGCTAGGTTGGTCATGTTGTCGAGCCCCTTAACATGCCCTACGATATTGCCGAAGTTTCGTCTTTTAGTACCTAACATTCCAATGGCCCAGCGAGGTTTTGTGGCAATGTTGATGAGGTTGGTGAGGGTTGGCTTCGGTGGTGTCGACAGACCGTTTTTTATGTCTTTATGACGCTGCCCCATTATCTGCAGATCAAGCGTCAGGACAAGCGCGGAGCAACCAGCATCTTTCGCGCGCTGGATTAATCGAGAGATGTAATCTTTATCTTTCATCACATAAAGCTGGAACCAGAATGGACGCGTGGTGTTTTGAGCGACGTCCTCAATTGAACAAACACTCATTGTTGAAAGGCAAAAGGGTACGCCGAATTTTTCAGCGGCTCGCGCCGCGTGAATCTCTCCGTCCGGATACTGCATACCGGTCAGCCCTGTTGGTGCAAGCGCGACAGGCATCGCCACATCCTCACCGATCATTTTTGTCGAAAGATTCCTGCCCTCCATATCGACCAGGATTTTTTGGCGCAATTTGATTCGGCTGAATGCGGCCTCGTTATCCCTGAAGGTGCTTTCGGTCCAGCTACCGGATTCGGCGTAGTCATAAAACATCCTAGGCACTCGTTTTTTATAGAGTTTTTTAAGATCTTCGATACAGGTAATGGTCATAGAGAAGGCGTTGATCGTGAGTTGTGATTTTATTCACCACGACAGCTGTTAACGCTGCTGCGATGAGCTTGGTGTGCCTGATGTCATATAGCGAATATTACATAGATAGAATACCTGTTGTCATTACGTGATACTCTTTTACTCGTCGCAAATAGATCTTCAATGAGTAATTTTTATGAGCAAGACGAGTGATTCGATTCCCCTTAACTTTCAGTATCGAAAGGAAGCTGAGATGCTCGAACGTTCGATGGAATTTTATCAACAAATGAAGTCAAGGCGCACGGTAAGGGAATTTTCCGCAAAAAGTGTTCCACGGGAAATAATTGAAAATTGCCTGCGTACAGCAGGCACCTCTGTCAGTGGCGCAAACTTGCAACCTTGGCATTTTGCCGTTGTCTCGGATCCTGCTATCAAAAAGAAAATTCGTGTTGCAGCAGAAAAAGAAGAAAAACTGTTTTACGAGGAGAAAGCACCCCAAGAATGGCTCGATGCTTTGGCACCGCTCGGAACTGATGCAAACAAACCTTTTCTCGAAACGGCGCCTTATTTAATTGCCATTTTTCAGCAGCGGTTCGGTGAGACGGCTGACGGCGGTAAGGTAAAACATTATTACGCAACCGAGTCGGTTGGCATCGCGACAGGTATGTTGATTGCGGCGCTGCACGAAGCCGGGCTAGCGAGTCTCACGCACACACCCAGCCCGATGGCTTTTCTGAGTGAGATCTTGGGTCGTCCGCGCTCGGAGCGTCCATTTTTACTGCTTGTCGTCGGATATCCTGCCGAAGATGCTGAGGTCCCTGATATCGATAAAAAACAGCTGGATGAAATTGCCTCGTTCCACTAAAGGTGTGTCTCTAGCGAGATAAAAGTCGAACATGAGCGCTACTTTGCACTAGGCGGGTTGCTTATATTTGCCTTTGTTCCTGCTTTTCAGCGGCGGTTTGCTTTCCAAGGCTAATGAGGTCCAGAAGAATATTGGTCGTCTCAACTAGAAAGGCATCAGGTTCTTCATTCTCTGTTGTGTCCTCAATGTCGGGTTCTGCACCTTCTTTCTCAGGATTTTCCTGCTTAAGAGTAGCGGGGGGGTCAGTTGCGCTAGGCATTTCTATGACGCCGGCGAGTTCGTTACCGACCAAATTTTGTGCTTCGCCAAGTGCCGCATCTCCTTCTCCTAGATCTCCACTCTCTGCATCTGTCGTAATGCCTGTCGCACCACTGCCATCAATTTCCGCGACAACGGGTTCCTTGTCGCCTTGAAGTTCATCGAGAGAGTCTATTTCAGGCAACCCCTGCTGAAGCCGCTTGGTGTTTTCGAGTGCTAGCCAGAAGGTGTCTGAATCTTCTTTTTCCTTAAGACGCTGACTTTCATTAAGCGTAACGGCAGTTTGCTGAGCCCTGACCTTACGGTAGGCAGCAGCGTCTGCCATGTACGTGAATTCAGGATCTTCCGTGACCCGCGCTTTGTGAAGTCGATCAAGCTCCGTAACCAATGGCCCGATCATCTGTTTTGTACGAAAGCTTGTCGCGGATATCTGATCCCAAGGCAGCGGCCCATCAAGCGTGCTTTCGCCGATGGAATCGAGGTCAAAGTTCGACGGGAATGAGATGTCCGGAATAATGCCCTTGTGTTGTGTGCTTTCACCTGAAATCCGATAGAACTTGGCTTGGGTCAGTTTTAACTGTCCACGATTCATGGGTAAAAGCGATTGCACAGTGCCTTTGCCGAAGGTCTGGCTACCAATGATGACTCCGCGCTCGTAGTCTTGCATCGCGCCAGCAAAAATCTCCGAAGCTGAAGCGCTCAGGCGATTTACAAGTACCGCAAGTGGGCCGTCGTAGATGGTCCGTATATCCCGGTCATTAAGGATATCTACGCGGTTACTTTTGCTTCTAATTTGGACCGTGGGTCCACGGTCGATAAACAATCCAGTGAGTGTTCGGGCCTCTTGTAGGGAGCCACCGCCGTTGTTGCGCAAATCAATTACTACGCCCTCGACACCCTCAGCCATCAGGTCTGCCAGCAGCAACCTGACGTCTCTAGTTGTGCTCTTAAAGTCTTTCTCGCCTTTCTGCAAGGCCTGAAAATCGATGTAAAAGGCAGGGATATCGATGACGCCAATCTTTCGTTTATGACCAAATTGCTCGACTTCAATAATCTCGGACTTCGCTGATTGTTCTTCAAGTTTTACTGTGTTCCTGACAATTTTAACAATTTTTGATTCAGAGCTGTCAGTAGAACTAGCTGGAATGACATCAAGTCTGACGATCGTGTCTTTTTTACCACGAATGAGTTGCACAACTTCGTCGAGGCGCCAGCCGATCACATCGATCATTTCACCTTCGAGGCCTTGGGCTACTGCGACAATTTTATCATCAGGAAAGACCTGTTTTGACTTGTCAGCGGGTCCTGCCGGTACAAGAGAAACCACTCGAGTAAATTCGTCTTCCTGTTGCAGCACAGCACCGATGCCTTCAAGCGAGAGACTCATATTGATATTAAAGTTTTCCGAAGTTCTCGGTGAGAAATATTGTGTGTGCGGATCATAGGTGCGAGTGAAGGCATTCATATAAAGCTGATAGACGTCTTCGCTGTTGGTTTGGCGAGTGCGTGTCAGTCGGTTTTTATATCGCTTCAGCAGCAGTTCTTGGATTTTCTCCGGTTCCTTGTCCGCGAGACGCAGGTTCAAGACTGCGTTTTTCAGCCGCCTTCTCCAAAGGTCATCAAGCTCCGCGTTGTTGGTCGCCCAAGGGGCCTCCTCGCGATCAAGCTCAAGAAATTCGTCTCGTTCAAAGTCAAAAACGTCTGTGCCTTTTTCAAGCTGCGCCAGTATTGATTCGAAGCGCGCCAGCACACGCTGGTGGTAGCGATTGAAAATAATAAACGCGGGCTTTGCGTCACCGCGTAGCAGCGTGTCATCTAATTGGTACCTTAGACTGTCGAACTCAGCGATGTCAGAGGCCAATAAATAACTTTTACTTGGATCGAGGTCTTCGAGAAACCCTTGATAAATTTGCTCAGAGAGCAAATCGTTCAGTTCAGTGGTGACGTAGTGGCGACTCGACAGGGCGTCAACGATATTGCGTGTAGTGTTTGAATGAACAGGGAGTGGGGCAAGTGCAGCGATTTCGTCGGTGACGGCCTTATTTCCGGCGCTCACCGTTGCAAGTGCGGTGCCTGAAGATCCTGCAAACGCAAGCGCGGCTGTTAATACAAGTGACCTGGGCAACTGGCGAGCAGCAGCGCTGGAAGAAATATCGAATCGATTTGCCATAATTAGTCTTTACGTATAGATATTGATCGAAGTGTCGTTGTGTCAACGTTGAATAATACTCGATGACCGTTGCTAATTCGTTGCTTCACTACGCGTCAAAGTTCCCATAATGCAGATAGTTTGTATAGTAGCAATTTGATAATTAGGGCACAGATAATGTTTCTATGACATGGGTCTCAAGTTTGCAAAAATCAGTGTAGTCGCGAACAGTGTAGTTGCAAGGGTTCGTTCATAACAATGCTCAGTATTATATACGGTTCATTTAGAGGGTTGGATTGTTGAAAGTGATCGGACAATGCGATTAAGGTGTCGAACTGTCTCGGCAGTTAGCGCGTATCTATGTAATAATACCGTGCTGTGAATTTGTCTGTTGTAGAACTCTTGAGGAATTATGAATAAAACCATTAATATCAATATCTTACCTTCATTACTTCTAGTATTATCGACGATCTTCGTGTCGCAAAATACACTCGCTGAAGCTGCCGAAAGTACGCAGCCGGTGTCTGTGGATCAGGAACGGCAGGCAACAGCCGAGGAGATGGGTTATTTCTTCGGGTATTCGTTCGGCAACATGCTGAAGGAAGGTGGCACTAATGAAGTCGATGTCGAAGCCTTAAATAAAGGCATGGCGGATTCACTCTCAGATGCAGCGCCGAATATGTCGCCAGAGGCGCAGGCCGCAGTTGCTGTTGCTGTGCGTGCCCAGCAAGAAGAAGTTCAAAGAATGCGCACAGAAATGCAAAACCAAATTTCGAGTCAGCAAAAAGTACAGGGTGAAGCTTTTCTCGTTGAGAACGGGAAGAAACCGGGCGTAATAACAACGGCTACGGGTCTACAGTACATGCATGAAGTTGAGGGTAGCGGTGGCATGCCTAGCGTCGCGGATACCGTCGAAGTGCATTACACAGGGATGCTACTGGACGGAACCGAATTTGACTCCTCGGTTAAGCGAGGAACACCGGCAAGTTTTGGCCTTGGTCAAGTGATACCTGGTTGGACTGAAGGGCTTCAGTTGATGCGAGTCGGTGGCAAGACGCGTCTTTTCATTCCTGCCGAGCTAGGTTATGGATCCGGCGGCACGCGCGGTATTCCGCCAAACGCTGTACTCATCTTTGATGTTGAGTTGCTGAGTATTAAGTAGCAAAACTTTGGCGGTATCTGAGTCAGGTATCTGAGTCAGGTATC
>TARA_B110000037_G_scaffold21669_1_pt1 | contig 13179 bp, 18 predicted proteins | sample TARA_B110000037 | Tara Oceans TARA_B110000037 (sample SAMEA4397196) | marine metagenome | biome: Polar Biome; feature: [MIX] marine epipelagic wind mixed layer (ENVO:01000061); material: water (ENVO:00002006), including particulate matter (ENVO:01000060) such as... | depth 10-100 m
TATCTTTTAACAATAGAATTTTGTGAAAATCTGAAGGATTTAAAACAATACTATCAGCGTTATAATTAGCAGCAGCCAATTGATTTAATGCAGCAACAATAACATCAAAATCGTTTGCGTTATCAACTGAATCAGCAAGATCGCCCGCAGCAAATGCCGCCGCGTCTGTAATGATTCCGCTTAATTGCGCACCAGTACCCGCACCGCTTAAAATTTGCGTGTCTTCAACTTCAAGTAATTTTTCAGGCGCACGCGCTGAAAGGTAAGAAGTTAATTGAGGCGTATCTGCCAACATCTCTTCAGAAATACGGAAATAAGTTCCGATTTTTCTTACGTTAGCATCTGAAGCCGTCATGTCGAAATCAGATTGTGTTAATGTAGTACCTTCAGCCGTTGCAGCAGCACCGTTTGAATATCCGCTTTCTTTTACGAAACGTACAACATCTGATTGCGTTGAACCTTGCGCCAATAATTGACGAATATGCGTTGGACGTGTTGGATCAAATTTGTATCCTGGCACTCTATCAGCCGGAATTACTTCTCCCGTAAAGTCCGCGCCCGTAGTCATATCAGCTTTGATTTCAAAAGATGCGCTTCTTGAATTTCCTTTTGAAAGTCCTTCGATTGCGCCGTTCTCTAATGCTTCATTCAAAGCACCTTTAAACGTCATTCTTTTTTTAGTGCTAAACGCTTTTTTGTTTGATACTTCCATAGCATCTAAACGCTCGTTTAATTTGTTAGATAATTCACTAACTTCATTTTTAACGATTTCGCTTGCCTTTACAACAACGTTTTCAACAACATCATTATTAGACTTTTCGATTTTTGAATCAATGGCCGTATTAAATTGGTCCAATTGATTTTTTAAATTTTCTTCCATTTTTTAAATTTTTAAGGAATTGATTAAATAGTTATACACTTCTGAATCATTGTTTTTTATCTCAACATTCGGCGAAGTGATTTCAATTTCCGGCTTCGTGAATTCAACAAATAATGATTTTAATTTTAATATTTCGGCTTCAATAGCGAATCCCATTTCGTCGGAAATGTTGCCCTTACGAATTAATTTTGATAAATTATCGTAACGCTTTGAAAGTTTGTCAACGTCGATATTTCCCTTGACGTCTAATATTTTAGCCTGATCGTTTGCGGCTAATGTAACGGCGCTAATTTCGTACAATTTAACCTCCGTTATCTCTCTATAATCGCCTTTATTATTCTTTTGTATCGGCATTATTCCAACGCTATTTTCAGTAATTACGCCGGACTTCATTAATTCAACAACGTCATTTCCTAATTGCGTTTTTGCAATTTCCGCCACGAATACCAATCCTTTGTCGTCTTCATATAGTTCGGTCATTTTTCCGATTGGTTGATTCATATCGTGTTGATACAAATATTTAACGCGATCACCGTTTTCGGCGATTGTCTTTTTATATGCGCCTTTTGCAATGACGTCATTATCGGAATCTTTATTTCCGAAATAACTTCCATAACCTTTTATAATTCCGGCTTTTTCGTCCGCGTCGATTAACTCACCAACGGGCGCCGCTTTGTAAAGAATTGTATTCATAAAGAAAAATTTTTGTAAATATACGAATTTTGAAATTTAGTTTTGATTTGGTTCGCCACGCTCAAAAACTATATTATTTTTTTGTTCTGGAATTGGTTTATTGTGAGGTTCTAAAGTTCCAACCCCATAAGGAATTCCGTTTGGAAATGCCTTACAATTACCTTGAAATTCATTAAAGTTTTTACAATGAAAACAATTTGTTTTATTTGATTCTTTTAATGTAGCCATTTATTAATTTTTTAAATATTGTTCAATTGCTTCACCAACTAAATTTGAATATTTTGAAGGATTTGATGACAATGTAAATTCGGTAAATGCTTCGGCGATAAACTCGTCTATTGAATGCAACGCGTATTTTCCAATATAAATTTCATTGTATTTCTTTATATTGTTTGCATCTCTCAAACTCCTAATTTCCGCGTAATATTGTCGTCGAATTTCCCTAATTTTATCTAAAACTTCGCCTTTGCCTTTCATTGACGTATGCAATAAAACGTGTGTCATTTCGTGAACCGGCGTTGACAATAAAATTTTGTCGGCATCGACGGCACTAAACCAACGCGTCGTAAATTTATTTTCAATTACGCGCGTTCTTGACGCCGCGTCTTCAATTAAATCGCCTAAATTTATTTTTGTTAGTCTTCCGCTTACCGCGTATCGTTCAATATAACCATAAGTTCTAACGCCACTACTAAACAACATTTTAATTGATTGTTGATTTTCTATTGAACCGAAATTATATTTTAAAAATAATTCGTCTAATTTATTATATATTAAATTATATTGTTCAACTGTCAATTTTCTGGACGCTCTAATTGATGACAAATCAATCTTATATTTTGAAAACAAATCAGTCATTCCGTTTTTAAACTCTTTAACAGTTTTAAACGCTGCGCCGGTCCTTGCGACTATATTTTGCGCACCAGAAACAACCGCCGAACCAACGGCCGAAACGACGTCCGTTAACCCAAAACCGGTTTGTGTTCCGCCGCCTAAACCGAAATTAATGTCGGTTATTTCGCTAACAGTTTGCGCGTCTTGTTTTGGAAATGGCGCAACACTACATCGACAATTTATAACTTCAGCAGCGTCACCACTAGGATCGCCTGGATACATCATCAAAGAGCCGCCAACCATAAACGGTTCGTTGTATGGAATTGGATCACTTGCGCCGGCTTCGGAATGTGTGCTTCGCGTTCTGTCGTCAAAACTTGCGATCCATTCCTTCATCATTTGCGCGCCTGGAAATATTGTTTTCGACGATTCCATTGTCGCAAAATTTGCCGCGTTTGTCGCTTCAGTACGAACCAAACGTTCGGATTGAAATTGCGAATAAGTATTAAATTGGTTTTTTAATATACGGCCACGTTCAACGGCGCCCAATGTCATAAACTCCGGATCGGACATCAATTGTTTTGTTATTCTAATTAAGTTATTTTTAGCCGTTCCAGATACTAATGTGACGCGTTGCGCACCAACCGCCGAACCAAAAGACGCAAAAGAATTTTGCCAAATGTCCAATTGTGTAGGATCTAAATTTTTAGTTAAATATTTTTGATAATTCTTTGCATACCATTTAGCGAAACGCATTCCAATATCTGAATACAATTCACGATATATTTTTAATAAATCTTTTGTATCGAATAGTAATTGAAAATTTGTTTGGCCTTCAGAAATAAACGAATTAATACCTTTGTTGTATTCGCTTTTATAGTAACGTTTAACGATACTAATTTGCTTTTTTTCGGCAACGTTTAATTGTTTTTCAAATGCCGATTGCCATTTGTCCCGATTAATTTTCAAAGTTTATTTTTTTGTTTCTTGGTATGTTGCAACCTTTATTCCTTTGATTTCTTTTTGTGACGGTTTTTGTTTGTTTAAAAACTTATTGACATCTAAATCAATTGATTCAATAGGCGCGTCAATTTCTGTTGGTTTTGTTGGAATCAAATTCGCCGGAATGAAATAATCGTTTAACGTTTCGTTGTCCTCATCAGCGCCGTAATTCATTGCTGAACGCTTTTCGTTTGGCGTTAGCCACCACGCTTTTACCAATTGGTCAACAACTTTGTCGGTTTCCTCTTGTAGCTCTGGAATAACTGAAAAATCAAATTCAATACAAAGTTTGTCACCATACATAGGCGCCAACCAACGATTCAATTCGTCTTTAATTTTTAACAATTCAGGAATGACCGCATTTTGATACAATGCTTTTTTCGCCTCCTTCATATTGTTATAAGACGCCGAATCGGTGTTATTTAATAATTGGACCGGTACATTGTAAATATTACAAAGGTCTTTTATACTCGCGTTATATTGTTCAATTAGCGAAACATCTGAAGCCTTTAAACCAAAGTTAACCCAACTTAATTTTTTAGGCGTGATAATAACATCGCCGGCATTGTTAGAACCTTGAAATTGTTTTTTGAATTTATCCTTTAATTGTTGCGCTTGTACTTCATTTAAATCGCCCTCTTCAGACATTAATAAACCGCGCGCCGTTTGGTTTTGTAGATATTTAACCCCCGTTTGAACGGCTTCGTTGTTTGTTGTTAATGATCGTAAACCGGCGCGCAATGGCGATTGTCCGTATAAATGTGATCCGGTTCCGTCATAATACGGGTTAAAATCTTTTATGTGGCATATTTCAGAGGCCGGAATTTCAAACGTTCCGTTGTATTCGATTTTATATTTTGAAACGGGATTCATTATTCCGCCTGAAACGATTTCCATAATTTGCGACGGCATCACATACAATTCAGTATATTTCCCAACGTTCGCGCCGGTATCTGGTCCAATGCCGTAAATGTAACGGTTGCCGGTTAATTTACCGAATGAAATCAATTCCGTTAACCAACTGTTATAAGATTGCGCCGGATTTGGACGTTCCAATAACTTATGTAATTCCGTATCGTGTAATTCAACTAATGCGCGCTTTTGTAACATTGCGGCTTTGTGTATCGTTGACGCGTCAATCGTTCCGGACGTCATCGCCTTATATCTTTTATAGTCGTTTTCGTTTGTCTTTTCGTAAACTTGAAACGGAATTGTTGTTGCAGCTTTAGATATTAAATTAATCAACGCATAAATCGTAGAATTTTTTCGATATCCTTCAGTAATGTAGGAATCGTCATTTTCAGGATTCCAAACAATTGAATCGCCTAACCAATTATAAATTGCGTTATTGTATTGTTGTGCGGTTTGTTGTGCGTTTTTATTTATTAAAGATTTGAAACGATCTAAAATTGAAGCCATATTTTATTGATATATAAAATTTTCGTAAAAATACAAAATTAAAATTTGTTTTAAATGACGAAAAAATTGTTTATTAAATTTCTCTCTATTGAATAAGATGTGACGTCAATGTGTTCGTCGTGTTTGGCATTTGGAAATGTACTAACTTGTTGAAGGAATGCGTCATTCCAATTGTCATTGACTAAATAAACGCGGCCGCCTTCAATAAATGGTGACGATGCGCGCGCACGTTCTATTTTGGAATATCTTACAAAGTTTGTCTTTAATTCAGAAACATTGTAGTTTGTTTCACGCCTTAACAATTGGACTAATGATTTGCCGGAAGCTTTTGGTTCAACTAATATTTGCGTAATGTTAACGCCGCACGATTTAACAAACGATGTTATAAATGTTTTTAATTCCGGCATTTCCAAATATTTATCAATGCTTTTAAAAATATATAAATTGTCGCCGCTTTTACCGCTGACTTGAATTCCTGTTGGATCGTTTTTTGTGTCCTTTGTATAGGCGCCGTCGATATACATTTCAAACGTTATATCATTAGGCAATTCGGCGCGATTAATAATGTTAAACCAATCTTTACGCCATTCGCCACCTTCAGGCGGTGACGGTATTTGTAAGTATTGGCCGCTGAACGTATAGCGGTCCGCCTGGCGTATTGCCTCCAATTCGTCGAATGAATGCTTTTCCGGCCACAATGGTTTGTTTTCGTCATCTAGTGCCGCCAACTTTAAATGATGCCATTGTTCACCAGAACCGCCGTTTAATAAAAAGCCGGACAAATCGTCTTCGTGAAGTCTTTGCATTATTACAATAATTGGAACGTCGCGATCGTTAACCCTTGAACGGATTGTTGTATTGTATCGGTTATTAATAAACGAACGGCGCACGTCTGATAACGCGTCGTCTGGTTTTAATGGATCATCTATAATAATGGCGCCACCGGTACCCGCACCAAACCCCGTAATCGCACCCCCTGAAGCCGTAGCATAAACGCCGCCGCCTTGCTTTGTGTACCATTTCTTTTGACTTTGTGAATCCTTTTTTAAATCAATGTTCCAAATCTTTTGGAATGAATCGGAATTAATATATTCTTTTGTCATTGACGAATTATCAAGCGCCAAAGAATCGGAATAACTTAAATGAATAAATTTTGATTTTGGGTTTTTCGCTAATGTCCACGCAATAAACATTTTCACGGCGATTTCTGTTTTACCGTATCGCGGTGGTATGTTTATAATCAAACGTTTTATTTCGCCATTGTGTACGCGTTCCAACGTGTCCGCCAATGTATAATGAAATTTAGCGGCTTCAAATTTGTTGCCGGTGTTTTCTTTAAAAATGTAGCGCGTAAAAAATAAAAGTGATTTTTCGCACTTTTCTTTTATTATACTGTTAATATTCGTCATTCAATATGTCGTCGATTTTCTGGCGCGCTTCGTTTGATAATTTTGAAGTACTTATATCGGCGGTCATTTCAACCTCGCGACGTTCAACAAAGCCGCGTTTTTTACCTTTTGTTTTTAAATAAAATATTGTTGCGGTTGTATTGCCGTCCTTAATTTGTTTGTGCAATTGTGATTCGACAAAATCCAATGTCATATTTTGTAATTCGTCAACGGCTTCACGAAATTTTGTATCGCGATTGTAATGTCCGTAAAAAGTCGAACGGTTGCAACCTACAATTTTGCACGCCGTAGTAACAACGCCTAATGACTGTTCAAGCGCTTCTAGTAGATTTCCTTTTAATATGTTGGTTTTTGTTGCCATAACGCAAAGATAAAAAATAAACGGACATAAAAAAAACCCTTCATTTCTGAAAGGTTTAAATTAAATAGCTTCTTTAGGTTTTTCCTATTTATGCACTATTCCAACGCGTCCGTTGTTTTCTTTGTATTTATATAGTATTCGCAACCGTTTTTTTTAATTGGCGATACTAAAAAATAAGATTGTAAATAATTATCTGGTATTGCCTTAAAGCGATAGCAAGTATTTTTTGCCTCACAAAATTTTCCTTTGCACATTGTTAAATCTGGCATATTTTTTTTTATTTAAAAACTATTTTCCGCACAACTCGCAAACGTCTTTGTCGTCGTCGTTTTCTTTTGACTCATCGTCTTCAATAGGTAAATCAAAAACCGGTAAATCAACTCCCCAATCAATTAATTGTTTTGTATCCCATTCATTTGCTAAAATATCCCAATCCCATTGGCCAAACCCTGAATTGTCTTTGATTATGAATTCGCGCTTTTCCGCGTCGCTTAAACCCTTTTGAATATATATTGGTATCTCAAACAATCCGGCGGCTTTACACGCCCTTAAACGCATATTACCGCCTAATATCGTCATTGTTTCGTCAACAACAATCGGTCTAATTTCCAACATTTGCGGAAATTCTTTAATTGACTTAACTAATTTTTTAAATTTTGCGTCCTTTATGAATCGCGGATTGTTTGGCGTTTCTTTTATTTCCTTAACGCTTACGAATTTTCGCATTTGGTTTATTTAGAATACCAAACAAATGAAATTGCAAATATTCCGAAATGTAATTCCAAACAATGTTCGGTTTCGTTTTCAACTTCAGATTCCAAAACGACGTGATTCATTGCCGAATCCCAATAATTAACCCCAACGCAAAATCCGTAAATTGGGTATATAATAGTATTAAAATTTAGACGCATATTAAGATATTTATTTATTCCAATATTTTTTGTAAATATACAAATATAATTCCCAACATTTGTTTTGTGCCTCAATGTTAGAGTAAAAAGAAGGCGAAAAAGTTATTTTATTATTGTCGTTTATTTCTACTTTTAAACCTCTTTTTGTAGGTTTAACTCCTATCTTTATATTGTTTTTTAAGCACCATTGTAGCGCCTTTTGGTGTTCGTCTGTTGGTGTTATTATTTTAGCCATTATTAAAACATTGTTAATTGTGATTTATGTTGTTCTATTCTTTTATTACTGTAATCAACGTATCTTCTACTCAATTCACTACCTATATAATTAACATCTTCCATTATACAAGCAATTGCGGTCGTGCCGGTTCCGATAAAACTATCATATACAATCTCGTTTTTTTTAACATAAAGTTTTATTAATTTTCTGACTAAATCAGTACTAAAAGTCGCCTTGTGTATGTTATTACTTCCGTCATTGTTTGGCGCTTCTATAAAATTAAAATAATTTTTATAAATTTTTTGACCCGATTTTGTAATTGACGATATTTCTTTATTGCATTGAAAAGAATCAATTTCATTTTTACGACAAATTATAAAAACATATTCAATTATTCGTGTTAATTTATTTGGACTGGTATTGTTAGGCGTTGTAGTTGGTTTTTTCCAAATAATACAATCGGCAATGGTAAATTGTGTTTTGTTTATTATTTCAGAAATAACAAGCCACATAAGATGAGTATTTTCGCTAGAATAAGAGAGATTGTAAATAATAATACCGTTTTCTTTTAATACTTTATTATAACTATTAAATATATTTAACGTCCAATTAATATATTCATTATCTGTTTTACAATCGTTGAATTCGTCATATCTTACGCTTGCACTTGCTTTTTTTAAACTACTTCCTTTCCTACTTGTGTTATAGGGTGGACTTGTTAAAATACAATCAATTTTTTTTTGTTCCATTTTTTGCATTGTATCTAAACAATTTTCATTATATATTTTATTTAATTTCATTTTTTTATATAGTTAATATTAATTTTAAAACGGTAAATTGTCTGTAATTACTTCAAACTTTTTTGACGCCAAATCAATGTCTTTATAAATTCCGCCATTATTAAAATCCGGCGCGATATCAAAATCGCCTAATTGTCCGTTTTCTTTTCGTTTAACTTTTTCAACATACATTTTGACAATATCCGAATTATATTGCGTTTTTTGTCCTATGCATCTAAATACAATTAAACCGTTATACGCCTTATTAAAAAAGTCGGCCGAACCGCTTATATCATAAAGTGTTGGTTTTTTATAACTACCATTATCAGATTCAATTTTTCTAGGGTGTGCAACCAAAAACAAATGCGTGTTTGTTTGCTGACAAAATTGCGTAATTTCTGACAATGCGCGCCCAATATACGAATGATCGCGTTGCGCTGAATGGTCTAACATATTCCAGGGATCAATCACAAAGACGTTAATTCCTTTTTGAAATACTAATTCTTTAAACGCGTTTAATATCCCTTTTAGAGTTAAATTTTCCAAATCTATTTTAATCCAAAAAAAATGGTCTTGAATAAAATCTTTTGTTTGGTTTAATTGGTCGCTTGTGCAATTTGTTTCGTTTAATTTATTCGCAATTCTTTTAATGTGGCCCTCATAAGGAAATGATTCAGGCGCAAACATAGCACATCGAAAATCGTATTTTGTCGCTAAATTGCAGCAAATTTGGTCCATTACGTCGGATTTTCCTGAATTTGGAATGCCCGTCACGACGGTCCATTCACCAAATGACATTTTAAAATAATTATCTGAACCTGGCAAACCTATTGAATAATTTTTGACGCCGTTTTCATTATAGTTTAAAACATTATCCCAAATGTCATTGATATTTAACACGCCCTCTAATGGGAAGTTTTTAGCCGTTTTAATGACGTTTCGCAATGTTTCCGCACCTTTTGACGTTAATATCTCGTTAGCGTCCTTAAAGTCGCCGAAATCGACGTATTTGCAACGATACGCGCCAAACCTTCGCGCCAATTCATTGCGGAGTTCGATTCCCGGATTGTCATTGTCGGTACAAAGTATAATTTCTGTTTTGTCTTTAAAGTATTCAAAACAATTATCTAAATATTCTAAACGTTGATTTCCTTTTGACGCACCATTCGGAACGCTGCAAACGGAATAAATGCCGGATTCGTGTAGTGACAACGCGTCCATTTCGCCCTCAACAATGTATATCTTTTCCATTGTTTTGATATTGTCCAAACCGTAGAATATTAATTCCGCGCCAGATACCATTTTAAAATTCTTTTCTGAATCTCTATATTTAACGTTTACCAATTCATTTTCGCGGTAATAATTAAAATTAACGGCGCGGCGTTTTTTACCAACTTGCGGAATGTATTCCAATGATTCGCCAATTTTCCAATGTATTAACGTTGGTTCGGTGATTCCGCGCGTACTAAACCAATTGACAACGCGATCCGTTAAATTTACTTTTATTGTTTGAGGTCGAATAAATTCTTTTTTCTTTTCAAACTTTGTTGTTCCGGCCCAACCGCAATTGTGACAATTGAATAATCCTTGATCTAAATCAACGGATAAACATTTGTCGCGTTTGTTTTTTCGCGTTTGACTACATTTTGGACATTGTGTTTTGATTTTTCCGGTTGACTTATTGCCGACGTCAATTCCGAAATCGTGAAATGTTTTCATTTGTTTTTGTTTTCTGTTTTGCTAAATTAAAAATATTTTTTAAAAATCAGGCAAATAATAAAATAATTTTGCAATATTTTTTAAATCTTTGTTTTGTATTTGATAGTTATTAGTCTTTAAAATGAATGTTGTTCCGTTGGAACGCTGCATTGTTTCGCCTTTTTTTCTATAAATAGATTTTTTCAATAATTCTTTTTTGCTTAAAAATCCGCAAATCGTTAATTCGTTTGTTTTTTTGTTTAATGAGCAAAATATATAAATGTCGCAATCGAATTGTTTTTGATACGCCACGAAATTATTTACAAAATAGTCTTTGACATCAACATTGCGGCCCATTGTTTTAACATCTATTTTTAAACCTTTGTAAACAAAATCAAAACCGCCGTCAAATCCATTTTTAAATTCGTGATCTAAACCAAACAAACGTTTGATAATTATTTCACCAACCAATCCGACAAATTGTTGTTCTTTATTGCCGTTAAATTCAAAACGATTTCCAATGTTGTTTTCGTTTAGATACTCCCAAACTTCATTTTTTAATTTATTTGGAATTATTATTTTTTGGTATTTATGAATTTCCATTTAATATATATTTTTTTAATTCCTGGAATTCGTTTGTCATCATTAAATTTTTTATTTGAAATTCAAACAAATCACCGCCTTTTGTTTTTGCGCCAATTTCTTTTTGTCCATTGGCCGCGCTTGTGTAAACAAAAAATTCGTTTAACCCTTTTATTTTTTGATATCCAATTGGTTTTTGTGTTGCCTTATGCTGAATCATAAAACGATCAATGTATTTAATTCCGTTTTTGTCGGTATTTCTAAATTTTAAAATCGTTAAAAAATTCTTTTGCCAAAATTCGTCGTTCCTTAAATTTTTCGCCACGTTGTAAATATCGCGTAATTCGTAACCGTCCAACCTTTGCAATTTATCCAAACATTCCAACCATTTGTTTTTTTGGTTTTCTGTTTTCGGTTTATATTGTATTGGAAATAATTCTACAAAATGCGGAAACGCCTTCAAAATAGTTTCATTAAATATTGGCGTTTTTGATTTTGTGGGTATTTCTTTTTTTAGTATTTCTTTAGTTATATAGTTAGTATTATTAGTATTACTTTGTTGCGGATTTACCGCAGCGGTGAAAACCGCGACGGTTTTTCCGGTTACGGTTTTTCCGGTTACGGTGGCCTTTGCCTTCTTTGGTTTGTCGCTTAAGTGATAATTATAACCGGCAAATTTACCGCCGTTTCGTATCTCTTTACGCACTAAAAACCCCGATTTAATCAATTCCTTTAACCTTGAATTAATGGCGTCTTTGCCGTCCTTAAAATGGCCACAAATGAATTGAACGGTCATTTCTGTTTTTGCCTCGTGTGAAAACAACCAACAATATAAACCGGTTGCAGCCGCTGAAATTCCTTTGTGCCTAAATATAACATTCGGAACGATTGTAAATCGGTCAAATTTCTTTGGTTTATAAATCTTATTGTATTCCATATTGTAAAAAATAACCCTATCAAATCAGCGGTCGAGGTCGCGTCATCAATAGGGTATTTAAAAAATTTTATGCCTCGACGCATTTTTCAAAAGTAAAAAAATTACTTCACAAAATCAAATTATATTTTATATTATCGCAAAAATTCCGCATTTCGTCAAATATTTTTTTCAATTGGTCCAATTCAATTTCGCCGTCTTGAAATTTATACCAAAGTAATTCTATTAACAAATCGAATTCAACGCGTGTTGATTTGCCGACGTAATTATAAGTCACCGCCAAATTTTCCGGCGCACTTTGTGTAAATCTTATTTTTTGGTTTTCTGCATCAAAATAAACAGTTTGATATTTCATTTTATTATAATTTTTAAATTTCGTTTTTAAAATATTTATCTATTGTTTCAATGCAATCGTCAAAACTATTGTGCCAATTTACCGCCCAATTGCAATTTTCAAGCCATTTAAGCCACTTTTTTTGGTTTGGTGTGGGTTTGTTATACTTATACTTTAATTCGAGCGCTAAACCGCTTTTATTTGCGTTTGGCGTAAAAATCAATAAATCCGGAATTCCAGGCTTTGCGCCCAAATATTTCATTTTATATTGTTCAAATGGCGTCCTTTTGCCTTCATTCATAGGGTGCGTAAATATCGCATCAGGATATTGCATTTGAATATAATTAATAACGGCGCGTTGCATTAAGTCTTCGCCTTTTAAATATTTTTGAAATGGATTTATTTTTGCCATTAAATTGCGTTATCTAATTTTTCTATAATATTACGAATTTCCGCTTTTTCAAATACGCCGTTTAATTCGTGTTTGTATGTTTTTAAAATCAATTCGTAATGATCCTTTTTAACTTCTTTTATTTTAATATTCACTTGCATTTTATGCTCTTTTTAATTCTTTTATTTCTTTTTTTAAAATGTCGTTTTCAATTAGCATTGAATTATATTTATACAATAATGATTCCGCCGTCATTTCGTTTTTTCTATAACCGTTCAAAATAATTCTTTTAAATGCTTCAAAATCCGCCTTAAAAAATTCGTCAAATCTTAACCAATCATTAAAGTTTTTTAATGAATATAAAACCGACGCGTGATCACGCCCAACTGAATCGCCTATTTTAGCCAATGAACTTTTTGTTGTGTGCCTTGCAATCCAATAATAAGCAGCGCGCGCCATAACAATTTCACGTGAACGGCTATTTTCTGTAATATCACAATCAAAATGCCTATTTACTTTTTTTATTAATTTTTCAAATTCCATTTTCTTTTTTTTATAAAATTAAACTTCCGTCTTCGCCGAATTCGTTCCAAATATAACCCGATACAATACCGGTATCACAATAAATTTTCCAATCGTCAAACGCACGTTTATAGGCTTTGCGTCCTTGTTCAATCATTTCGTCGCTTAATGTGTAAACCTCAACCGAAAACGGATAATTTGTTTCAACCGCTA
>TARA_B110000037_G_scaffold66532_1_pt1 | contig 13168 bp, 15 predicted proteins | sample TARA_B110000037 | Tara Oceans TARA_B110000037 (sample SAMEA4397196) | marine metagenome | biome: Polar Biome; feature: [MIX] marine epipelagic wind mixed layer (ENVO:01000061); material: water (ENVO:00002006), including particulate matter (ENVO:01000060) such as... | depth 10-100 m
GTTGGCGGAATAGTTGGTGGAATAGTTGGTGGTTAATCCATTCCATAAGATAATCAGAAGACCCCATCCTCCGCCAAGCACAAAAGAAGCTCCTCTTCTTCATCGAAGTTTAACGTTTGAAATTCGCAGTTTCCGCATAGCCTCCCCGCCATGTCGCAACGCACGGGAATATTGATAGTGGTCTCGGGACCATCGGGATCAGGAAAAACGACCTTGTGCAGACGATTGGCGGACGAAGGCGAAGCCCGTTACTCGACTTCCTGCACCACCCGTAACCCACGACCCGGCGAAGTGGACGGGCGCGACTACCATTTCCTTTCCCGTGAACAGTTTGTTGAAAAACGCGAAGCCGGAGAGTTTCTCGAAAGCGCCGAGGTTCATGGAAACCTCTACGGAACATTGAAATACGAAGTCACCGGGCATCTCGAAAACGGAACCGACGTAGTAATGGATCTCGACGTCCAAGGAGCGGCACAAGTCCGAGCCTGCGCCGATGCCGCGATCCGGCTTTCCGCAGTGGATCTCTTCGTAATGCCCGCCGGAAACGACGAACTGTTGGCGCGCCTTTCCGGACGCGGGACAGATACGGCAGAGGTCATCGACTTGAGGATGAAAAACGCATTGGAAGAAATCTGCCAGTGGCCGCAATACAGCTACCGCTTGCTATCCGGCACTCAGGAAGAGGATTTCTCCCGTTTCAAAGCATTGGTTGTCGCCGAGAGAATGCGGGTCAGTCGCCTGACGCAGGCGTGAGGTTTTTCAAAAACCACTCAGCCATCGTCACGTAGATCGGAAAATCCGTCACCAGCACGTTGTTGTGGCTGGCTGTTGGGACGGCAACCCATTGCGTGCCGATTCCTTCGGGAAACGATTCGAATAGTGCTTTCCCGGAAGCCGTCGGAACGAATCCATCTGAATCCCCATGTACGACCATTGTCGGAATCCTGACCTTCGCAGCCTTGTCCATTGGGCGAATCTCCGAAACTTTCACCCCGGTTTTCCAGCCAAAAAGGGCATCTACCGGTTTACCCACAGCGCCACCCAGCACTGATCCCAGCAGACCGTTTGTTTTTTTCCAGGACAACAGTTTCCAAGCGATCGAATGAGGAGATCACGACCATGGAACTGAATGGCGAATCCTCCAACGCCGCCGTATGGACTGCTACCGAACCTCCCATCGACTGGCCGAGGATTGCGGATTGCTGCTCCGAGAAAGTATATTTCGCAGCAGCCTCTTCAATGCATTTCAAAACCATCTCCGCTTCAAGCATGCCGTAGGTCGCGTATTTTTCCCGGTTCTCCCCGTGCCCAGGCATGTCCGGGATCACACAGCGGAATCCGACTGCACAAAACCGTTCGGCCACGGGAAAGTAGTCTTCCTTGTTCCCTCCCCGCCCGTGGAGGATGACGAGTGTCCCAAGAATTTCGCCGGATCGCGCAGGCTCGATGCCGCGTTCCTTGAGTTGCTCGCGTATGGTTGCCGCCCTTTTGGAAAAGGCTTCTGTTTTTTCAGGAGTGCAGACCGCGCATGGCATTCCGCCAGATGAAGTGAAGATCTCGACACGGAAACCCGCTTTTGCGCTACCATCTAGGTAGGGTAAAGCAATCTTCTGCACCTGCCTGCGCGGCGGTTCTGCAAGCTCGTTCGTACACCACCATACCAGCACTCCGTAGAGAATCATGGTCGCCAGCAGCAGCCAGATCCCCAACCTCACGAGCATCCGTTTCAGTGAAAATCCTGCGGGAGCACCTTTCATCTCCAAGGAATCCAGCAGCTTGCCGTCAGAATGCCAAGGAGGAACGCGTTTGCTTCTTTTTTCGTTAAAGTCTCAAATAACGACGTGACGAAAACCGAATGTCGAAGTTCCACGCTTGGATCCGGAAGATCTGATGGACGATGCCTTCACCGCCATTTGCCGTGATGGTGCCGGGCTTTTCGAGGTCGGCGTTCGGATCCAAAAGAACCTCGCGCTGCTTGCCAGACTTGGGAATGACGATCTCACGAAGGCAGCCAGACGATACTCTTCACTGGCGCTTGAGCAATCGGATTTCGCCCTCGTGACCACCTTCCATAAGGAAGCGCTCAGAAAACTAGCTAAAGTGGTGGAAGAGTAAATTACGGCTCGCTGATGTGGATCGCAGTCGCGTTGATGATCAGCGCATCCGGTGTCGATTGCTCTGCAACAATGCCGCTGACGGTCACTTTACTGAGTTCCTTGAGCCCCTTCATTCCACGGATTTCTCCGGCGAGAACACGTCCGTCTTCACCGACGATCTGGATCGAGGCGGTGCCTTCGAGTTTCAATTTCTTGTCATCGCAGCAGACGTCCCATGGGGTTCCACAATGATCGTCCGACATCTTATTGCAGGGGGTCAGCGTCGTGGGATCGCCGAGGATGAATGATGCCCGGTTATCGACGAAAACTTTCTCACGCCCCATCACAAGTCCGCTTAGGGAAATTTCATCACCCGCCTTCGCACTGCTGCGGATCACGGAGATTGGCTCCCCGGCTGGGATTTCCTCATCGGTGAAATACTTTTCGAAAGCGGGATCGGGCGAGGTCGTTGGGGCGGAGGACGTGGTCTGGGATTCCTTGCACGCGCTTAGGGATACTGCGAGGAGAACGGCGGATATGGTTGCTATTGTTTTCATTGTTATATGGTTGGTCCTTTCACAAGGAGGGGCTGCATTCTGCTGCCCGGCGCGTTGGGAAATTGCTGGGGTTGCTGGGCAGCAGAATGCTGCCCCTCTTTGGTATTTTCAAGATCGAAGGGCTCTGGGAAGGGAAGGACGGAGGCAGCGGATCGCGGGAGGGATTGATCCAAAAATACCAAGAAGCACCCCTGTGACCAGTCCGGTGACAGCCACCTGAGGTGATATGGTAACCGTGAAGGCACCGATGGAAAATGGAATCGTCCGACCGTCCAGCAAGACCATCGCGGCAGCGGAGGCAAGCAGCGTTCCGCCGAGACAGGCGATCACGCTCTCCTGGACGAGACTAAAAAATACCGCAACGCGCCCAAAGCCAATCGCTTGGAGAGTAGCCAGCTCACGGATGCGCGATGCGAAGGCAGCGTAGAGCGTATTGAATCCGCCAAAGACAGCGCCCGCTGCGACGAGTCCTGCCGTGATCCAGGTCATAACTCGCAGCGGTTTGTAAAAGGAGCTCAGAGCTGCGTAGTAGTCGGTTTCCCGGAGGGCGGCTAGTTCAAGATCAAGCCGCTGCTGACTAAAAAGATCCACTTCCGAAAAATCATCGGACGTCTCCATGCGAAGGACGACACAGGAAACGGTATCTCGCTGGGCGAGCATGTAGAGATCCCCAAGCACCGTCCAGATCTCCGATTCCATCACGGTTCCCGGCGCGGCAAACACACCGGATACGGTCATTTCCGAACCATCCAATTTTACCGTCTTTCCCGGACGGAGCGCCTCTTGCGGCAAACCAAGTTTCCTCCAAGCGAGTTTGCCGACCATCACTTCACCGGCGCGTGGAAAAGTTCCTTCCATAATGCGGACTTCGGGATGCACGAGCAAAGCTTTCGGTGTCACGCCCCGGAAAAGCCCCTGACCTTTCCCACCGCCTGCAGTTTCCAGAAAAGACATGTAGTGGATTTCCGTGGACACTGCCGGAGTTCCTAGAATCGTGGAAACGCCAGGAATCCCAACCTCCGCGATGCCGCCGAGCTGCGCGGAAACTTCGCTTCGTTGGATACTCTCTTCACTCCCGGCTCCGATCAGGATCGCATTGCGGGGGGAACCGGATGCGGAAAGCACCTCCGCCATCCCGCTATTTAAGGCGGTCGCGGCCATCACCAAAAGCACGACCAAAGCCGAGCCACCGACCGTCTGGGCGAGGCGCGACTTGTCGCGGAACAGGTTTCTGAGTGCGTAGGTGAGTGGGAGCATGAAACTTTAAATTTTAAACTTTAAACTCCAAGGGAGATTCCGATGGACTGGCTTTGCGATCCTTAGCGACCTTTGCCACTTTGCGGTAAAATCACTCATGACCTTAGGGACTTCACGATGGGCTGGCGGATTGCGACGAAGGCGGGATGTACAGATGCCACGATACCGAGAATGAGTGCTCCGGCTATTGCTAGAAGAGCGGTGGAAATTTCCGGGAGAACGGCAAGGGTGTGGCCTTCGCTGCCCATGGTAAAACTTTGCCAGCGGAGAAAGCCCCAGGCTAGGCCGGCACCGACGATGCCGCCTGCTAGACCGAGCATTCCTCCTTCGCTGAGAACGAGGAACATGATCGCTTTTCCGGGATATCCGAGTGTGCGCAGGACTGCATTTTCCTTCACGCGGCTGCGCACCATGAGGAGGATGGAGTTCGCAACGAGCGCAACCACTGCTATAACAGCACCGAGGCCGAGCCATCTTGTGAAGCCAATGAGTTCGATCAGCTGACCTGCCGTTTCCGCAAAGAATGCCTTCTCCGGGCGTGTGTTGGTTGGCTGTTGATCGGATTTAAAACGGCTGTCGATTGCTTCCGCGACCTGCTTGAGATCCGAAGATTTCTCCACCCGCACGTTGAACTGGGTGACAATTCCAAGTCCAGACTTCGATGCCTGCTGGAGAAAATCGAGATGAACGTAGGCCACATTGTTGTCCTGCGGAAAAGGAGAACGAATGATTCCCGCGACGTAAACGGTGATACCCACCGCATCGAACTTGTCCCCCGATTTTAGTCCACGGTGCTTCGCAAACTGCTCGCCGAGCAATGCTGCGTCAGTCCGCTTTTCCCACTCGGCGCTACCGCCCTCGACAATCTCAATCTCAGGGGCGAACTTTGTCAAAAGCCCACTAGGAACGCCACGAAAGGTAATCACATCAAGGCTGGCACCACAGTTGTTCACCACGATCTTGATCGGGATGACTTCACGGACGTTATCAATTCCCCGAATTTCATCCGCGTAGTGCTCGGGTAACTGGCTGGTCATCGGACAGAAACGGTTCTCCCGATATACTACGAGCGTAGTATCTGCCGCCGTCTCTTCAGTCACGGATGCCAGCGATTGCTGGAGTGTTTCCACCGAGGTGAAGAGAAACATCCCCGATCCAACACCAAGAACCGTAAGCAGCGTTCGCAAGCGATGGCGGACGAGTTGCTTGAAAGCTAATGAAAGGAGTGCGGTCATGCGACGGTGAGGTTCGGATCGGTAGTGAGGAGTTTTCCTTTCTCAAGGTGGAGTGCCCGATCAGCGGCGGCGGCGGCTCGTGCATCATGGGTAACCATGACGATGGTCTTGCCGTGCTCTCGCGAAAGTGACCGGAGCAAGCCGAGGATGTGGGTAGCTGACTCGCGGTCGAGGTCACCGGTCGGCTCATCCGCGACCAATAGAGCGGGATCTGCGACCAGAGCACGAGCGATGGCGACCCGCTGTTCCTGCCCTCCAGAAAGCTCGCCGGGCGTGTGATCAGATCTTCCAGACAGTCCGACAAGATCCAGTGCCTCCTCCGCCTTCTTTCTCCGCTCCGCGCGGCTGAGGGATGTGATGAGCAGCGGTAGTTCCACGTTTTCGAAAGCAGTTAGAACGGGGATGAGATGATAGAGTTGGAAAATATAACCGACCTTCCGCGCCCGCCAACTGGTGAGCTGCTTGCGGGAGAAGCGGGCGATGTCTTCCCCGTCGATTTCAAGGCTGCCACTGGTAGGCGTATCAATGCCGGAGATCAGGTTCAGCAAGGTGGTTTTCCCCGATCCGGATGGACCCATGAGCGCGAGGAATTCTCCTCTCGGAACTTTCAGGCTGAGATTTTCCAAGGGCGTGACGGTGTTCGCTCCCTTGGTGTAGGATTTGGTGATGGCTTTGCAGGAGATCATGTTCAGTCGGGGAAAAGGGGGTTGAGGCGTTGGCCGGACTTCAGACCGGAGGGATTGGAAACCACCCACTCTCCGGGTCGTATGCCGGAGTTCACGCGGATCAGGTTTTCGCGAACCGCTGAGGTTTCTACGGAACGCTTTTCCGCACGCATAGAATCAGAATCGCAGATCCAGGCAGTTCCGTCCGAGACGGCTCCAACAGGGACATACACGACGATTCCCATCGAGTTATCTACGCTAGTTCCTGTAGATTCGGTTTCTAGAAAGGTTTCGAAAAATTCGACCCGGCAAAGCATCTCAGGACGGAGCTTTTTACTCGGATTCTCGATCCGGACTTTTGCCTGGAGGGTGTTTCTCTGGAGATCAGCAGACCCTTCGATACGGGTGACTTCGCCTTCGAAAATCATGTCCGGTAAAAGGTTGCAACGAATCTTCGCACGCTGTCCGACACCGAGTCCTGCAGCATCACCGAGGGGCACATCGACCCGCACCTGGAGATGTTCTGGATCGTAGAGAATCGCGATAGTGGAGCTATCCTCGGCATCCATTCCCGCCATCTTTTTCTGGCCGGGAGCAGCCATCAGGGCGAGGACACGGCCGTCGGCGGGGGCGGTGATCTTTGTGCGGCTGTAAGCGAGTTCCGCTTTCTCAAGATCAGTCTCAGCGCCCTTGATTCTCGATTGGATTGCGAGAACCTGATAAGCGATCTGGTTAAGATCCTCGGCGATGCCCGCGATACGAGCTTTCGCAGCATCGACTTCCGCGAGGCTACGGGTGTGGTCGAAACGAACTGAGATGCGCTCGTCCTCGGTGATCGAACCTTTCGACATACGCTCGTAGCGGAGAAGCTTATTTTCAGCCTCGGCAGCGTCTGCCTCGGCTATCGTGAGAGAGGATTTCTCAATCTCCATTTTTTGAAGGGCGATCTGGGTACCGACACAATGGGCGTCGAAGGAGGCTTTCATATCCCCGAGTTTGGCGGCCATGAGGTCACGCTCGATACGGGTATCGACTTCAATAAGTGTAGCCAGCAGGTCACCTTTCTTCACCAACTCACCCTCGAGGACATAGACTTCATCGACAATGCCGTCGGTCAGTGCGGTCGCCTTGATAGGAAGCGGGTCGGGCTCGATCCAGCCGGATGCTTGGAAAAGCAGGGAACCGGTGGAGGAAGACGATTTCTGTGGGGCCGCTTTCGCCTCCGTTTTTTCCTCGATACCCACGGCAGGGAAAACCTCAACGGTCTTTGCAGGTAGCAGTCGGTCGCGGAAAAGGAGAGCGAAGAGGAGGGCAAAGCCTGCAAGAATTCCAAGCGGAAGCAGCCAGACACCGAGCCGCACTTTTGCAGATTTCGGGGCTTCCGTAGTTTCGAATAATTGGCCTGTGGTGGACATTGTTTTCTGAAAATTGAAGGTGGATGGGCGAGAGCCCGTGAGTGAACGACATCGCCAAGATCACTTGGATCATATGGCGAAAACTTCAGACACTTTCCTTCAAATCAGCAGACACCGCTGCAGCAGATACAAGCGGGGTATATCCGGCGACCCACGGTCTTTCTCCGGGGAAATCCTTTCAACCCTGAAGGCAGGGACGAGATCGATTGTGGTAACAGGAAGAATGCTCGAGGCATCAGCCGTAGGGAGCTGGACGGGAGAGGATTTCTCCGCATTCGGCAGGAGTTTCGAGGAGACCATGCAATCGGGATTGATAGGCTCGTGCTCTCCTTTCTTCCCACAGCAGTCCTTTTCCTCCACCGGGCAATCACCCGTGCCATCCACGAACGCCATGCTCATGGTGCAAAAATAATGCTGCACGCCAGCCATGGGCAGAACCATGGCCATCAGGGCGAACAATATTGTGGAGAACAAACGCATCGTGTTGCGAAGAGTCTAAACCCGATACTTTTATTCCGCAAGAACGATAGGGATTAGCTTCCGAAGGTGATATGGACGCCTTTTTTCGCCCATGCGGAGGAGATTTCTTCTTCCAGTTTTCCGAAACCCCGTCCGCCGTGGAGTGAGGAAAGTGCGGAGAGAAGGCAAGCTTTCATCTCACTTTCCAAATCTGATGTTCAGTCCCTTCTTAGCCCATGCCCGCGCAATATCTTCCTCAAGCGCGGCGAAACCCTCACCCGCATGCAACGGATATAGCGCAGCTTCACCGTATCCCCCCGCCTTTAGTCCTTTCAGGAACGCGGTGATCTTTTTCGCTCCACCGCCTCCTTCCATGTGGAAAAAATAATACACGATCGCCAGACTGGCTCCGTAGTTCAGGTTCGCCTCACTACCAGCGAACCGGCGGTAGGACATCAGCATGAATTCCTTCAACGGTGGCAGCCGAATATCTTTGCCGAGGACTCGCCCGCCCATGCCTTTCTGCCCATAGGATGTCACGTACTCCATCACCGTATCGCCATGGGGATCCACCCAGAAATAGCCGGGATGATACGGTGTGGTTCCTACATACTCCGCAAGACCTTCGGTAAACCAGCCAACCGAACCGTGCGCATAGTATGCCGCCGGAGTAAGCTGGTGCACCAACTCATGGATCAGAACCTTGTGATCCTTCCTCTCGTCCCTCTCAAAGCCGCCAGCCGCTTCCCGCAATTGGAGACTGCTGACTGGCACGAGCACCAGACGTTTCAATGGCATATAGCAGCCTCCGCTCCCTCTCGGCCCTCCTGATTTGTAGTAGGTGACGTCTTTCCCAAAAATGAGCACAAACGATCTCCTGGTCGTTGGCCCCGTTTTTATCATCCCCCAACGGAAGGGAATTCATATACTCTCTCGTCGTCTCAAACAAGGTGGCGAAATGCATGGATGCATCGTAGGCGATGGGTTCGTCTGCGTAGAAATGATAGCCTGGACTTTCATACACATAGACTTTTTTTATAGGATCCTCAGAAATCACCTTGTGCCTTGGGTTTTTCGCCGGACGAGCCGCCTTCGGCCAAGGGGCTCCGAAGTTGTCGTAGGTTTTCTCACCCGGGTTGCTCGCGGCGTATTGCCTGTACGTTAGTATCCTTTCCGGATCCGTCATCTGAGCCAGCCAGCCCATCGAGATTCAGCCCCGGGACGTTGGAAAGTAGGTGGAAAGCCCTGTCTGCAATCGCCTTCTTCTGACCAGCATTGAGCTTGAAGATAAAAATTACCGCGAACGCGGAAAGGCCAAAGATAACCAGCAGCATGAGAGACTTGCATATACCTTTGACTGACGAAGCGAGTGACATCGCCGAATGATTAATCTTTCCGAACGATTTATCCAAGCTGGAAAACCGGCTCCTACAGGGCATCTACATTTGAATAAACACTGGCAAAGGTAGAATTTTTTTACCGCAATGGGAGCGCAGCGGACATAGGCGAAGAAAGTGATTTTCAAACGTCTCTCCGGTGGCAGGTGGCGCGATCGGCACGGTGAACTCTTCCTGGAGCTTTTCGAAATCCTTACGGGCAGCAGCTACTTCCGCGGCGTAATCGAAGAGCGGCTTACCAAGTCCGGTGCGGCCCGCTTTCACAGCTCCTTTTTGACCAAATAGAACTTGGCTCATCTCTTCCACATCCGAGGGACCTTCTTGTGCGTTGAAAGAATTGGTCATGAGCCATTCATCGTCGTTTACCAGTTTATCCATCGCCGCGAGCAGCTTTTCACCAGTGACTTCGATACCGATTTTTCCGCCATCTTCAGTAAAATTCACAGTGGCTCCCGACTTACCGGGGAGGTTGAAAACCGCCTTATGCTTCAACCCTGTCATGATACCGGTCATCATCGGCTTACTCTGCTTGAACTTCTGGCGCTCCACCTTGATCTCCTTTTTCCTTTCCTCGGGATCTTTGGAAATCACCTTTTCGTTATCGACTCCTTCGCTCTCTTTGAAATCCATGGTCAGCGTCCCCTTGCCGCCATCTGCCGACCAATCGAAGGCCATGATCCCCACGTTGTGGAGTTCGAGCTCCTTGATATCCGCGAAATAGCCAGTTCCCTTGAAGTTGACCCGGCCGTCATCAGCCCAAGAATAGGTCACGTCCCGCCAGACCTCCACGCCTTTCGTTTCTTTCATGAACTTAGAAACCGCCTTCTTCAGCGCTTCCTCCGTTTGCTCGTCATCGCCGTTGAAGGAGATATTGGGAAACACGCTGTCCAGCCTAACTTTCCCAGTTCCATCGGGATTCAAGGTGAATCGTGCGGAAAAACGGTTACTTCAGTATACGAAGACGTGGAATCATTTCCCTTCTCGCATCTCCCGCTTGCGCATCGGCATCGCGTCGATGCTGCCATAGAGCTTCGCGAAAGTGAAATCCGCCAACGGCCATTCGAGCGTGGTGCGTCCGTCTTTCCCAATCAGGTAAACCATCGATTTCCCGGCTGGAGGCGAAAGACGCGCCTTGAATTCGGCCGCGAGTTCCGGCTTGGCAGCAAATTCCCTTTTCCCTGATCCCTTGAGTATGAACACTTTGAGATCGCGCTCTTCCAGACCAGCCTCTTCCTTGCCGAGAAGCTTCACGATCTTATCATCAGCTCCACTGATCGCAAGTAACCGAAATTCCCATTGAAAATCAAAAATCTCCCCTTGGGCAAAAACCATCGAGGAAGTGAAAACAATCAAGGGAGCCGCGACTTTCATAACCGCGTAAGATACCTCGGCTTATTTAACTGCCAAAATATATTTCAAGACAGCCGCTTCTTCCGCTTCGGAGATCCCGGCGTTCCAAGCCATACCCGGAGTAATTAGGTGCCAGTCCTCCGTCGAGATTTCGGAAGGCATCATCGGCTCGTGGCAACGACTGCACTGCGCCATGTAAACGCCGTAGCCTTTTTGTAAAACAGCAAGATCTTCGCCGCTGCCCGCAGCCATGGCGGCGCTAGGAACTGGGAGTTGCGGGCTAGAGGAACAAGCCGAGATTGCGATTACGAAGGCCAGTGCGGAGAATCTCGATTTCATGACCAGTTGCAGCCGAAAATCGCCGATCCATTCAATCTCCATCTTGGATCACAGAGTGCCAAATTTTTCCCTGTGCATCAACTTTTGACAAAACCTCCGCCATTCATAGTCTCGTGCCGGAAACATCACCTATAGATCCCCAAAACTTTACTGAATCATGAGCTTATATCTCGACTACCTCGCTGAAATTGAGGAACGCAAAACCGAAGGCCTGCATCCAAAACCCATCGACAGCGGAGAACTGCTGGCCGAAATCATCGCGCAAATCAAAGATCCCGCGAACGAGCATCGCGAGAAATCCTTGAAATTCCTCATCTACAACACCCTCCCCGGCACAACGTCCGCTGCCGTCGAGAAAGCCAACTTTCTCCAGCAAATCATCCTCAGTGAGGAAAATGTCCCTGAGATCACTCCCGACTTCGCCTTCGAACTCCTGTCCCACATGAAGGGAGGCCAGTCCATCGAAGTTCTCCTCGACCTCGTCCTCAAAGGCAAGGATTTCGAAATCGCCCAGAAAGCCGCCGAAGTCCTCAAGACGCAAGTTTACCTGTATGATGCCGACATGGCTCGCTTGGCAGATGCTTTCAAAGCTGGTTGCCCTGTCTCGAAGGATCTCCTCGAAAGCTACGCCCAGGCCGAGTTCTTCACCAAGCTCCCCGACATCCAGGAGGAGGTTCAGGTCGTCACCTTCGTCGCTGGCGAAGGCGACATCTCCACCGACCTCCTATCTCCCGGGAATCAGGCCCACTCCCGCTCCGACCGCGAACTCCACGGCCAATGCTTCATCTCGCCAGACGCCCAGCAAAGCATCAAGGCCCTACAAAAAATCCACCCCGACAAGAGCGTCATGCTCATCGCGGAAAAAGGCACCATGGGTGTCGGCTCCTCCCGCATGTCCGGCGTGAACAACGCCGCCCTCTGGACTGGTAAACCTGCCAGCTCCTACGTCCCCTTCGTCAACTTCGCCCCCATCGTCGCAGGCACCAATGGCATTTCCCCCATTTTCCTCACCACCGTTGATGTCACCGGCGGCATCGGCCTCGACCTCCAGAACTGGGTCAAAAAGAAAGACGCCGAAGGCAACTCCGTGAAGGACGCAGAAGGCGACACCATCCTCGAACAAGCCTACTCGGTCGATACCGGCACCCTCCTCACCATCAACACCAAGGACAAAAAGCTCTACCAGGACGGTAAAGAACTCAAAGACATCTCCAAGGCCTTCACGCCTCAGAAAATGGAGTTCATGAAAGCCGGCGGCTCCTACGCCATCGTCTTTGGCAAAAAACTCCAAACCTTCGCCGCCAAGACTCTCGGCATCGAAGCCCCCACCGTCTTCGCTCCTTCCAAAGAAATCTCCCACGAAGGCCAAGGCCTCACCGCCGTTGAAAAAATCTTCAATAAGAACGCCGTCGGCACCACTCCCGGCAAAGTCCTCCACGCAGGTTCCGATCTCCGCGTTGAAGTCAACATCGTCGGCTCCCAGGACACCACCGGCCTCATGACCATGCAGGAGCTAGAGGCCATGGCCGCCACTACCATTTCTCCCATCGTCGATGGTGCTTACCAGTCCGGCTGCCACACCGCTTCTGTCTGGGATAAGAAAGCTCAAGAAAACACTCCGAAACTCATGCGCTTCATGAACGACTTCGGCCTCATCACCGGACGTGACCCCGAGGACAAGTATCACCCCATGACAGACGTCATCCACAAGGTCCTCAACGACCTCACCGTGGACGACTGGTCCATCATCATCGGTGGTGACTCCCACACCCGCATGTCAAAAGGCGTCGCCTTCGGAGCAGACTCCGGCACCGTCGCCCTCGCCCTCGCCACCGGTGAGGCCTCCATGCCCATCCCCGAGTCAGTCAAAGTCACTTTCAAAGGCACTCTCAAGGGGCACATGGATTTCCGCGACGTCGTCCACGCCACCCAGTCCCAGATGCTTGATAAATTCGGCGGCGATAACGTCTTCCAAGGCCGCATCATCGAGGTCCACCTCGGCTCCCTCCTCGCCGACCAAGCATTCACCTTCACCGACTGGACCGCCGAAATGAAGGCAAAAGCCTCCATCTGCATCTCCCAGCCGGACACCCTCATCGAATCCCTCGAGATCGCGAAAGGTCGCATCCAGATCATGATCTCCAAAGGCATGGACAACAAAAAAGGCGTCCTCCAAGGCCTCATCGACATCGCCAACAAGCGCATAGCCGAAATCCGCTCCGGCGAAAAGGGTCCACTCACTCCCGACTCCAACGCCAACTACCACGCCGAAATGGTCGTCGACCTCGACATCATCAACGAGCCCATGATTGCCGACCCCGACGTCCACAACGACGACGTCTCCAAGCGCTACACCCACGATGTCATCCGCGAGCTCTCCTACTACCAGGGCAAAAAA
>TARA_B110000037_G_scaffold194659_1_pt1 | contig 13162 bp, 13 predicted proteins | sample TARA_B110000037 | Tara Oceans TARA_B110000037 (sample SAMEA4397196) | marine metagenome | biome: Polar Biome; feature: [MIX] marine epipelagic wind mixed layer (ENVO:01000061); material: water (ENVO:00002006), including particulate matter (ENVO:01000060) such as... | depth 10-100 m
CAGCATTTTTTGTGGCGGGGCGGCATGCGAGTGTCCGAGAAGGCGTCGCTGAAGCTAGGGATTTCCTTTTAGGAGGTCCTACCCGTGCGAAGATCAATCAAACTCGAGAATTCTATAATCAATAATGGCACTTCGATTTTTCGGAACTGATGGAATCCGCGGTTTATACGGCGGAACTACTCTGAATGATAATATCGCTTATCGAGCGGGCCTTGCTGCAGCTCGAGTGGCGAAGCGGGAATATAGTACAGAGTCGCCTCTGATTGTTGTAGGAAGGGATACCCGTTCGTCGGGGAGCGTTCTTTTGGCGGCTTTAGCGGCGGGGTTCGAATCCGAGGGAGGTCTTGTCGAGTCGATTGGCGTGGCGCCAACGCCTGCCATCGCGAAGGTCGTGGCCTTGAGCGAAGCATCTATGGGTTGCGCGATTACAGCATCCCATAACCCGCACACGGATAACGGGATTAAATTTTTCCAAGCGGATGGGACAAAACCTTCGGAGGCTCTCGAGCAGGAATTGGATGACGCAGTTGGAGCTGCAGATTCGGTGGAACGTACGGAATGGCGGTTGGTCGAAGATGCAGCGGTTCAGAAGCGCGAGATGTATTTAGATTCCATTCGGCAAGCTTTTCCTCAGGACATGTTGGCTGGCGAGCGAGTGGCTTTGGATTGTTCGAATGGGGCATTGAGCGCTTTCGCTTTGGACATGTTCGAGGCGTTTGGCGCTGACGTGACTATAGTAGGAAACTCTCCGAATGGGTCGAATATCAATGATGGCGTTGGCAGCGAATGCCCCCAGTCGCTCGCTGCGGTTTTCGAGTTGGGCGCTTTCGATATGGGGTTTGCGTTCGATGGGGATGGCGATCGCATGATCGCGTTCGATGAGAGCGGAAGTAAACTTTCAGGAGAGGCGACCTTGGGGCTACTGGCGATCCGAGCGAAAGCACAGGGCGCACTGAAAGGAGACGTTCTTGTTACGACGGCTCAAAGCAATCTTGGTTTGGACGCTGCTCTGGGGAAAGTGGGAATTTCGGTTAGACGGGTGGATATCGGAGACAAGTTCGTGTCGCGTTTAATGATCTCTGATGGATTTTCGCTGGGAGGAGAAGAATCGGGTCATGTTGTGGTCGGCGACTTTTCGATGACGGGCGATGGGTTGTTTTCCGCTTTGAAGGTGGCTCAGACAGTTGTGGAATCCGAACAATCTCTGGGCGAACTCGCGTCATTCTATCAAGCGTATCCGCAACAGACGCGAGCGATTCGGGTCGCTTCGAAGCCGGCATTGGATACTTGTGTCAATGTGAGTGCGGTTATTGAGAAATTGGAAAATGAGTTTGGCTCCGAAGGGCGCTTGTTAGTTCGCTATTCTGGAACTGAGCCGAAACTTCGATTGCTGGTGGAGGCAAAGACGGACGCCTTGACGTCCGATGCAATTCAACGCCTGGAGGCAGCTGTCGCGACCGATCTTAGTTAATAGGTTAGCGGGTTAGAATGTCAGAAATCTCGGAACAAGAACTTGGCGAAAGAGATCGCAAAAAAATCGACAATGCGCGTTTAGCTATGACGCGCGGGAATTCCGAATACACGGTTGATATCTGTTTTGAACTATTGAACGAGCATCCAGGCTGTTTGGGTATTCGGCAACTTTTGCGGAAGGCACAGCGACAAGTATTGGCTTCTAGCGGCAAGGGGATTGGATCGAAGCTGGTTCGATTGGCTAATTATGTAGTACTTCCATTTGGCTATCTTGCACTTTCTCGCCGTCCTGTTAAATCGATGTCTATCGGAGAAAGCGTTCTGAATAAGGATGCGTACAATATGCGTGCTTTGTCTTTGGTAGCGAGGGGGGCAGGCAAATTGAGTTTTAATCAAACCGAAGCTTTTTGCTTGGAATCGATTTGCGATCGAAGTCCCAATGATTTCGTAAAATTGGAACGTTTGTGTCAGGCGCTGATCAAGGTGGGCTCGACCGAGAAGGCATTGGGTATCGCGGAGCGGCTTACGCGTTTAAAACCAGGAGTCGGGCATGTTCAGGAGCTAGTCAAATCCGCTTCAGTCGCTCACTCGATCAACAAAGGGAAATGGGCGGAGAAGGAGGAAGATTTTCGGTCGAAGCTGAAAGATAAATCCGAATCGGATTCGCTGGAGCTGGCGAATCGAGTAGTGTTTGGCGATAGTACGGGAGAAAATCGTATCCAGGATATAGCTTCAGCTATTCATCAAGATCCTCAGCAGATAGATAATTATAAGCTGATTATTCGAGCGCTGATGCAACAGGAGAAATACGACGAGTCGTTGGGTTGGCTTGAAAAGGCTTTTGCGCTGCCGAATGCGGAGGGCGATGTTCCGCTTTTGCATTTGCGAAGCGAATTGAAGGTGAGTCGGGTTGAGCGGGAATTGTTTGATTTGAAACGAGATTCTTCGACTGAAAGTGAATCGAGCGAACAATTGATTGAACTCGAAAAGGAGTTTCTCCAATTGAAACTGGAAGAGAGCCGCAAGTTGGTTGAGCAATTCCCCAATGATTATATTCGTCGATTTAAATATGGAGAATATCTGCTTGAAAGCGGGATTATCGACGGCGCGGTTCAGCAGTTTCAGATATCTCAACGTAGCCCGAGTCTTCGACTGAAATCGTTGGTGTTGTTGGCTCGCTGTTTCATGGCAAAGGAGCTCTTCGACTTAGCTTTGGAGCAATTGCAACGAGCGGCTGAAGGCCTGAGTATTATGGACGATTTCAAAAAGGAAGTGCTCTATTTACTGGCACAGTGCTTTGAGCGTTTAGAGCGAAATGCAGAGGCGATTGAACAATATAAAGCCATTTATTCCAATGATATTGGATACAAGGATGTTGCTCTTAAGATCGACGCTTTTTATGGCCCTAAAAACTAGGCGCATTGTCCAGAGCGTGAATAGGGATGTCTTTTATTTCCTAAGCAATGCGTTTTTCGGGAGTAGGGTTTGGATCGTTCGTTCGTAGATTATGGAATCGTTGGCAGTTTCCTGCCAACTGAGCTCTATGTCGGGAACAACTCCATTGCTTTCTAGCCGATTACCTTGGCTGGTTAGCACTTCAACGAAGGGATAGGTTAATCGATATCCGTCCGGAAGACGGGTGACTCGTGAGCCGATGAGAGCTCCGCTTGATTGCGTTCCAATAACTAAACCGCGTTGGTGTTCTTGAATGGCTGCGGGAAATATGTCGGCCGCGCTGGCGCTATAGCCGTCGACGAGTACGGCGAGCTTTCCTTTGTAACGCTTGAGGCTGAAAGTCGGTTTTAGTTTACGGCTATGGCGAATGGCTTCGCTAGAAGTGATATGCTTTTCTAGGTTCACTTCGTGTTCGAAATTCGAGTAGTGTTTTCTTGATACATGAAGAGCGAATATTTGGTTTCGTTCGAGGACTTTTCCTGCGAGGTGCAAGGCATTGTGGAGATAGCCGCCATAGTTGTTTCTAAGATCGATAATGATTGCTTGAGCGCGACGCGCTTGGCGAAAGAGTTTTGAAATGGTTAGCATTTTGTAACTTACGTTAGTGAAGCCTTGGATGTGAATGACGGCAACGTTCGGGCTTGGCCATTCGATCCAGGGAAGGTCGGTTGATGTGAATGGACGACAGATGATTTCGCCGGACATTGATTCGCCTTGTCGGGTCCATTCGATTGTAAGGCGTTCGCCTCGTATGCCCTTTAGATAGTTGAGTCTTGCGGGCCAAGCGCCGTTGATTGAGGTTACTGTATCGAGTTTACGGATTCCGGCTTCGGCTGCGGGGCTTTCTTTGGTGACATGGGTTACGGAAATACCGGTCTTCGTATTGGGACCGTTAATGCCTAACCGACGGATGGGGCGACTAGAATCAGATGCCTTTATCTTTGGAGGGGTGATGTAAAGGTGTGAAATTTCGAATGCGTCGAGGGAAAGGTCCAAGGCTTCTTCGAATTCATTTACCGTCGATGCAGAATCGATCGCGTTGCGATGGGTTTGCAGGATTTCTGGCCAGCGATCGAAGTCGGTATCGAAGGCGAAGGCCTTGTTCTGAATTAAATGGGATACGCGGGCGAGTATTCGTTCTTTGGTTTCGGGATTTATATGATTCGAAGAGGCGAAAGAATGGTCTGTAAGAATCAGCAAAAATAGCCCGAATACTTCGAAGTTCCGAATAGTCTTCATTGCTGGCCTTCGCTATTCGCCTTTGGGGGGCTGTGGGAATTATCGATTAAAGATAGCCGAGATGGATCGATTGCGGTCATGTAGTACTTTAGCTCGGCGATTGATTCTTTGATGTCGTCGAGCGCTCGATGAGTGTTTCCCTTTTTGAATTCTCGGCCGAGCATTTCTCGATAGACGATCTTAAAACTGGATACGTCTAACATTCGATAGTGAAGCCGTTCAGAGAATTTCGGAAGGTATTGGTCGATGAATTTGCGATCTTGAGAAATGGAGTTTCCGCAAATGACGACGGGGTTCTTTTTCTTGAAATGCTCTAGGACAATTTCGGCGAGACGTTCATCGAGCTGGCTTTCGGAAATGCCGCCGGGGATGCGATCGAGCAGGCCGCTTTTCGCGTGGTGGTGTTTGCACCAGTCGTTCATGTTCTCGAGAACTTCAGGCGGTTGGGTGACCGCGGTTTCCCATTCGAAAACCGGTTCGAGGAATTTATCCGTAACGATTATACCAGCTTCGAGGATCCGATCGGTGTTCGGGTCCAGTCCGGTCATTTCAAGGTCTATCCAGCAGAATCTACGTTTTGACATAAACTAAAAGCGTTTAGGCTGAGTGCCAAATCGCGCTACTAACCTATGTGGATTACCCAGTTTGAATTGGATGGTAATCGCAACAAAAATGGAAGCGCCGGAGCGCATTGGAAGTCTCTGGCTGAGCAGCGATTTTTTACTTTGCGCCTGTGATCGCTTGCTGAGAGAAAGAGCGAGATGAGTAAAACGGTTTCAATCGCTGGAGTAGAATGCGGGAATGATCGCCCGTTTGTTTTGATAGGTGGAATGAATGTGTTGGAGTCGAAAGACTTGGCGTTCGAGATCGCAGAGGAACTGAAGCGCGTAACGACGAAGTTAGGCATTCCTTATGTGTTTAAGGCCTCATTCGACAAGGCGAACCGTTCGTCTATCAATAGCTACCGTGGTCCGGGACTTGAGAAAGGGCTCGAAATCTTAGCGGCGGTGAAAAGCGCTTTTAATGTCCCCGTGATTACAGATGTGCACGAACCGTATCAAGCGGAGGCCGTGGCGGAGGTGAGTGATATTATTCAGTTGCCGGCCTTTTTGAGTAGGCAGACGGACTTGGTGGTCGCGATGGCGAAAACTGGGGCGATTATCAACGTGAAGAAGGCGCAGTTTTTGTCGCCTCGCGAGATGGGGCATATTGCTCGGAAAATCGAAGAAGCGGGTAACGATAAAATCATGCTTTGCGAGCGAGGCAGCAGCTTTGGGTACAATAACTTGGTAGTCGATATGTTGGGTTTTGGAGTGATGAAAGCGATGTCCTATCCGATCATTTTCGATGTGACCCATTCGTTGCAGGTTCCGGGTGGCCAATTGGAAGCCGCGGGAGGGCGCCGCCGGCAGGTGTTTGATTTGGCGAAGGCTGGTTTGTCTACCGGAATTGCCGGGCTTTTTCTGGAGGTTCACCCTAATCCTGATGAAGCGAAATGCGACGGTCCCTGCGCTTTACCGCTGGATAAGGCGGAAGCATTTCTGACGCGCCTGAAAGCCTTGGATGATCTCGTGAAAAGCCAAGGCGACCTCGAAATCGAGTAGGCAGTTCAAGGCTTTACGAGTGCAGCGTTTCGCCTGAATCGTTCAATTTCAGGGACTTTAGCAGGTTATGTCTGGTTTTCGTTGGACGATTAACGGAGTTTTTCGAAACCTGTGGAGTGATTGAGCCATTATTAGGTAGCAAAAGAGCATTTTCAGCTTTTATGCTAGGCCTTTAATTTCGTAACAGTTAACGAGCTTATGAGAGATTCAAGGATGACCAATTTGCTAATGAATCATTTCCTTATCGTTTTAGCCCTATTTGCGTGCTGCGTCGCGAGCGCCAAAAACCAGAACGGCTCCGATTTTATTAATATTCTCGATGCAGCCCAGCAGATCGACCTTTACATCGAGGAGGGCCTGAAAACCGAAGGATTGGAACGCAATGAACCGGTTTCTGATGAGTTTTTTGTTCGCCGCGTGTATTTGGATGTGGTCGGCCGGATTCCCACTTACGATGAACTCACTGAGTTCATGAAATCGAAATCGGAAGATCGTCGTTCGGAATTGATCGATTCTCTGCTGAGTTCTGAGGGGTACGTAAGCCATCACTATAATTACTGGGCAGACGTATTGCGGGTGAAGTCGCGTGGTCGTCGTACGATTATGGCATCGTATCAAGATTGGATTAAAGAATCTCTCAGGGAAAATCAGCCATACGACGAATTCGTCCGCGAAATGATAACCTCCGAAGGGTATGTTTGGGACGATCCGGCAGTGGGTTACTATTTGCGCGATGCGGGCATGCCACTCGATAATATGTCGAATACGGCACAGGTTTTTTTGGGAACGCGCATGCAGTGCGCTCAGTGCCACGACCATCCATTCGATAAATGGACTCAGAAAGAGTATTATCATATGGCGGCATATACCTTTGGATTGCAGGCTCAGTTGCCGTACGGGAAAATTCCGCTTTCCAAGGATTTTCAGGCAATTCAGAGAGGTCTGACTCAGAAGAAAATCAAGGAGGGGATGGATCCCAAGGAAGCTCGTAAGCTGACGCAGCCACCTCCATCGCAACGTCGCGTACTGAGAGATTTGGTAACGCCGATGACTGCTCAAGCGGCCGAGGTGAAACGCGACTTAAAGCTTCCAGACGATTACCAATATAAGAACGCCCGTCCTAAGCAAAAGATGTCGCCGAAGACTCCATTTGGCGAAGAAGCGAAAGTTGGAAAGAAAGACGATCCCCGTGAAGTGTATGCAAATTGGCTGACCTCGACTGAGAATCCGCGTTTTTCAAAGGTTATCGCAAATCGACTTTGGAAGAAGACGATGGGTATCGGACTGATTGAACCGGTAGATAATTTTACGGACAATACTGTCGCGTCGAATCCGAAGCTAATGGAGTTTTTGAAGGAGCTGATAGTCGCTTACGATTTCGATCAAAAGCAGTATCTGCGAACCTTGCTCAACACGCGAACCTATCAAAGCGCAGTTTCGGTGGAATCGCCCGAGCCGGATGAAACCTATCATTTTCAGGGACCCATTTTGCGCCGCATGACTGCGGAGCAATTGTGGGATTCGATGCTAACATTGGCGGTCGTGGATTTAGACGAGCGCGTCGGAGTCGAACCGGGAATGTTGAAAGCGCGCCAAGGCGAGGCTAGCATGGCGAAGCAAGTCGAGCGTGTCGAGAATCTCGATACAGCTCAAGCGTACGGTATGGTAGTTCGTTTGACTGATCTCGAATCGCGTTTTATTGATTATGAAAAAGACTATCGCCAATTGCTCCAGAAGGCGACTACTGAGAAAGAGCGTAAAGAATTGAGGAAGCAGTACCAGAAAGCTCGATCGCAGAAGAGTAAAGCAATGGAGCTGTTTCTCGCCAAGATGAATGGAGAGGATACGAGCGCGATGGAGCAAGGGATGAATGATCTTAGTTCGAAAGGCATGGCTAATAGCATGAGCATGGGAGCTGGGTATGGAGATGTTTCCGGAAGTTTGAGCGAGAAAGCGAAGGAGATGAAACGCGATCCTCGTTGGCGAGGTATGTCCGCGGGAATGGTTCGAGCTTCGGAAATCGTTTCGCCAGCGCCAGCAGGGCACTTCTTGCGTCAGTTCGGTCAGTCCGATCGCGAGATTATCGAAAACTCCAATGACGACGCGTCGATCACTCAAGCGCTCAGATTGCTTAATGGAGAGACTTTGTATTGGCTGACTCGCCAAAATTCGGCATTGAATATAGCAGTGCAAAAGGCGAATAATCCTCGTCGTCGGATGGATACGGTATTTCAATCGTTTTTCTCGAGGTTACCAACGTCCCGTGAGCAAGAGTTGATGGGAGCTCAGCTTCAGCAAAAAACCAAGGGCGATAAGGCTCGGGGTTATCGGCAATTGCTGGCTTCCCTGGTGAATACGCAGGAGTTCCGGTTTATCCAATAATTTGATATCGATCGAAAATTCGAGACGATGAAAGATATACTCAGAAAAATTCCGAATCTTGATCGACGCGAATTCCTTGCTTACTCGGCTAAGGCGTTTCTCGGGGTAGGGCTTATGCCAATGGGGATTCGTTCCGAAGTATTTGCCGCTGCTGCAGCCCCTGCTCGGTTGCCGACTGCTAAGAATGTAATTTATCTCTATATGGCTGGGGGTATGAGTCACTTGGATACGTTTGATCCGAAAGCGGATCGAGAAGCGCGTGGACCGGTCAGTCCGATTTCTACGAATGTACCGGGGATTCAAATCAGCGAATATTTGCCGCGAATTTCCAAGCAGATGGATAAAATGGCGGTGATCCGCTCGTTGAGCTCAACGCAAGGCGCGCACGAAGAAGGCCGCTATTTTATGCATTCTAGCTACACAAAGCGCGGAACGATCGTGCATCCGGGAATCGGCTCTTGGCTGATGAAGTTGGATGGGGCGCGCAATCCGAATCTTCCTGGAGTGGTGCACATCGGGAGTGCAAACCCCGGAGGCGGAAATGGCTATTTCGAACAGCGTTTCGCGCCGCTCGTGATTGGGAATCCGGAAGCGGGATTGCAGAATAGCAAGATGCGGAAAGGTGTATCCGAAAAGGAATTTCATGATTCAGTTATGCTAACCAACGCTTTCGATGCTGAGTTTCACGGTCGTTATAATCAGAAGAAAACGCGTGCCTATACGGATATGTATGATGACGCGATCAAGCTGATGAAGAGTCGCGATTTGGCGGCGTTTGAGTTGGATAACGAAAGTAAGGCGACGCGCGAGGCTTATGGTACGAATGCTTTTGGGCAAGGCTGCTTGTTGGCCCGTCGATTGGTCGAGCATGACGTTCGTTTTGTGGAAGTGACCTTGGGAGGTTGGGATACGCACACGAATAATTTCGAGCGAGTTGGAGAGAATGCGGAGATTCTTGACCAAGCGATGGGAACGCTAGTGGCTGATTTGGAGCGACGCGGAATGCTTGAAGAAACGATGGTCGTTCTTGCAACGGAATTTGGACGGACTCCTCAGATTAACGGCAACGATGGGCGCGATCACTCGCCGACTGCATTCTCCTGCGCTTTGGCAGGGGGCGGTATCCGTGGGGGCCAAGTGTATGGCGAGACGGATACGATTGGAAAGAAGGTAGCGGATCGAAAAGTCGAAGTGCCCGATTTTAATGCGACGATTGGCTATGCTCTAGGAATGCCTTTGGAGAAGACCGTTTATTCGCCAAGTGGTCGTCCCTTCCGCGTAGCAGATAAGGGTACTCCGATTATGGAGCTCTTCGGTTGAGCGCCTTCAAGCCATTTAGATTGCTATGAACGTGTTACGTAGAGTCCGCGTGTGCGGATGGATTGGTCTTTGGATAACGATTATTTCGCCGTCCTACGCTGTAGATTACGATAAGGAGATCCTTCCGATCCTGGAAGGTAAATGTTACCGCTGTCATGGCGATGAGAAGGTGAAGGGCGAGTTGCGTTTGGATTCTCCTGAAGCGATTCTTGCTGGAGGGGAATACGGCGATGTTTTGATACCTGGAGACCCGAACGAAAGCTCGTTATATGTTTTGACGACCTACCCTAAGGACGATGCTGACTACATGCCTCAAAAAGGGAAGGGGCTGACTTCTGGAGAGCAAAAAATATTAAAGCACTGGATAGCGGATGGGGCATCGTTTGGCGAATTATTCGTTCATGCGCCGCCTCCGAAGGTTAGATCGAAATTCGAAGAAGTGGATCCTGCCAACGAGCGCCGGTATACGATAATGGGAGACGCCGTGGAAACGGTAGCCCGATTGCGCGAGTCAGGTTTGCAAGTCGATACGGTTAATCACGATGCGAGTCGTTTCGAAATCAACTATACTTACGCCGAACGTGCAGGAGGCGCTTTCGACTTTGAAGCGCTAGCCGCCTTAGGGGACACGTTGGTGAAACTTACGCTTGCTCGAACCGATGTGTCGGATGGGGATTTGGCGGGGATCGTCGATTATTCGAATATCGAGCATTTGGATCTCGGAAGAACGGGTATTGGCGATGAGGCGTTAGAGTATGTCTCCAATCTCGAAAATTTGAAGGTTTTGAATTTGCGCGATACGAACGTAACCGACGCGGGTATTCAGAAACTTGCGAAGTTGAAGAGCCTTGAACGCGTTTATCTATGGGGTAGTCAAGCGACCGCAAATGGCGCGAAACGCCTCGAGAAATCATTGGGCGAGGGGAACGTTATTTTGGGAGGCGAATTGGTAGGCCCGCGTCGTCGGCCTGGCCAGTAGACCTAGAAATTCCTGACGATCAGTTTCACCAAAGGCGTTTTCAAAACGCCGAAGGATAACAGGACCGAATTGGTTTTGCCACCCTCAACTCGGTCAGAGGAATTGGAGGGACGCCGATAGGTGCCGTCGGCGAACAAACCATAAATTTGCTTGGGAGCGAGCGTGCGTGGAGCTGCAGCTGTATTCGTTATATTGACCAAGGCTGCTCGTTCGCCCCTTTCGTTGCTGAGGAAAGCGAAGTCTTTGATTTTAAAGGTGCTTTGGTCGGGGTAGAGGCCTTCTTCGATATCGAAGAGAAACTCCATGCTTTGGGCGATTGGCTTGTCGAAGAAGAGGGCACTGTCTTCTTCGGAGTCTTCGTTGCCATTGGCTGCGAAGAAAAAGACGAAAAATGGGATAAGGATAAGAAGCGCGTTTTCATCGGGTAATGGGGTTCCAGGTTTCTATTCGATTGCTCCGTCGAATTGCCGAATTCAATTAGGGGGCTAAAGGCAGAAAAATAGGTTAGGTCTCAATTGCAACCTAACTCGTTTCTTCTGGCATTGGGTCCATCTCGCTAACCCAAACGACAGTCCAGCCAGAAGCTTCGTCCGTGTAGACGACTGGGCTAGCATCGGGGATTTCCGTATCGACGAATTCCACTACGGATGCGCTTGCGGCATAACGTTCCGTATTGGTCTCGGGTGAGCTTACGAACGAGGTCCACAAAATGGATGCGAAAAGAGTGAACGCTGCGGCGAAGCCTAGAGTTTTGAACAGTACGGGGAAGTGTAGAAACGTGCCGCTTTTCGTGGGCGCTTGGGTCCGGTCTTCGAGAACCGGTTCGATGTCTTTCCATACGGATTCAACATCGATGAAGGGAGCTGTATTCTCGGAATCGTGAATCAATTGATTCGATTCCACCCAATCCATCGCATCTGGATTTTCGTCTAAAAACGCATGGAGGCGATCTGCATCGTCCGGCGAAAGTTCGCCATCGAGCAACCGGCTCATGGCAAGTTGAGCTTCGCTAGGCGACAGGTCTGTAGAATGTGATGGCATTCGATGCGATTGAGAAAATCTAAAGGTTCACTAGTCAACAGAGAGACGCAAGCCTCTTGCTATTGAGCAAGAGGCCTGTTTTTCCCTCCTATTGACTATCTGCGATAGCGACTATTTCCCCGGTAGTCGTCGTGATGGCCATAGCTTCCGTGGCTGGGGCTGCTGTAAAAGCTGCACCCTCGGTTATGCGCTACCCACACGCGGTTCTCCCTGTAAATATAGTGTCCGGGGTTCCAATCGCGATGGCGATGGCCGTAACTGTCGTAATGGACCGACTCATTTCCATTGATCCAAGTTTTGACGGAAATCGTATCGTGATGGCCACTGCATCCGCAATGGTTGCCTCGGTGGCTGCTGTGATGGCTGACCGATACGTGACTTCGACTGCGATGGTGGCGGTGGTCGTCATCATCGATAATCGATCCGATTATCAGTCCTCCGATGATTCCTCCGATTAGGGCTCTGCCTTCGCGGTCGGCCATCGCGGTCGAGGCTGTGGTGGATCCTATGATTAATGCGATTAGCGCGAAAACGAATAGATTTTTCATGTTCTGTGTCCTTTCTTGTAAGAAATGCGTTTTGGAGTTCGCCGCTTTGGACGCACTGCCAAAGTGACTTATTCACTCGCAAATCGATTTTTCTGATAAATCGATCGGACACCCCCTGAATAAGGGGCAAAACCTTATCCCCTGACGATGGTCGCGTCGGCTTTTAGGACATCGAGTTGCTCTTTAAAGAGAGAGTCTCGCTTTTCGTTGGCGATAACCTCTTTGATCGATTGAGCGACTTTATCGAATGGTTCGACGACGCCGATTTTTTTTTCGTCTAAACGAGCGATATGAAATCCGAATGGCGTTTCGAATACGTCAGTGAGGGCACCAATTTCCAGCTTGAAAACGATTTTTTCGAATTCTTCGACCATGTGGCCTTCTGGAAACCAGCCCAAATCCCCGCCCTTACCAGGACAGTCGGAATCTTCATCGGCGATTTTTTCGAACGATTCGCCTTCGTCGAGACGTCGTTTGGCATCTTCGATTTTACGTTTTGCCTCTTCGGGATCTTGGCCTTCGTTGGTGTGAAATACGATATGGGCAGCCTTGTATTGGTCGGGATGCTTAAATTGGGCCTCTTCCTTTTTGTAGCGGGTTTTGAGTTCTTCGTCGGTCGGCTCAGCTACTTGTTGGCGTAGCTTGTCGAGGAACCTCTGGAATCGCAGATCGTCTGCGATTTCCTGCTTCACGTGGATTATGTTCTCAGGGGCGATGTTGAAGGTTTTGAGAAACTTGTTTTCGCCGCCGTGCTTTTTGGCGATTTTGTTGTATTCGGCGTCGATCGTTTCGCTTGGGAGGTCTTGGATTTGCTTTTGAGCGGCCTCGAAAAGGAGTCGGTGATCAATGAAACGATCCTTGGCCATGTCTTCGGCTTGTAGCTTTAGAGCGGTTTGATCGAACCAGGGAAATTGCTTTTGAACTTCGGGAGCGATTCGCTCTACTTCTCGTTGAATCGCTTCGTCGCTGATAGAGAATCCATTAATTGTGAGCGCCATTTCCTGAGTGATGAGAATGGAGAAGCTGAGTTCAAGGTAAATGCAGCTAGGTGATCAATCGGTTTGCTACTGGCGGTTGAGTGAGCTTTGTTCGATCCCTTAGGTTTCTCAGTCATGTCTCAG
>TARA_B110000037_G_scaffold196124_1_pt1 | contig 13159 bp, 14 predicted proteins | sample TARA_B110000037 | Tara Oceans TARA_B110000037 (sample SAMEA4397196) | marine metagenome | biome: Polar Biome; feature: [MIX] marine epipelagic wind mixed layer (ENVO:01000061); material: water (ENVO:00002006), including particulate matter (ENVO:01000060) such as... | depth 10-100 m
GAACCGCTACATTAGACTGGACAGCAAGTTAAGCTTATAAAGTTTAAAATACTTACGGGGTTTAGTATTCAAAGCCGAAGATTATCCATATAGTAGTGCAATAGATTACGCAAGGGCAAAGAAATTCAATTGCTTACTACACATTTATCACGAGGTATTTATATGTTAGAATACGCGAGATAAAACAAGGAGAATGAATGGTAAAAGTGGTGTTGCAGAAAATGGTAAGGCCCAATGTCAATTCAAATCAAAGTCTGGCGCTTTTTTAAACCCCTGCTTTTTAGGTTTAATATGACTTACAAAAACGACGTTGTACAAATTGTCTTTTTTGTCCAAAATAATCTGAGAAATCCCGTCCTTAATTTCTACTGGCTGTTGCGTTTTTAGTCGTGGACCAAGATTATCATAATCATCATCTTCTAATTTGATATAAAAGTTATCTACCAGTATTTTACCGTTTCTTACGGTTACATTGCCCAAATAACACTCATTGGTTGTGCCCATTCTAATGCTAATTATAACATCATCGTAAGTACTATCTACGACCTCTTCGGCACCACGAGCCATAAATGCTTTTCTATACTTTTCCAAACAATCTTGGCTGTGACCCGAATAGCTAATTCCAAAACTGACAATAACTAGTAGAAATACAAATTTTTTCATTTTTAATATGTTTTCGCCAAAGTAGAAACATCAAATACATGTCAAGCAGTTTAGAACTTTAGTTTTCAGTTCACGAATGTTAAAAGGTAAATTAATTCTACTCTTTCAGGGGTATATTAAAGAATAACTTGTACAAGTGCCCCAATATGATTGTCTATTGTAGCGTTAGTGATTTTAAGTTTAGCCACTTGGAGAAACGCAAATAGTAGTTTTTGTATAATTTCTTATAACACTTGTGGTTCTTTAATCTATTATTATTTACTTCAATGAACTATAACGTTTTAGTGTTACTTAACCGAAGATGTTTAGTTTTGGGTATTTTCCAAAATTTCATTGATGAAGAAAGTATTATTTCTTTTAGCCTTACTATTTGCTCTTCAAACATATGCTGTCGGCGATTGCGATTTATTTAAACAAGAAGTTGCGGTGCTTAGCGAGCAAGTTCAAGATATGTACAAAGATATGTACGAGGCAAAATATTTTGTAAAAACGGCCAAAGAACGAAAAACCGAATCCGACAACCAAAAGCTTGGCCGATACATGAGTAGTATTAAAAAAGAGCTTGAGTTAATTGAACACGGCATGAGCCAGCTTAAATTACACCAAGATTGTGCTTGCGAAGGATTTAAGTTTCAATATTTAGACAACATGCTTATTGAGGTAAAATATTGGCTCAAAAAAGCCCAATCCATTGACCGCGTTAGGCCGAAAAAAACGGATTACGAAGGAATTGAAGCTGAGATTGGGAAATCAATGAATAAGGCAACTAACCTTCAGATATATTTTCTAAAACCTTGTAATGATACCGCGCTTGCTCCTCAAGAAGGAAAAACAGTCGAAACCCCAATCCAACCATCATCAAAAGTTGATACTCTATTAATCAAAGAAAGCCCAAAACGAGAAACTAACAAAATTAGTGAAGTTGCACCCTCCCCCTCACCCTTTATGGACACGGTAAGGCATAAAGATGTTTCTCTGAGACCTAATGCAGTAGCTAAACCTGAAAAAAAGGAAGAAGCGTCAGAACCTACAGAGGGGGCCAAAGTAGCTACCTCAGAGAAAGCTGAATCACTTGATGATGTATTTGATAGTGAACCGGCGAAAATAATAGAAGAAGATATCGCCCCAGTTTCGGAACCAGTTGCAACCGTTATGGACACGGTAAGGCACAAAGATGTTTCTACAGCTGCAAAAACAGTAACAGAGCCTGGAAGTGATCAAATAGAAAATAATACAGATAAAAATGAACCTGAGACTATTTCGGAAGGAGTTGACAAAACAAATTCAGTAGAAGAAACCATAGCTGTTGAATTAGCCAAAGCTCCAATAGTTGAGTCGAGCAAAAAAGATTCGACCATAACTAAAAAGAAAAAACCTGAAAAGGAAACTAAAACAGCAAGTGCTGTTATGGATACCTTAAAACATATGGATGTTTCTCAAGAGCCTGCTGCAAGATTAGAAAAAATAGAAGAAACTGATCACGCAGCGTTTGCAACACGTCAAGTAATGGATACTGTAAGGCAGACTGATGTTTCGGTAGTAGCTAAAACTAAAGAGGCTTCAAAAGCAAAACCTGTTATTAAACCAGCAATAACAGTTTCTGTGGAACCAGAAAAACTTGCTCCCGCTGACCCAAATGACTTTCACTACTCAGTACAAATTGCTACTGGTAATGCAAATACTTCCGACTTAAAATATTCTTCTCTTAAAGAAGAAGTATATTCAATAAGCGAAGCCGGAATGAATAAATATAGAGTTGGGAAATACAAAAGCTTGAAGGAAGCAAAAACCTTTAAAAATAAGGCCTTTAATTCCGGCTTTATCGATGCGTTTATTGTGGTTTATAATAATGGGGAAAGAATTTCATTTGCCGATGCCAGAAACATTGAAAACGCAGGAAGCGCATTATCTAGCAATCCCAAAAAAGCAGAAAAATATTCTGTGACAAACACACCTGAAAAAATAAAAACACCAAAACTTAAGAAAAAGGATGACGTTTTTCTTACAGTTCAAATTGGAGCGATTTTATCCAGCACCGATCCTGTATATGAATTAATAAAGTACGAAAGACTGTTTGGTTCTGAAGTACATGTTTTACATGGAGATCCTATGCGCTTTTATACTGGGAAAGCCACAACTGCTGGAGATGCAGATGCTATTTTAATCAAGGTAAGGAAAGCAGGAATTCAAGAAGCATTTTTAATTGGTATTTCTAATAATAAACGGATTGATTATAATGCTGCTTTAGAGCATCTAGGCCTTTAATTGAAACCAAAAACACTCTTCAAGCCTACTTTTAGACTAAGTTTAAGACTTTAGCGAAGCTGCTGTTTTTATACTTGTTCTTGATTTTGGATGATAGGTATGCAAAATAAAACGTAAAAGTTGTTTAAAGTTCAATCAAAGAATCTATCCGAAACCAACAAGCCCGTTTATTTTTGTGCTACTTAAAAATCTACAATGAAAATACTTTTACTAGGATCGGGCGGAAGAGAATATACCATGGCCTGGAAGATGGCTCAAAGTGATTTACTTACCAAACTGTACATAGCACCGGGTAATGGTGGAACCGAAAAGTTTGGGGTAAATGTAAAACTAGACGGAGAAGACTTTGATGCCATTCAATCATTTGTATTAGCCAAAGAAATTGAAATGGTAATTGTAGGGCCCGAAGCGCCATTGGTTGCCGGAATTGTAGATTACTTTAAAGCTAATACCAAAATAAATTACATTCCTGTCATTGGCCCTGATAAAATGGGAGCCACCTTGGAAGGAAGTAAAGATTTTGCTAAAGAATTTATGGCAAGACACAATATACCTACCGCAGCATATCAAACTTTTACGGCCAATACTTTAGAAGATGGGAAACAGTTTTTAGAAAAGCTAAACGCACCTTACGTTCTAAAAGCCGATGGATTAGCCGGTGGAAAGGGTGTTTTAATTTTAGATAATTTAGAAGAGGCAAAAAAAGAATTAGAGGCCATGCTCGTTAATAAAAAGTTTGGTGAAGCGAGTAGCAGCGTTGTTATTGAGGAGTTTTTGGATGGAATTGAACTTTCGGTTTTTGTATTAACTGATGGCAAAAACTATTTGATTTTACCAGAAGCAAAAGACTATAAACGAATTGGCGAAAATGATTCGGGACCCAACACAGGAGGTATGGGCGCGGTCTCGCCTGTTCCTTTTGCTACAGGTAGTTTTCTCAAGAAAGTAGAAGAGCGAATTGTAAAGCCAACAATTGCGGGTTTTCAAAAGGATGGGTACGACTACAAGGGTTTTGTATTTATTGGCCTTATGAATATCAAAGGCGACCCATTTGTAATAGAATATAATGTACGAATGGGTGACCCTGAAACTGAGGTTGTTTTACCTAGAATAAAATCGGATTTAGTGGAATTGTTGCAAAAAACGGCTACTCAAAAATTGGCGAATTTTAAATTAGAATTAAACCCCGAAACTGCCCTTACTGTTATGATGGTGTCAGGAGGATATCCCGAGAATTACCCAAAAGGAAAAACCATTACAGGAATTAATAATATAAAAGAAGGCCTTGTAATTCACGCTGGCACAAGAGCTAGTGGAGACTCTATCGAGACTTCAGGTGGGCGAGTAATTGCATGCACAGCCTATGGGGGGTCGATAAAAGAGGCACAAAAAAAAGCCTACTTAATGGTAGACCAAATTAATTTTGAAGGCGCGTATTACCGAAAAGACATCGGAAACGACTTAATTTAAAAGAAGATTACTCTATAGTGCCATTAGCTTTTGCTTCTTTTGAAAAACGAATTAAGTTCGTAATCCAAAAAGCGGCCATTATAAAACCAACGGTAATAAGAAACCAATTGAAATTATTTCCCAGAATACGAAGTATTCCAAAAGTCCAAAGGAAAAAATCACCTACTGCGTAAAAAAAATCAGCTGAATTCATAGTTTCAATTTTTTTGAGAGGGCAAATGTATAATTTAAACTATTCTACAGGCCATTCCTTAGGCGTTTTTACATTTGTGAAATGTTAGAAACATTCAAATCAAATAGGGCAAGCACCTTTTTAATTACGACTGTTTTAAGTATTATACTTTTTAGCTCTTTGTTTTTCATATCACAAGATGTTAATAATCAAGTGATAAACAGGAGTCTTTTGCTCCAGTTTACTATCGACTCCCCTAAATGGCTCCAATATACCATATCCTTTTTGCTTTACGTTCTTGCAGTTTGGTATGCCAATTTTGTCGTAATAAAAAACCAAATACTTGGTAGTGGAAACCATTTAGCGGGTTTTTTTGTGCTAGTTCTTTTGGCTATTGGGCCAAATTTATTTCTTGAAAACTTAATAGCCCCCACCAGCCTTCTTATTATTTGTTTTTTCGACAGATGTTTCAAAATCCAAAAAACAGCTAAACCAAACCCTTTAATATTAGACGCTTCGTTCATAACCGGATTTTTATGCATGGTCTATCTCCCATTCGTTTTATTGCTATTGCTGGTTTGGACTGCCGCTCTTTATTCTGGTGGGTTTAATTTTAAAGGTTGGCTTCTTTCTATAATCTCCTTATTCATTACATTATACTTGGCCCAAGGTGTGCTATTTTTATTCGATCTTTCTTATTTCCCCACTTTAACTGGTTTTTCTCTTCAGTTCAACCAGGATGTGACTAAAGTCAATCAGATTTTTTATTATTCGTTTCTTGCATTAGTGTTAATCGCTATTCCTACCAGCTTTTCGGTGCTTCGATTTAGTAAAGTAATACTCCGAAATCACTTCAATTTAATATTTTGGAGTATCCCTGTTTTTACAATCATTTTTATCACTACTCACCTTAAAATTGGACAGGTTTCTTCTTTTCTGTTTTTTCCCTTTTCAATAATTTTGGGACAGTATTTTATAAAACTTAAAAAGAAAAAACTGGCTAACTTAGCCTTAGTAGTAATTCTAATCCTTGTTGTCGCATTTCAACTTTATCGAATTATACAACCATTATAATTTTCTATTGACCTTTTAACCTGTCAATTTATTTAGGTTGAGAGTTGGACTATCTTTGCGCATTAAATTAACATTATGAAGAGTATTGGTATATTGGTTTTTATGGTTTTTATGTTTAGTATTACTGCTTGCAAAAAGGATCATTGTGATGATGGAAAAAACAACAAAGATGAAGCTGGATTAGACTGTGGTGGCAAAGACTGCAAGCCCTGTGAATCGTGTTTTGATGGAATAACAAATCAAGGGGAATTGGGAGTGGACTGCGGTGGACCTTGTGCTATTTGTCAACTTGAATGGAAAGAAGTTAGAACTGGAACTACAAAATTGACTGCTGTAAATTTTTATAAAAACGTAGGAGTTGCTGTTGGAGAAAACGGAGTAATCTTAAAAAGTTTAGATTCGGGGAAAACCTGGAGTAGTTTAACCTCAGGAACCACGTCAAACCTCAAATCAATTCATGTTTTAGATGAAAATAATTTCTTTGTTTGTGGGGTTGGAGACTTAGTAATAAGCTCTACAGATGGAACTTCTTTTTCTTCTATTAAAACTGCTAAAACTTCAGACTGGCGAGACATTCACTTTACAGATCAAAACACTGGAACTGTTTGTGGTTCTAAAATGAGAATACTTTATACTAGTGACGCCGGAAAAACATGGGTTAAAAAAATAGAGCCTAAAGTAACATCTTCGGAATCATTTGTATCCATGAGTTTTTTAACGAATTTAGAGGCGTACATAATTGGGGGTTCAGACCTTCTACGCACCTTAGATGGAGGAAAAAATTGGGTATCAATAGATGGCTTCAGTACTTTAAAAGCAGAAGGATTCAAGACCTTTGAAAATATACTCTACAAAACCACCTCTGATGTATATTGTATTACCGATTCTGCCATGTTTATTTCGATAAACTCTACCAAATGGGCTGATAAATTATTGAACGTTGGCGGAGGTAAAGTTACCTTTTTAAAAAAAATGGGATTATATTCTGGGCAAAACACTAGTAAAAGTGAAGGAAAAGTACTTATTTCGTTCGATGGTGGAAGGAAATGGGAAAAGCAGGTAATTAATGCTTCCATTCAATACACTGCAGGAGAAATATTAAGTAAAGAAGTTATGGTTGTTGTTGGAGATAAAGGCACCATAATCAGACGAGATAAGTAAGCAAATTATGGAAGGACGTATTGGGGTAATTGGAGGTGGAAGCTGGGCTACGGCTTTGGTAAAAATACTTTCGGAAAATGTAGACTCCCTCAATTGGTGGATGAAAAACGAAAACTCTGTTGAATATTTCAAGAATTATCACCGAAACCCAAACTATCTTTCTTCGGTTCTTTTTGTTGGAGATAAAATTAATGTAAGCAACGACTTAAAAAAAGTAATCGATAATTCTGATATTCTAATAATGGCTACTCCGTCAGCATTTCTCTTTGATGTGTTTGATGATTACCCAAAAGAAGGATTAGATAAAAAAACAATAATTACTACCGTTAAGGGAGTTGTACCAGAATACCATGCAATTCCAGTCAAATTTTTTCACAAACAATTTAGAACCCCGTACAAACAAATTGGTATTATTTGCGGCCCATGTCATGCTGAAGAAGTTGCCATGGAGCGCCTTTCCTATCTTACAGTAGCTTGCGAAGATGTAGATATTGCTAATCATTTAGCCAAACTATTAAGCTGTCGTTATATAAAAACGGCCGTTTCTGATGATCTATTTGGGTCTGAACTCTCTGCGGTTCTTAAAAATGTTTACTCTGTTGCAACTGGCTTATGTCACGGATTGGGTTATGGAGACAATTTTCAGGCGGTTCTTATTTCTAATGCCCTTCAAGAAATTAAACGTTTTGTAGATGTGGTGCATCCTATTCATAGAGATGTAAATAGTTCGGCTTATCTGGGCGATCTATTAGTAACTTGTTATTCTCAATATTCTCGAAATAGAACTTTTGGAAGTATGATTGGAAGAGGCTATTCGGTTCGTTCAGCAAAGTTTGAAATGAATATGGTGGCAGAAGGTTATTATGCCGCAAAAGGAGTAATAGAAATCAATAAAAAATTCAATGTTGAGCTTCCTATTTGTGATGCAGTTTACCGCGTTTTATACGAAAAAATAGCTCCAAGTGTAGAGATGAAACTTTTGGCGGATAAGTTAAGTTGATAGATTCGCTGGAATTATTCCGGAGGTGTATACTCAAACCAAATAATTAGTATGATAGTTGTGGCTCTAATTGCGCATGAATAAACCAAAACAATCTTTCTTTACGGACAATGATGACAAACTCTTTTTTTAAGGAAATTCTCAGCCTTTCTAACATTTCCTTTGGAGAAAACTACATGACATCCATTGAGCTTAAGAATTACTTGAAAGATCCTTTTACCAAAGTTATCCTCAAAACCCAAAACAATCTTCTCTACGGTTTTTCTATTGTTCAACGTTTGGATTTAATTCAGCTTAAAAAAGCGCTTTTTATAGACCCCAATTGGATCGAAATAGAATTTGGCTCACTCCAAACTATAGGATACAGAAAAATGATCTCTGTTGATAAAGAGTTTGAAGGGCAAGGGGTTGCCAGTCGTTTATATCAAGATGGCACCAATTGGCTTAGTGAAAAAAGCAATGTAATATGCTCCGCCGTTTGGATCAAAAAAGGAGAATTTACTTTTGAGCCAATATTGAAAAAGAACGGATTCGAAGCACTTAAAACAGTCAATAATTACTGGAAAGGTGATAGCTTGAAAAGAAATTTTAATTGCCCTGTTTGTGGCGAGCCCCCGTGTTTATGTGATGCTATTATTTATAAGAAAATAATTACTGATCTTCCTCCTAAGTAAAAACCACTATTTCTTATCCTGATTTCGGTTTAAATTCATTAATATTCATTTGGACACACTGTTGCTCAGAATATTCGAGCTTATCGTATTAAATGCTTTTAAACTTATTTTTGCTACATGGCACTTGATTATGATAAAACAAAGTTTCGAGGTATAATTCCCCTCTCTGGTGGAATAGATAGCACAGCCGGTGCCTATAAAACACTGAAAGAAAACCGAGGTGACAATTATCTCATTTTCAGAATTGACATGGTGCACGGAACAAGTGGACACCGCACAACGCGTGAGGCTATGGCCACTGAAAAAATTCTTTTTTGGTTTGAGAATAATGGAATTAAAAACTTTTCTTTTCGAGAATTAAGAATCGATTATTCGCAACTTGGTATGATGCCTCCAGTGTGGGATAGTGAAGTAGTGAATTTTGCCGCCAGCCTTGTTATTCAAGCGAACCCAGAAATTTATGAGTTTATTGAAGGTGCAATAAAAGACGATTTTGAGGAAAAAGGTTTTGATGAACGTTTAGATAAAATCGCCAAAATCCTTTACTTGCATACGGGAAAATCAAAGGAAAATTTGAAAATTGTTTTTCCAGTGAAAAATCTTTCCAAGTACGAAGTTATGAATAGCATACCCAATGATTTACTAGAATTAACGTGGAGTTGTAGGTATCCGAAAATTGTGGAAATGTGGACTTTTGGACGTTGTCATGAATGTCCTCAATGTAAGGTGATTAATGAAGTAAAGAAAAACAATCCAGGTGAATTTATAGATGTTTAAACGAGTTTGACTCTTATAAAATGAACAAAACAATCCTAATTACCGGAGCAACTTCAGGTATCGGAAAAGCTACCGCAGAATTATTGGCTAGCCTAGGTTTTCGACTAATTCTTGCCGGAAGACGAAAAGATCGATTGGTTGAATTAAAAGACAACTTGAGACATTTAGCAAAAATCCATATCCTCAACTTTGATGTACGAGACAAGGATGCAATTTCGAAGTTAATCGCTGGCCTACCTAAAGATTTCCGGGAAATTGATGTACTAATTAACAACGCAGGAAATGCTTATGGAATGGGACCCATTCATGAGGGCGAATTAGATGACTGGGATAACATGATTGACATAAACTTAAAGGGTTTGTTGTATGTAACTCGCGCCATTTCCCCTCAAATGGTAGAACGTAAATCTGGCCATATTATAAATATTGGGTCACTTGCTGGAGTAGAAACCTACCCAAACGGAGCCGTGTACTGCGCTAGCAAACACGCCGTTTTAGCGGCAAGCGAGGGCATGCGAAAAGATTTAAATCCTCATGGAGTTAAAGTGAGCACCATAAGCCCAGGTTTGGTAGAAACTGAATTTTCAGAAGTTCGATTTCATGGCGATAAGGAAAAGGCTGCTTCTGTTTACAAAGGATTTTTACCACTTTCTGCATTCGATATTGCGGAAACAATTGAGTTTGTTGTAACCCGACCTGATCATGTAAATATTGGTGATATGCTTGTTTTACCAAGTGCTCAAGCGAGCAGTACTATTGTGAAAAAAGATTAGTAATAACAGGAACAAAATCGTCCTTTTCGTTTTCTTGGAAGATCGTTATCCTCATGAAGAATGGCAACAGGCTAAAGATAGAAAAAAATATTTTTTTCAAAGTGACGAACAGGATGCTTTTAACGAAGACGCAAATTATTGTGAAAAGGTTTAAGGCTTGGTCAAATGAATTACAGTTGGATTACTTTTGAATTTTAGAAATGACAAACAAAATTCTCATTATTCGTTTTAGTTCTATTGGTGATATTGTGCTTACCACTCCGGTTATTCGTATGGCAAAAGAACAAATTGAAAATGCCGAGATTCATTTTTTAACCAAATCTTCCTTCCGACCTATTTTAGAAAAAAACCCGAATATTGATAAACTCCATTACGTAGATAAAAATCTAATAGAAGTTGTAAGAGAATTGAAAAAGGAAAACTTTTCTTTTATAATTGACCTTCACAACAACTTACGCACCGCTAGAATAAAACGGATACTCAAAAGACCCTCCAAGAGTTTTAATAAGCTCAATGTCGAAAAATGGCTACGGGTTAATTTCAAACAAAACAAACTTCCAAATCTTCATATTGTAGACAGATACTTAGATACTTTGTCTGACTTTAAAATCGTTAATGATAAAAAAGGGCTAGATTTTTTTATTGATAAAAAAGACGAAGTAGATTTAAACTCACTTCCTGAAATTTTTCAAAAAGGATACATAGGCTGGGTTATTGGCGGTTCCTACTTTACCAAAATGTTACCTGCTCATAAAGTGATAGAAATTGCCAGAAGAGTAGAAAAGCCAATTGTGTTATTAGGTGGCCCAGAAGACAAAGAAAACGGAAAACTCATTGCCTCTAAAATTGGCAGTACTGTTTATAATGCTTGTGGGAAATACAATTTAAACCAATCGGCTTCTTTAGTGAAACAAGCAGAAAAAATACTGACCAATGATACCGGCTTAATGCACATTGCAGCTGCGTTTAACAAAAGCATATTGTCTTTTTGGGGAAACACTATTCCTGAGTTTGGGATGCACCCCTATTTTCCTCAAAAACCAGAATTATCGACCCTTGTTGAGGCAAAAGGTTTGGCTTGTAGACCTTGTTCTAAATTAGGGTATAAAACAAAATGCCCTAAAACACATTTCCATTGCATGGAAATGGTAGAGGTTGATATCATAGTGGATTGGATAGAGAAATAGATTTTCTTAGATAGAAATTAACGCATTTAGTTGACCATCAGGGCAAATAATATAGAGGAACCTATTCGTAAAATAAAAATAGAATTTAAGGATGTATGTGTAAGTTCTAATGCCGCATTTTAGAAATATTTTCTTCAAATTCGAGCATAGATGCTAACCAGCCAAACACCAAAAAAAAGAAATAAGAATGGATGCGAAAAGGACCCTTTTAGTTTTAAAATAGAAATAAATATTTATAAAAATTTTCTCCACTTTTTACTTTCGTGTATTTTGATAACTGCGCAAAGTTAAGTAGGTAACCACTCCACCTAAAAGGGCAACGAGCGAAGAGAAAATAAAATTTCCAACAAGGAAAACAATCAAGTTCTCCTGCAATATTGCCCAATTAATCCCATCACTAAAATCAAGAGAAACCTGCTGTCCCGTAACCAATTCGCCAAACCCAAAGCTTCCAAGCACGATGAATGGCAGCAAAGGAGGCACACTTATGTTTGATGTTAGAAAAGCCAATGTTCTATTTAGTTTGAGCAATAATGCAAGGCCAATAACAAGTCCAGTTTGAAACCCCCATAAGGGTGAGCAACCGATAAAAAGGCCCAACATAAGCGAGAACGTCTTTTTTAGAATGCTGTCTCCGCTGGCAAAAAGAGTTTCTTTTATAAATTGCTTAAGGCTTTTTTTTTTAAGTTTTCTTATTATGTTTCTTGGCTTATAGTAAAGTAGGGTAAGTGTTAAGAGGCAGATGTTTAAAATGCTTATTCGAGTAAAATCTTGGAAAGGCCTAAAATGAGAAACTCGCTCGTTTGGGTCATAAAGCACTTTTACCGGAATTGAAGAAACGGGAATATCTGCCCAAGCTGCCTTTACAATGACTTCAAATTCAAATTCAAATTTTTTGGTGTAGAAGTTAATCTTAGAAAGTTTTTTTACGGGATATAAACGAAATCCGGATTGAGTATCGGGCAAATTAATCCCAGTTTCTAATCGAAACCAAAAATTAGAAAAATTGTTACCAAAACTACTTTGACCAGGAACATTTTCTTGATTCATATTTCGAGAACCAATTATTAAAGAACCAGGTTCCTCTAAAATTTTCCCTATAAAATTTGGAATATCTTCAGGGTAATATTGACCCCGCGAATCTATGGAAATAGCATATTCAAAACCCAGATTTACAGCTTTTTCAAATCCCAACCTCAATGCATTTCCTTTGCCCTGATTTGGTAAATAGTGGATGAGGTGAATTTTATCTTCGTAAGTTTTTAAAATAGAAAGAGAATTGTCAGTAGCCCCATCACAAATAACAATAATGTCATCTGAAAATTCTAAAACACCATCAACGACTCGTCTAAGAGTTTTTTCGTTGTTGTATGTCGGAATGAATATACAACAACTTAATTCTTGCAAAAGGGATTTACATTTGGTTTTTTCCAAGGCTTTTATCTTACTCAGCTACACGAAAAATTCCACTAAACTTAAGACCAATTGTTTCGCCAAATTTGGAAATTTTTTTCACTTTATATTTTCCTTCCCTTTCTTCAATTTTAATTCCAAGATCTAAAATAGGGTCTGTTTCAGGGTTTATTATAGCCATAAACGTTACGTTATCAGAGGATTCCAGAAAAATAGATTTCCCTAAAAGCTCTTCACTAATTTCCTTTATGATTTGAATCATGGAAACGCAAGGGATAATTGGGTTTCTGGAAAATGTCCTTCAAAAACCTCATGTTTAGGGTTGAGCTCAATTTGCCAATTCGCCAACCCGTCTTTGAGGTCTTCCTTTTTTAGAATGGTATAAAATTTTTTTAAAAGCATTTCAATTTACTTTAATTAATGTCATTGCTAAATTCGATTTATAATCTATCAATTTTATTGGTTGTGGATTTCCATTTTCGAAATTTAAATAGTGAACGATTACCAATGTTTCTCTATGGGTAACCATC
>TARA_B110000037_G_scaffold75464_1_pt1 | contig 13112 bp, 13 predicted proteins | sample TARA_B110000037 | Tara Oceans TARA_B110000037 (sample SAMEA4397196) | marine metagenome | biome: Polar Biome; feature: [MIX] marine epipelagic wind mixed layer (ENVO:01000061); material: water (ENVO:00002006), including particulate matter (ENVO:01000060) such as... | depth 10-100 m
CGACACTTTCGATTCACAAACTTGCAAAATTTGACTCCAATAAACTGTTATCGCCGCCATCATATTCCGGTAAATAATCGGCATAGGTTTTTAAGAAAGTCTCCTTATCATGCCCCAATTGCTTGGCAGCTTTTGCCGGGTTAACTCCCTTCGATAACAACTCAGACGCTCGTGTATGTCTGGTAGTTTTCATTGGCCTATACTCAACGCTAGATCTCTCATGCGCTTTGATCCAGGCTAAACGAAATCGCTTCGGTTTCTTGTAATAGTCACCGTCTGGCTGCGGGAAAACAAAGCCCTTTCCCCAACGTGTCTGTGCTTTATTAATCGCATCAAGAGCAGATCCATTCAATTGAACGTCTCGCCCCATAAAGTCAGTTTTGACTCTCTCCTCAATCCGATAATTTGAAATACAACGTTGGTGGGTGTTGGTTTATGAGGGGTAGCGCCCTCGCGGCTCTGATCTTGGGGCCATCGGGAGTTACGCCAGTGCTCAGCGGCAACCTCCGCAATTTGGCGGAGTGTTCGGCGGTATCTAGCTTCTAATACTTCATCAATAATGGGTCTTTTTCCTTTTAGCTCTAACGTGGCAAGTAGGTATAAATCACGGTTTTAGGATTTTCTAGTAAGAAATATTAATAGAGGCCATTATCCTTTAAGGGCACTTCAAGAGTGTTAGCGGAATTTTTTATTGGGCCTCCTATCATTTCATCATAAGCACTATCTTGTCTAAGAACTGTTTTTTTGGCATTTATTTTTCTCATTTTTTTCTGAAGCTCAATTAGATTATGAGACCGCAAGAGTTTATCGTTGCTATCGCTTACGTAGTACTCCTTCCCCTCTATAATTACTGAGACTTGGTAAAGACTCTGGTCGAGTGAGTGGTAAATTAGTTTATCAATAGAAAAATATTTTGTTAGATTTGATTCTCTTATCATTTTCTTTTAATTATCCTTCAACGAGATTAACATAAACTATATCGCGGAGTTCTCAAGGTCATAAATGTTACTATAATACGTATATTACGATAGAGCCGAAATAAAAATGACTCTAGGAACCCTTGAACATTTTAATGCGTTATAGTTTCAAGATTTTTCGATTGTTTTGGGGTAATAATACAAAAAGCTTCCGTCTTATTTAAATTGTCCACTCAAGTGGTTTGACAATATCAAAGGCTATTTTATTAAAAGCCAGTTCAACTTGAATTCATACGGAATTTTTTTTAGGTGGGATATCCGCAGAAACTGAGATTTTTCCAGTGTTCGTAAAAACCGCGTGACCGAAATATATAATCGAAAAACAGCCCAAAGTTAAACCAGCCACGACTCCAGCATCTAAAATTCCGCGCCAAGGTTGAGGGAGATACCTAACTGCCATTACGAATCCAAAGATTATGAAAGTGAGTCCGAATGAAAGTAGTTTTCGTTTTCTCGTTGCATGAATAAAACCCATGCAAAAGAGAGGTGCTAATAAGATATGCAATATTTTAGGGTTTTTTCCGAGATAGTCCGCTCGCAATGCCGCGCGCGGGGAAAAATTGAGGAAAAACCCCTTATAGCCTTCCGCATAAGCCATATAAATTACACTAATCAGAAGGGCAAACCAGTGGAAAAATTCTAAGCGGATATCTTTCAGTGCCAGTGTTACTGGTGTAAGGCGATAAATTGCAAATACTAAGATTAAAATTATCCCCCCCAATCCCCAAAATAACCCTAACTTATTCATTGCACTAATTACTCCAAAACCTTAGTCAGATTTTCTTACTGTTTACCCGCTATAACCTTGAATTGCTCAGCCAGAACTTTCCCCTTCGAGCATTTGGCCCGAGTGCTTGCAGGACACCTATGTTAGCGCGTTCATCAAGAGGCCAATGTAGGCAGAGGATGGATTCGCATAAATTGGTCAAGCAGGAATTATGTAACTGTGTTTGTTCAGCACCCTCAGCAACTACCCGCTCTCTGAGGATACCGTCAACATCTACCCGCGTAGTAGCATCAGCTGTATCGGCAGTCATCAGGTTTGCCATATTTAAACGCTGATCACGAGTGCTAGATTTAGGATCCGATGCGGCAACAAAGTGGGTAATCTTTGCGACGACGCTTTCATGAGTATCACTAATTTCATCTTTCTCTACCATCAGCGTCGCGTGGAGTCTACCAAATTGGCTTAATTCTGGAGATCTATAAAGATAAGAAAAAAGAACAACTAAAACTGCAACAAAGCCCAATAATGTTAACAACATAAACATCTCAAAATGTTCTCAACGCTGGCTTTTCAAAAAACTAATTCTAAATTGTTTTTTTATTTCGCATTAGCAATCGACGTTTCTATCCATTTAAGGAAAAGGGGATGGCTAGATAGTCCGGCTTCGTTGAAGGAATAATCTAAACCGGATAAGTCTCTTTTAATACGAGTCTGAATTCCTTGACTGCTAGTCAAGTCAGAAACAATTAAGACCCGTACGCCTTTTCGCGAGTTTTTTTCAACAATTTTTCTAAATTTTTTTATGTTTTCCTCCCTTATTTTTGGTGCAGCATCATCTTGTAAGCTCATTGGTATCGCATCATAAAACCCTCCTTGAGTTTTAACATGGTTCGCAATATTGCTCATTAGCTGTAGTTGCTTCTTGTTATCTTCAAGATCAATAGGCCCGTGAGCAACAACAATAACGAGTTCTTTTTTTGGATTGATGCTTATTTCTTTCGCGAAATCGTAAACGATTTCACGTGCATAAAAATGGTCGTTAATGGGCTCGAGAAATTGTATGTCCTCTGTTTTAATTTTTTCTATATCCCCGTAGGCGAATTTTTTTCCTAACCCAAATGCGTATTTCCATTGTTGAAAGAGGGTGTTGTAGGGGCTTTCAGTCAAAGGCACTACATAGATTTTTTCGACTCCTTGTTTTCTCATTTGTAACAAAGCGCAAGAGATATGATTTGATGTCATCATGCTCATGCCAAAAGCGATGCTAGTTATGTAGTTATCGGATAGAGGTTTGGTTTTTTCAAACAGCTCATTGTCGCCGGGTCCGTTGGTGCCATGAGCGAGTATCAACAATCCTTCTGTGCTGTCTTTGAACTTTGGGTGCGCCCAGTAAAAATTATCGCCCATCGACGCCATAATGGCCATCAGTTGCTGATCGCTTATTCCACTGAGGGTTGGGAGTGATGACCTGAGCTGTGGGAACTGATTTTTCATTTCTTGGGGTTTGAGGGGAAAGCTAATCTTAGTTTGAGCGGACGAGTCTACGGGGCAATTTGCTTGCGAGAGGGACGGGCCTGCTAATAAAATAGGCAAGAAAAAGACGGAGGTTATACGCTTCAGCATCTGTGGGAATCCTCTTAACATAGCTCTAAATCGGTCCTTCTATAAGCGGCTCTTGTTGACAATGAGAATCATTATCATTTAATAAATTACCGATTTCAACAAAAATAAGAAATCAATCATTTATTGAGTGCAGGCAATTAATGAAAACTGCCGTTATAGAGCGACGTAGAATGTTTGTAAGAGAATTTATTTCCATTTCTAGCAAATGTTAACAGATGATTGCTGGCATCTGATGCTGGCGAAGGACAAACTCAAGTCTCAGCCTAAATTACGCTAGATAAAAGCAGTGCCGCGAGTGGTAGTTTCTTCTTCATAGTTTCACCTACTCTGGCCCATACTTTACGAACCTCCTATTAACTTCACACACGTTAACAAAGGTTTGTTTGCCTACAATTTTATAGTGCGTACTTCTAGTCCAGTGATGGGACATTCAATTCTTTACTACGTTGTCCGTTATATCAATATACTGAGGGTATAATCGAAATAGTTAATAGGAGGGGCTGTTTCGACCTCTGCTGATTTTCAACAAGAATGAGACAGCTCAACGACAACCTGCTGACGCGAAATGAACAAGCCCATCGGCTTCTTGGATTATTGAATAGCGAGAGGCTGCAATGACTGCTGGAACTATTGGGTTGTTAGGGGCGTTAAAAGCGGGGACCAATCCAGATAAAGCGAATTCCTGAAAGCTGCCCACTTTCACAGTGTTTCTGAACGATTCTTAATGATGCCTTTATAATCCGATTGTAATAAAAAGATTGTAAAATCAACAGTTTAAAAAATTATCATAAAAGCATCAAAAGCCCTCAAATCCCTACACTAGCGAGTTCGAATCTCGTTTCGCACCATTTTTTCTTAATTAAATCAATAATATAAATAGCCGCTGAGGCCCAAAAGGACGTTTCGTGCGACTTTCAGTATTAGCTTTTCTCTCCAAAAGAGCATTATTCAGCCCAGAATACTCCTCAATCCAGTCCGCATCAGTAGTCAAAAACACTTACACAGAACTGCCTAATTGCTCCGTTCCCTTCGCTGGAGGAACTCCTTTAGTCAGCAGTTCAGCCGCCCTTGTATGCCGAAAAGTGTAAGGAGCTCGACAAGACGCGTTACCATAAGGAATTTTTAGCTCGGCGTGAATCCTTTCTCATTCCTTATTAAACACCTCTGGATTTACCAAGTTATTATTTTGCGTGTTACCGAATATTCAATTCTTACCTAATCGAGAAAGGGACTTGAGTAGTTCGCTTCTTGCCGACGACCGCTGATATTTCCGCCAGAATCTTGCTCAAGATGACTTAATTGAATACGAATCATTATCATTTGCATTAAAGATAAATTTAAATTATCCTACGAACAATTAATTTCATTGGCTCAAGACGCGTAACTGACGCGCCGCGACAAACTCGAAATGACTGCTGAGAAAACTGTGCAACAACAAGCAATATTGAAGAGCGCAACTTTGTTCAAAGGCCGGCATTGTGTATTCATCGAGCACAACGGGCAACTATATACTCTGAGGATTACTTCAAATGACAAACTTATTCTGACCAAATGATTTAACTTTAAGTCACTTTCTGTTCCCCCGTCGAGCTAGCCAACCGCCACCCCCTAAGGCAGCCAGCCAGACTTTTTTTGAGGTCTGCATCATGTGTTGCGAACACCATTTATTTTCAACGAAATCTTTGAGTTTCAACTTTTGTCTTCTGGCTCTTACCACTGCTGTTTTTCACTCTAACGCCGGGGCGCAAAATATTCAGCGCATCGAGGAGCTTTCTATTACAGCTACAAGGCAAGAAAGAACCATTCAAAATATCGCTGGCACAATTTCCCTGATCACTCAGGAAAATATTAAAAAAGAGATGGTAGATGATCTGGACGATCTCGCTCGTTTCCAGCCAGGGGTATCAATGGGGACGGACGCAAGAGGAGGCAATCAGGGATTTAGTATTCGCGGTATAGGTGGAAATCGAGTCTTGCATGTAATAGACGGGATTCGGAGCAGTGACATCTATTTCGGAAATGGCAAAGATACGTTCGAGATGGACAATCTACAAAACGTCCAAATTATTAGAGGGCCAGCATCGGTTTTATATGGCGCTGATGCCATGGGTGGTGCTGTGGTGTTTCAAACGAAATCGGCTCGAGACTATGTAGGCAGTGACAAAAGCACATATTTTGGAATACGAACTGCTACTTCAGATGCAGATGATCAAGCCAAAGTAGGGGCGACGGCTGCTGTCCAAAATGGTGACTTTGGTCTTATTGCACAACTAACGGAGCGCAAGTTTTCAGAGCACGAGGTCAATGGCCTCGGCTCAGTTAATCCGCAAGAAGGAGACACTCAGGGAGGTTTAATCAAGGCCTTCTGGGATATTTCTGAAAGTCAGAGTATCGCATTAAGCTTCGAATCATTTGCTGAAAGCCGGGACTTTAACTTATTGTCAGACATGGTTGGAAGAAGCGGCAGTGCGATATCTAGCAGCTTAGGGTTCGATGAGTCGGAGCGCCAAAGGGCAGGAGTTGAGTATAACTTGCTCCGAAACTCAGGATTGTTTGACGATCTTCAGGTTCGCGCCAACTTCCAGAGTACTTTCTCTACACAAAGAACTTTGCAGGAGAGAATGAGCTATTCTTTTGTAAATCCGCGAGATCCAAGATCGTTTGCTGGCACTGCGGCAATAAGAGATACAACCTTTGGCTTCGAGCAGGACACGCTGGCACTAAATTTAAACCTAAGAAAATCTGTTGAGACCTCTTCCTTAGTTCATAATTTATCCTACGGGTTTAATTTTGATGAGACAGATACGCAGCGACCAAGGGACCGTTCCGACACTGAAAATGCTTCAGGTTCGGTATCAAGGCAAATCTCAGCATTTCCTATGGCGCCAGCAGAAGTTTTTCCCAACAAAAGTTTCCCAGATACAACAACAAGAAGGCTTGGTGCTTATTTGCAGGACGAAGTAAGAGTCGGTAATAGCGGCTTATCTCTAATTCCAGGTATTCGATATGACCGTTACGAGATGGCTGCCTCCGTTGATTCGCTGCTCGACGGGACCAAAACAGTTGCAGGATATGGATATCCAGTAAGGGACTTTGATGATGCGAAATTTTCAGTAAGCTTTGGAGTGCTATATGACATTAATGAGACTTACTCCCTCTCCGCTCAATATGCAGAGGGTTATCGGCCCCCGAATTTTAACGAGTCCAATCAAGCTTTCGCTAATCTTGCATACAGGTACGCTGTAGTACCTAACCCTAGTATCGAAGCTGAAACTAGCCAGAGCTTTGAGATCGGGCTCCGAGCGGACTACGAAAACGCCTATGTGAGCGTATCTGTATTTAGAAACTTCTATGAAAAATTCATATCAAGTAATTATATCGGCAGGGATGGAGCTGTGTCGTTATATCAGAACCAAAACATCGATGATGTTGAAATTCGAGGTGCTGAAGCAACAGCCTTTTTATACCTTAATGAAAACTGGGCGATGAAATCATCGATCGCGTATGCGACGGGGAAGGACACAAAAACAAGCCGTTATCTGGATACCGTAGATCCAGTAAATATAGTGAACAGCCTACGATATGATAATTCCAGCGGCAACTGGGGGGGAGAGCTATTCTGGACAGCCGTATTTGATAAGACGAAAGTCTCTTCGGAAGACGTAACGGGCGCAGATAGGTATCAGGTCCTAGATCTTGTTGGGAACCTAAGATTCGGCGACGCGATATCTCTCAGAGCCGGAGTCTTTAATATATTAGATAAGAAGTATGCGAGGTGGCAGAGCATACAGGGGCTCAACAAGATTACTGCGGCCGACACAATTCTAAATAATTATCAGCCTGGGACTAATTTTCGGCTCGGCCTTAACGCTAGTTTTTAAATCAATTTAGTGGAAAAAATGATGAGGATGAGACTAAATTTAATTATTCTCCCGGTAGCCTGTTTTCTGTTTTCAGGTTGCTCGTTACAGCACAGCATGACAAACGGGGTAGAGGTAGCAACAAAGGAAAATGGTGAGTCGAGATTTGGCGTTCTTTTAATGGCCCATGGGGGAGCTTCAGAGTGGAATGAGGCTGTAATTTCAGCCGCTTCTGACACTGATCTCTTATCGCCAATAGAAATTGCATTTGGTATGGCCGACGCCGGTAGTATCGAGAGAGCGGTTAAAAGGCTAGAAGATCTGGGAGTCACGCATGTAGGCGTAGTGAGACTTTTCGTTTCGGGTAAGAGCTGGCTTGACCGAACTGAAATGATATTGGGTTTGAAGGAGGGGGCACACTCCAAAGAGGAGTGGGTTGCGGGAAGTGACAACCGCAATCAAATGGCAATGCCAATGGGATTTTGGAATATTAACTCTAAGCTTAAATTTTCACTTTCAAAAGAAGGTTTAGCGAGTAGCTCAGAGATGGACCTTGTTCTTAAAGATCGAGTAGCCAGTCTAAGCAAAAAGCCTAATAAAGAAACCGTCATTGTCATTGCTCATGGGACTGGTGACGATGATGAAAATGCAGACTGGATAAGGTTGATTACCGAGAGAACTAGGCTCGCTCAAGCTGATCTAGGCATGAATCAAATCAAAGTCTTTTCTTTGAGAGAAGACTGGATGGAGAAAAGATCAGTGTCAGAGAGCGTAATGCGTGACTTCATTAAGAAAACTCAAGACGATGGCAATGACGTGATAGTTATACCCTACAGAGTTCAAGGCTTTGGCCCTTACCGACAGGTTCTTCAAAACCTTAGTTACCGTTCAAATGGCGTAGGATTGTTGCCTCACCCTAACGTAGGAAAATGGATTACAAATCAAGCTAACATGCTCCAAAGCTCGCTCTTGGGTACTCCGTTATGAAACCCGATATGCCAGAAAGAGAAGTAGTCGTTTCTTCATTGCTCTATTTATTGACAAGGTACTCTCAGTCTAGAGAAAAAAAGCTCGCCAAGGCCATTTGTGAGCATTTTGAGATACTGCATCAACACCCTGAAACCTCAGAAGGCTGCTTGTTTAATACATGTCGAAGACTACAGCAAAGCTGGCAGAGGGCGGTTTATTTAGACGCAAAGTCTGCGTCTATTGATACCACTGATCCTGGTCTCGAGGATCCCTCGATTCATTGATACTGGGAAAAACGAGACGTAATAAACGACAGTGGTGTACGCAGCGAAATATATATTTAGAAGATTTTAAGATAACAAATTTTTTTTCGACCTTTGATCTGTACGACCCGGACAAGTCGAATACATTTTTTTCAACTAGTGTTGTTGTCTGGCGTTGCAGAAAATATAAATAAAAACTGTGATCGAGAAAGCTAAATTTTATGGAAAAAGTTAATCGTGAATTATAGGAAATAAAATATGGTCAGCATTTGTAGTGAAGCTCCAAATTTTAAGGCGCCAGCGGTGTTACCCGAAGGAACGATCGTAAATGACTTCGAACTTGCTAACTATAGGGGGCAGTATGTGGTGCTATTTTTTTATCCGCTGGACTTTACCTTTGTGTGTCCGTCTGAGATTTTGGCTCATGATAAAAGAGTTACTGAGTTCGAGCAAAGAAATGTGCAGTTAATTGGTGTGTCAATGGACTCTCAGTTCACACATGCGGCTTGGCGGAAAACACCGATTTCAGAAGGAGGCATAGGGCCAATAAAATTTCCTTTGGTTGCCGATTTGACTAAAAAAATTATTGGCAGCTATGGGGTCCAACATCCAGAGGGGCCAGCATTGAGGGCGTCCTTTTTGATTGATAAAGAGGGAGTCATTCAGCACACCACTTTGAATAATTTGCCCATTGGTAGAGACGTAGATGAAATGCTTCGTATTGTTGACGCACTTCAATATACAGAAGAACATGGAGAGGTATGCCCCGCTGGTTGGAAGAGAGGTGATCCAGCTATGGAGGCGACGGCTGAAGGAGTAGCAGAATATCTGTCTAATAACGCATCACGGTTGTAACGAAATCTGGTTAAATGATCATTTGAGTTTGCGAATTAGCGGACTTGACGAACAGCTGAGTTTTTATATGTCATGACAGATAAGGGCCTGGGTCCGCTAATCGTGTTAATAAAGGCTCTTACATGCCTTTCCCCATTACATTTCATTTTTTTATGCCTGATGGGGAATTCGTTGCTGCTTTCCTCTGAAAGTCTTAAGTATATGACGAGCGTCTAGAGGATTTCGAGTCTGCTTTATTTGTAAAACGGAAAACGCTTTATTTATAGTTAATGAGTATCATTCGTACTAACCGAAGATATATGTAATTTTTTTGTGACACAAGGAGGGATCAACTATGTTTCATCGTTTATTTAGAGTACTGATTTCGCATGCGTTTCTTCTAATCGCGGTAACGTCGAGTGCCGAGCTTTCTTTTAGTCCAGACCAAAGCTTTGGCAGCGTTATACCAGAAGCAGGTGCAGTAAAGTCGCTGAAGCAAGCAATCGCGGATAGAACCCCCACATCTGTTTCCCAACCCATCAAAATTTCTGGCGTTGTTACGGAGGTGTGTCAGGCGAGGGGGTGCTGGATGATCCTAGTTGACGGAGATACTCATGCGAGAATCTTTTTTGAAGATTACAAATTCTTCGTGCCAACTGAGACGAGTATGCAACGAGCTGTTTTGTACGGGACACTTTCTGAACATGTTTTATCAAGCCAAGAGGCCGAACATTACGCAGAAGACGCGGGCAAACAAGTTTCTTTCAACGAGAGTGAATCAATTAAGGAATATACTATAGTAGCTAAGGGGGTTCAGATCGAAAATAAAATATAGTGTATTCACGCGTTTCGCGGCTGATAGATAGCAACCTACTGAATTACTTATAAGCGCGACATCGTTAAGCTCGGACCTTACTTAAGAATGTATGTTTTCACTGGCCTTCGGATAATCTGGATACAGCGTGGTCATGGTTCGTGGATCAGGCGACAACGAATTTAAGAGTTGTTTTGACAACCAAAATAAATTCTCAAGATTAGAAACCAAATTAGGGGTGAACAACGTTTCACTTGCTTGCAACACTCAGTTATCTGGGTAAATGGTAACCGGCTGTGGTAAAGATTTTTATCCTCGCTGCCCTTTGCAGCAAACAAAAGCATATCATGATTGCTATGCTGACTATGAGGGTAAGTGGTTTTGACCGATATGATACAGTCTAAACGGTTGAAAATATCTACCAGACGGGCTTGTTCGGCTTCAATAACGCAATCGAATATTGTGGGCGGAAAACTCAGAGAAATTCACCGACGGCTTAAAGCCACTGAATAAATCGAAAGGTAAAAAGATGAATTATCCAAAATTTGCAATTGTTAGTTTCAGCACTCTTTTGATGTCCTCGGCGTTCGCCGAAACCTTCGAAGTTAAAATGTTAAATTCTGGTACAGATGGGGTCATGGTTTTTGAGCCCGCGGTTTTGAAAGTTAATACAGGTGATACGGTCGTCTTCAAATCGACGAACCCGGGACATAATTCAGCGTCCATCGCAGGCATGATTCCTGAAGGAGCAGAGGGCTGGAGCGGAGGAATGAGCCAAGATGTATCGGTCACTTTGGATCAAGAGGGAGTATATGTTTACCAATGCACTCCTCATATGATGATGGCGATGGTAGGTGTAATTCAGGTGGGCGAGGCCATTAATTTAGACGATATAAAGCCGGCTGCTGCTACCGCGAAGTCAGGATTTATGATGGCTGAAGATAGGTTAGACGTCTATCTTAGCGAGCTTTAGATTTACAGACCTACTTCTCACTCATTAAGAAAACCTTTTATTTTCATCAGTTGCTCGGCGCTATCTCGCCGTGGGCAGATGATGAGGTTGTTCTGCTAGTTCGACAGTGAACGCCGATTAATCAGTTCACTTGTCGTGCAGCAAGCCCTTTCAGAGTAAAGGAGTGTTCGAGCGGCCTATTGTAAAAGCTAAATACTTTCATGGGTTTGCTTGAATATGCGCAGCAGTATAAACAGAATTATTTTGTTGCATTTTAGGCAGGTTACGGTCAATTTGGAGGATGTTCGCGTGCGTAAGACAATTTTAGGATTCATATTATCACTCCCGCTTTTCGCCGCCGCAGCTGATCTGCCCGAAATGGTTATTGGAAAAAAAAAGGCTGAACCAGGTATTTCGCTTACATTTGAAGGCGCAATTAAAGACGACGTGCAGCCAAGTCAAACGTTCGGCTTGGAGTCGGAATCAGACATCCATATAGAAGTTATTGCCACGTGGAATGAGCTTGCCCCACGAGGCGCTGTGGTTGGTGGATTCGTGCCCTATCTAGACATAACCGCAGTAATTAAGAATCAGGATTCTGCTGAAGAGATTCTTGTTCGTTTGGATCCTCATCTTAATTTGTCCGATAATTTTCATTATGCGCGCAACACCAAATTGCCCGGCGCTAGGGACGATGTATATACAGTCACTTTTTCTGTAAACGGGCCAGAGCCGTCAATGGTAGGGCTGCACTATGATTGGCGAGTTGAAGTTGGTGATAGCTTACTCGATGGAGAAACTTTTGAATTCACAGATCTCGACTTCTCCCAAATTGCAGGGTCGCGTCGCCGTTAATGGGCGATGAATGCTCACAGTTTAAATACAACTTTAAACTTTTATCCAATCCTCTACATAACATATGGTCCTGATTTTTAGGACCGAGTCTGTGGCACTGGGTGGGTTAAGTAAATAAGCGCTTCTGAATCTGTCGGATTTCGAACCCCACGCAAAAGCTGTGGTTAGATGATTGTGGATCGCCATGGGTTCGTGTCTGCTGTTGTTAACACTTTAGAAACCGATCCTGCGGGAGTCCTAATGGATTTCTCTGGTGCTTTGGGTACGGCTGGCAAGGTTGCAAAGGCTGGAAAATTAACCGAAGTAGGGGACACGCTTTCAAAAGTAGGCAATGCAATCGATCCAATTAACGTTGGTGCGAACACCGTATTCGGGGCAGTTGGTGCTGCTATCCCAGCCAGTGTGCCTGAAGGGCTCTATCAAAGTGCAATGAAGCCCAGTACCCGGATGACTCCTGATCAAAACAGAGCACAGCTTCGAACAGCGGTTGAGCAAGGAATAATGCCAACCGATTCTGATGTCAGAAAGCTCAATTCGCTTATCGGTCAATACGGAGCTCGTATAGATAGGCTTATAGCCCAGGCGACTGATTCTGGTCGATCTGTTGATGCCACCGTTTTGTTTGATGACCTGGCAGCAATGGAGAGTAAAATTCTTGAGGGTGGATCAATTGACAGATTTGGTGATTTAGAAGAGGTAGCCAAAGTTCGAGAAAGATTAGCGGCTTCTTTGTATGGAAGAAAAGTCACTGATATTGATGCGGACACCCCGGCAAAACCACTTACCGCCAGCGAGCTTCAGGCAATTAAACGAGACGCATACTCACGAGCCGACTATATCACCGAAAACAAGCAGACGGATTTGGCGAATCAGGCGAACCAGGCTGTTGGTTCAAGCGCGAGGAAAGCTGTCGAGAGTGTGAGCTCACCGCAAGTAGGTCAACTAAATCGTGAATTCGGAAAACTATTAGACTTACAACAGCCGTTGCAAAGATCTGCTAATAGAATTGGTAATCGTAATCTACTCAGCTTGCCGCAAGTGATAGGCGCGTCGGCAGGGTCAGCAGGAGGCCCAACAGGGGGTTTATTGGGATTGGGGCTCGGCTCTTTAATCAATCCGCAGAATCAAGCCAGGGCGGGGATAGGTGTTGAGCGAATGCGCCAAGTATCTAAGAACCCGGTGCAATCGCTAATGAGCCCAGCGCCTTTTAGAGCACCGCTAAGAGCAGGAGCATACTC
>TARA_B110000037_G_scaffold185611_1_pt1 | contig 13106 bp, 15 predicted proteins | sample TARA_B110000037 | Tara Oceans TARA_B110000037 (sample SAMEA4397196) | marine metagenome | biome: Polar Biome; feature: [MIX] marine epipelagic wind mixed layer (ENVO:01000061); material: water (ENVO:00002006), including particulate matter (ENVO:01000060) such as... | depth 10-100 m
GACCCCTTGGTTCGTAGCCAAGTACTCTATCCAACTGAGCTACGGGCGCGTGCGCGATATTATAACTTAATTTCAAGAATAATTTAGGCACAAAGATTATCTACTTAGATACTGGAAGTGTTAAAACTGGACCAACTTTCTCTAAACTTCCTGATTGCAAAGCAGTAATTTGATTAAGAAGCATTAGTGTGTACTTACTTTCCATATCATTATCTTTGATAAAGAACCAATGCCCCCTATATTTTACTTTCACAGAAGCATTGATCGGTTTTTCTTTTTGCGAATAAACCACAAAAAGATCCGACAAAATATTTTGCCAATTAAAGTTTTGGCCATCTTTTGTTTTTGTGACCTTAACTCGTTTATTAATGATGTCGTCATGAGGTATAAGAACTCCATGCGATAAGAAAAATTGTATGCCTGCTAATGACCTTAAATTAATTTCAATATTTTCTCCTTCTGCCCCACTGGAGAAACTCGTAGCCAATGGGATAATTGTATTTGAAGTAGATAATTTTAGGATAGCCATAAGGTCTTTAACTTCTTTTGATTCTTTAAATTTTGGCCTAATTAGAAGTGCAAGACCATTGTTATTACCTTCTATTTGATAACCAAAGCTAACGATATTTTTTTGGTGAAGTTGGTAAAAATTTTTAGCTAATACTTTAAATTGCTTGTAAGAGGGCTCAAAAATGGGTGTAGGGCCAGAGGCTTCTGATGCATTATTTATTCCATTAATTTTATTAGTTGTTAGTCTCAATAGTCTTTCTATACTCCATCCTGATCTAGTAAGGAGTAAGATAATTTCAGGTTGAATTGGACTTAATACATTTCTGACATAATCAGATCCTTGCAGGGGTAGGTAAGTGATGGTTGGCTTCTCACTATAAGATCCATCACTTCGGACACCAAGATTATCATTATCAGCACCTTGAAAAATATTAGCAATTAGTCCACCCCCTCGCTTCCATTCAAGTGAGGTTGATACACTATTTACCTCTAAAATTGCAATACTGTCGGCATACCTTCTTCTGACTAAATTTAACAACATTTCCTCGTCATTAGTATTTGCTAGTACTTTATTATATTCATTTCTTCCATTCTTCATGAAGTCTGGCCCAAGCTGAGAACAGCTAGATAGAAAAATCATCATAGTGATAACTAAGAAGATATGACGTTGATACACAATTTTTCTGAAAATTAGATTCACAAGAACATTATAGTTATTTTTAACATCCTTAGCTTTAAAATTGATATTTAAATAGCAGATTTATTTTGAGCAACTATAAAAACTGAGCGTGTAGCAGCAGTGAAATCACATTTAATAATATCCCAACCCGCATCTTTAACAGCATTTTTTAATTTTTTAAGTGGATAATTTTTAAAACCGATTTCCCATTGGTGACCCAATTGGCCATCTACAGGATCACCTTTTTTAAAACTCCTAAAACTATTTCTAAATTTGAAAGCTGTATTTTTTTTTATAGTGTGGGCATTTATATATAAATTAAAATTGAGTTGTGGGGCATTGTAAGGAACAGATAAAATTAAATAAGGAACTTTACTTTTATAAAATTTGGATAATAAATCACATGATTTTTCAAAAGGAAAGTGCTCTAATACCTCGCAACATAAAATACAATCTTGATTGGAATATACTTCAGGGGTAGCTTTCCATAGGTCAGCAATAATATGTGAGGAAGCACCTAAAAGATCGCGCTTCATAAAGTCTAATGTAGTTACATCGTAGCCTGCATTTGCAATTAATGCAGTTGGAACGCCATATGCTGGACCTATTTCTAAAATGCGTTGAACTGCTAAATTTTCTAAAAGCTTAACTTGAAACCATTGGTGTACGATTCTTTTTTCAGAATAGTACGCATACCATTGACGCTTGTGAGCATCTAATTGTAAATTTTTCATTTTAAAAGTCTTTATATTTAATAATATGTAAAAAAAAGTATAATAGAAAAATTAAAAAAAACACACACATGGAGAAGTAGCTATGGCTTTATCAATGTATGAAATTTCAATCCCATTATTTATTCATAATTTTAATATTCTATCTCGTATTTTATTAAAAGCCGAAAAAGATGCTAAAAAAAGAGATATTGATAAAACAGTATTTTTAAATGCAAGACTGGCTCCAGATATGTTTCCTCTAATAAAGCAAATTCAAATTGGAACTGATATGGTTAGGTTGGGTATTGGAAGATTAGCAAATATTAAAGCCCCATCTTTTAAAGATAATGAGATCACCTTCTCTGATTTACAGACAAGAATTAAAAAAACTATTACGTTCTTAAAGAAAATTAAATCAGAGCATATGAACGATTCTGATATAAAATTAATTGAATTTTCTATTCGTAAAAAAGTTTTTAAATTTAATAATGGATATATATATTTAAGTGATTGGATTATTCCTCATTTCTTTTTTCATATGACAACTACTTACAACATCCTAAGGGCTAATGGTGTTAATCTGGGTAAGCGAGATTTTGTAAAAATGTGAATGATATGAAAATAAAAAAATTATTAATCTTTTCTTTACTATTTTTCTCATCTTTTCTTATGGCTACTGAAGAACCAGAATTTATTTTAATACTCAAAAATGAAAATTTTGAGATTAGAGAATATAAGCCCAGAATTTTAGCTCAAGTAATTTTAAAAGAAGACTTTGACGATGCATCATCTAAGGGTTTTAGAATGCTTGCTGATTATATTTTTGGGAATAATTTAAGCGTTGATGGAAGTTCAAAGATTGATATGACAGCTCCAGTCATTGCACAGAATAATTCTGAAGTAATAGAGATGACAGCACCATTATTAACTGAAGAAGGCAATAAAGGATGGACTATTTCTTTTGTGATGCCTAAAGAATATTCAATAAACACATTGCCCAAGCCAAATAATAAAGACATAAGAATTACTAGTTTACCCTCAGAGAAATATGCAGTTATTGTTTTTTCAGGATTAGTAAGAGAGTCAAGTTATAGCAAACAATTTAAACTTCTTAATGATTTTATAATTAATAAAAAGCTTGTTGCTCTTGGACAAGTTCAAATAGCTAGATACAACCCACCGTGGACATTGCCTTTTTTCCGTCGTAACGAGTTAATGATTAGGGTTAAATAGACAGCTTATTCTGATTTATATTTACTTTGTAAAATCAAATTTTCTGACAAAGTGACAACTATAGCCATCTGGATTTTTTAAAATATATTTTTGGTGCGCTTCTTCAGCAGGATAAAAATTAGAAAAAGCAATAACCTCAGTTATAACTGGATTTACCCATTCTTTAGATTTATTAACTAAATCAATTGTTTGGTGCGCAATGTTTTTCTGCTCCTCATTGGTATAAAATATTGAAGATCTATATTGAGTTCCTTTATCATTACCTTGCTGATTTAAAGTTGTAGGATCATGCATTGTAAAGAAGTGAAAAAGTAAGTCTTCATAAGTTAGTTTTTTGCTATTAAATTCAATCTTAATACTCTCTGCATGGCCAGTATCGCCTCTAGATACCTCTTTGTAAGAAGCATTTTTTATGTGCCCACCAGAGAAGCCAACCTTAGTTTGCAAAACTCCAGGGATCAGCCTTATTAGCTCTTCAAGCCCCCAATAACAGCCACCAGATAAATAAGCAACTTGTGAACCTTGATTTTCTGTATTTGAATGTATTTGATTGGCCATAAGCATTAAAATTATAAAAAGTTTTTTCATCTAGGAGTCATTAAAAAATCATTATTTATTATCAATAAGTTTACATGATAGTACAGAATAATATTAATCAAATAGAATCTTAATTTTTTTTATTATTCCTATAAAAAAGTAGTGAAAAAATGCCAAGTAAAATAAGTAAATAACCAATTTTTTCAGAATCATTAGGAACCTCACCAAGCAAGAGCCATGCTGATACTGCACCAGCTATAGGTGTCAGTAAAGACAACATTGATACAGAAGAGGCTTCAAGATGTTTTAATGCAAAAAACCATAATAAATAAGCAACAGCATTTACAAAAATTATATTAAATAAAACGATACTTATAAAATAATTTGTCCATAAGATTGGTCCTGAATTAATAATAAATAAGATTATAAATAAAGGAATTGATCCCCATAACATTTGCCATGCAGTCATAGTGAGAAGATCTAATTTTGGAAACTTAATATGAATTTTTTTTGATAGAATTACACCACAAGCCCATGAAAAACCAGAAGCTAAAGCAAGAAAGCAGCTTAAGATATTATTTCCTTCGTTGAAGGGGTTGAAAATTATACCTATTCCTAAAAAAGATATTCCTGCAGCAAGCCATTGCAAAGCAGTCAACCTTTCTCTCAATAATGGCCATGCCATCATCGCAACCCATAAGGGCATCGTAAAAACTAATATAACAGTTTTACTTGCATCACCTTCTATTAAAGCCCATATAAGAAATCCTGTAAATCCTGCCGTTTGAAAAAGACCTAGAATAAATAGCTTAGGCGCTTCTCTTATAAGTATTGGTTTTTTTAAAAGTATAAGAATTCCAAATAATACTACAGCACCAAAAAAATTTCGTAGAAAAGCAAATTCTGCGGGTCCAGAAAAATCTAATGCAGCTTTCATATAGGGGACATTAGCTCCCCATATGATAGATAATATAAATAATCCTATTATTGATAATAATTTATTATTTTCCATGAAATATTTGTAGAATTATTATTGAGTAAATCTTCTAAAGAAAGTTGCGATGTAATTTTCAGTATATAAAATAACAATTAATAATAAAATTAGAAAAACACTAGGCCGCTCTAATAAAAGTTCAGATTTTATTTTTTTTTGCGGCTTATTTTTAAGAATAGTTTTTACAAATGAATTTGAAATATCACCTTTAATATATTGTGATTTAATTTGAATCGATAGCTCTAAAAGGTAATCTTCATATAATTTTGATAAATAGCGGTCGTATTCTGCAGAAGCAACCGATGGGTCTGGTTCGTCTTTGCCAGTATCAGAACTTCTTTCTCCTGTCGCTCCTGGTAGAGAATCATAAATGTCCATACCCCAAAAACCAACGAGCATATTCCTCGAGTTATATCTTGGTACAGGAACATTTTTATCACCACCAATACCAATGAAAATTAGTTCGTTTCCTAAGCTGAAGTTATCTAGATTAACTTTATTAATTGCATTAACTTTAGGAGCCTCATCCCCATCAGTAAAAAAAAGAATTTTAGAGGGGAAATTAAGGCTATCTTGCATTTTAGCAGCAGACTTTATACCAAAAGTAATTCTTGAATTGCCTTTCCATGCCATTCTCCATTCAAGTTTTTGCACTGTGTCAATTAGCTCATCATAATTCTTACATTTCTCAACAGGTTCTATGATTGATGCGACATTATCAGCTGCAAATATATTTATACTAAAAAAACTTCCACATTCAGATGCATCAATAATATTTTTAATTATTAGTTTTGTGTATTCAATTCGAGAAATATTATTTTTATTGTACGTTAAGTCTTCTGCATTCATCGACTGAGAAACATCAACTAAAAACATATAGCTTGTGACTGATTTTTGTATTTTTAAAATTGGATTATTAATCGCGAGTAAGCAAAGAGAAATGCTCAATATAAGAACTAATAATTCTTTTCTATTTCGAATTAAATTTAATAATCTAAGTTTCATGGCAGTCCAATGGGTATATTACTGAGCTCTTGAACTGCTTTATCTGTGATAATTTCTGAAGGTTTATCCGGCATCGATGAATATAAAATACTTAAATTAAATTTAGATAATTTATTTAATGGATTTATTTCTAAAGCTTTCTCATAGGAAATAATCGCACTTTGTAACTTATGAAAATTTTCAACTGTTAATTTGCCATCATCACTTAATGGCTTGGATAAGCCATCTTGAAGGAATAGAGTTCCAATATTAAAATAAATAATATCAATATTATTAGCTTCAGGAAATAATCTTAAAAGGATATTATATTTTTCTATTGCATTGTCGTATTCCCCTTGTCGACCTAATAAGTATGCAGAAGAATATAAACTAATTTTTTCATATTGATCGTTAATAACTAGCTCATTGTTATTGATTTGGTAGTTAATTTTATTTATTTTTTTTAGTTTAATAAATTCATTTGCAGCTAAAAAAATACATATTAGTAAAATGGAAATAAAAATATAATTATTTAAATTGAATATTTTTTTTATGAATAACATCTTCTACACCTTAATATTTTTAATTAAAATTAATGAAAAAAGAAGAACTAACAATATTCTTAACAAGAACGGATTATAATTATCGCCAGGGATATCTTTTTCAATTTCGATTGGTCTTTTTTCCTTTGAGTCAATATCCTTAATTGCACTTGATAATGCATCTGGATTTTCTGCTTCATAAGCTTGATATTCTGTATTAAGAGACTTAAAAAACTTATCTAGTTTAATAATGGTTGGCTCTCTCCCTTCCAGATACGTATTATCCGAAAATAAGCTAGGGTCATTTGGTTCTTTTATAATTATCCAATATAAATTTATCTTCTTCTCAGATAAGATTTGAGCTATTCGATCCTTAACTCGCTTAGATATTTTTCCTGCTCCATCTGAGAGTAATACTAATGCTTGGGAGCCAGTAGTGGCAATCTCACTAAACATAAATAAACCAGCTGTCATTCCTGAGCCAATATTTGTTTGGTTAATGGAAGACTTTGTAGCTGCATCAATAGCCGCATATGTGTAATCTCTATTTTTTGTAATCTTAGAGCCATATAATGCTGAATTAGAAAAGCCTACGATACCAATCATGTCTAAAGGGCGATTACTGATAAAATCCTTCAAGATTCTTCTTGCTGCTGTTGATTTAATCTCTGATATTTTTTCATCACCTCCAATAAATGGTTTAGCCATACTGACGCTTCTATCAATAACAAATACTAATTGGGCACCTTTACCGATTTGGGTTATTGTTGAAGAATTAGACCAGGGATTTGCAAGAATCATAATTAATAAAAAAATTATGAAGGACATAATTAATTTAGTAGCTAGATTAATTTTTTTTGAAAGATTATCCTCGTGAAATACATAAATATTACTAATTAAAAATTTATCAGATACAGATATAAAGAATGGTAACAGTATCAATGGTAATAAAAAAAACCAATTTATATTTACAAAAGTCATCTATAACTTTCTTTCGATAGTTCTAAGTAACTTTGAAAAATTATAAATATCTTTAAAACGATTTTTTGTAAAATATGTTTTAGATGAATAAATTTCAGCAGAGGAAACCTCTACAAATATTTTAATTTCATTTTTAATCAACTGGTAATTTATATTTTTTTCAGTGAATTCATTTAGATTAGAAATATTGATATTCTTTCCAAAAGTTTTGTTGAAGCTATTAGTTAAAATCAAAATAGATTCAACGTAATTATCTTTTTCTTTTTTCTTAATTAAAATTTTAATTTTCCTATGTGCCTTTGCAAAAGGACCATTCATTCTTCTTAAGAATGGAATATCAATATTCTTATAAATTAAAATTATTGATATTAATAAAATAATAAATGCTAATAAAAAAGAGAATTGGTATTTAATTCCGAGTAAACTCGGTTTTTTTTGATCAATAGAGTTTTGTAGTACTTTGTTTAAAGATGAATTAGCTATTTTTGTGAACCAATACTTCTTTTGTGGCATTAAAATATTTTCATTATTAAATGTATATTTGTGAAGTGGTAATCTAAAATGACCATTATTTGTCTTTTGAAATATTTGATAAATTATTTTATTTATAAAAATAAATTTACCTTTATCTTCAATTATTTTATATGTTTGTTTAGTTAATTGTAGATGTATATCTTTTTTAATTATTAATTTTGGAGCTTTTGAGAATTTTTGATCTGAAATAATCTTGTCTTCAATGACAATCAAGTCACCTATTTGGAAACCATATTTTAAATTTATAATATTAGTTTCTGTTTCATAATTTTTCGAAAATACTAAAGTATGAAAAAATAAAATAAATGTGAAAAATAAAATTTTTTTCATATGTAATTGCCTAAGAAGTATTTTTGGATATTTTCTAAATTAATATCTTCATTTATTTCTATTTGTTTTAGTTGCTTCTTCGAAAATATATTAAATATTATATTTTTCATATTTTTATAATCAGTTAATATTTTTTGTTTTACACTCGGCCTCAAGAATATTTCATGCTCTAAATTTTGCTCTGAATCAATAAACTTTCTGAATCCATAATTTGGCATTCTTTTAATTTCACTATCTGATGAAATAAAAATTGGAATTATATGATGGGCTGATAGTTTATTTAGTATTTCATCTATCTTTTTGGGAGTGTAATGAAAATCTGAGATCCAAAATATTAAAGACTTTTCTTCTGGCAAATATTTATTTATATCTTTTATTCCATTACTAGAGTTTTTACTTAATTCAAATGTTACTTTATCTATCCATTGATTTATGTACTGAAGATTATTTCCAGGCTCTAATATAAAATTTTTTTTAATCGAGTCGTTATAGCAAATCATACTGAACCAGTCACCTTGATTCACAGCTGAGCTTGCAACAATCTTTGATAAATTTTTTATTAACGAATCATTTTTTTTAGTTACAAACATTGAGCTTGATACATCACATAAGGCAACTAAATTAATAGGGTTATTTAAGTTGTATGTCTTAACGTATACATTTTCAAATGGGTCTGTAATTGAATTCTTAATGTCTATTCGAGTTAAATCTGGATGGTCATTAAAATTTTTGGAGCCACTATATTCAAAATCATTCCCAATCTTTGAGCTTAGATTATTTCCATATCTATTATTTCTTGATCTCCAGGAAATAGAATATGTAAATTGATTATTCTTCAATTTTAATCCAATACTGGAGTTGGAACTCTTAGAAGGATTTCGTGTGAAAATTGCTTGAGTAATTCTATTCTATTATTTTCATATATTTTATTTATCACCAGTCTATGTGCCATAACTTCATGAAAAATATAATCAATATCAATAGGTTCAATATGTGATCTATTATTTAACCATGCATTAACTTTAGCTGCTTTGATGAGCATTATCATTCCTCTTGGGCTTGCGCCTGCAATAACAAAGTCATCCATATCTACATCTTTAATGTTTATGTTGAATTTTTTTGGATCCTCAGTAGCTAACCATAAATTTTCCACATAGTCCTTTATGTGTCCGCTAGCTTGAACTTCATTTTGTATTTCAATGGATATTTTATTAAGCTCTTTGCATTCAAAATTAGCAATAGGGATTTCATTAACTAATTTACTAGTATCTTGGAATCTACTATTAAAAATTATTGAATTACGTAATGCTTTATCTTTTGGAGTTTCGATTGAAATTTCCATCATAAATCTATCTCTGGCTGCAGCAGGAAGTTCAAAAGTTTCATTTTTTTCTACTTGGTTGCGATCAGCGAAAACAACCATATTTGGTAAATCAATATCTTTATTAAATGCACTTACAGATTTTTCTGCCATTGCTCTCAAGAGCAATGAATGAACCTGGGGTCTTGCTCTGTTAATCTCATTAAAAAAGAATATTGATAAATCTTTACCTTTTTTAAGGAGGGGTCCATTTGAAATACTTGGTTTACCTTCGTCGTTAATAGATGCATGGTAAATAATGTCATTCGGCATTAAATCAACTGTTCCTTCTACGCGTTCATATTCTCCACCAATTAGTTTAGTAATAATTTGTAAAAGTGTAGTTTTACCTACCCCTACACCCCCTTCTAACAAAACATGTCCTCTTGCAAAAAGACTAATAACAATTAGCTTTATTGCTTTTTCTTGACCTAGAATAATATTATTTGCATCGAGTTGAATTTTTTCAGCATGACTACGCCATGTTTGAATTAAAGCTTTTGATGAGACATTATTTAAATTATTTTCAGCCAAGTTGTATCCTTATTGTCTTAAATTATTGATTTTAGTATTTACTTTAAGCAAGTATATTACACAATTTTTTTTAAGATTAGTTATATAAATAAACTAATTAATTGATAAAATAATAATATTAGCTTTTAACTTAATTTATCATCAGCAATATGGTATTTGGGGTCTTCAAGTACGTTTATTTCTACCATTTTTTTTGCGCTTTCGAGTACCTCTAGACAGTCTGGACTTAAATGGACTAAGTGTAACTTTTTACCAGCTAGCTTATATTTGTTAGCTAAATTATCAATTGCCATTAGTGCTGAATGATCAGCCACTTTAGACATTTTAAAGTCAATAATTATTTCTTTTGGGTCTTTTTTAATTTCAAATAAATCATTAAAGTTTTTAACGGAAGCAAAAAAAAGTGTACCTTTAAGCTCATATATCTTCCAGCCTTTTTTATTTTTTGAGGTTGTAACTTCAATTATTCTTGCATGTTCCCAAGCAAAGACCAGTGCTGATACAATAACTCCCAAAATAACGGCTATTGCTAAATCTGCAACAATAGTTACTGCCCCAACAAGCAAGCCAACAAAAATATCTTTTGTAGGTACTTTGCCAAATAATCTTAGGCTGCCCCATTCAAAAGTCTTTTCAGCAACTACAAACATTACCCCAATAAGAGCAGCTAAAGGAATCATCTCAATCCATTGTGAAAGAAATAAAACAAAAGATGCTAAGAATAATGCTGTTGCAATACCTGATAAGCGCCTAACAGCTCCATTATTAATATTGATCATACTTTGTCCGATCATTGCGCAACCACCCATGCCACCGAAAAAACCAGTTACAATGTTGGCACATCCTTGTGCCATAGATTCTTTATTTGGTCTACCTCTAGTATCAGTCATATCATCAATTAAGTTTAATGTAAGAAGTGATTCTATTAAGCCAATAGCAGCCAATAAAAAAGCATACGGTAGTGTAATTTTAAAAGTTTCTAAATTTAAAGGAACTAGTGGAAAATTAAAATTTGGAATACCGCCAGCAATGGAACCTAAGTCGCCAACCGTTTTACTATCAATGCTAAAAAAAGAAACAATGCCTGTTGTAAAAATAATTGCAGCTAGTGTTGATGGAATTATTTTGGTTATTCTTGGGAAGATATAAATAATAGCAACTGTCAGAGCAATTAAACCTCCCATAATAGAAAGTGGGAGACCCTCCATCCAAACAGATATTCCTTGGCTATTAATAGTTTTAAAGTGATTAAATTGTGCAATAAATATAACGATTGCTAACCCATTTACAAAACCAAGCATCACTGGATATGGAACCATGCGAATAAATTTACCTAATTTAAAAAGAGCAAATATTATTTGTAAAAATCCCATCATAATCACTGTGAAAAATAAATATTCAACACCATGCTGAACTACTAGTGAAACCATAACAACTGCTAGAGCTCCTGTTGCACCCGAAACCATTCCAGGACGACCACCAAATACTGATGTAATTAAGCAAACTAAGATAGCAGCATAAAGCCCTGTGAGAGGAGCCACTTGCGCAATAAGAGCAAATGCAATTGCTTCAGGAACCATTGCTAATGCAACTGTTAAGCCACTCAATAAGTTAGTTTTAATTTCTGGAAGATTATATGTGAAAGACATTGAATTCGATGGATACTTTCTAAAAATTTTTTATTTAAAAATAAGACGTGACAATCTACCACATCAAGCCCCTATATAAATTTTTATTTATAAATTTTTGTTGATTACTAGTTAATTTATAAGATATATTATTATTGTTTTATTAGAGATTTAGATTTAATTGATAGATCTAACTAATAAGGTAAAATTAAGATAATTACTTTTATTTGTGAGGTTATTATGTATACAGAAGAACACACTCAAATGTTAATTGAGATAGCAACACTCCTTGACCTTGAGATTGAGGAAGTTAAGAAATTTATTGAATTAATGCTTGGCGGATATAGTTTTGAAGATGGATTTAATGGTTGTTCATTAACAAAAGATGAATGTAAATTAATCTTATCCGAGATACAAAAGAGAAAACCAAAAGATTAAAAAAATTGTGTCCAACAGGAATAGCTTGTTAAGGCTGTTAGAATGGTTGCATTTTTAATGGAGTGAGTAAATATGATTTTAGAAGATGAACTACATACTGCTTACAAATTTGGAAATTCTTCTATTTTAACTTTCCCTTTTCCACATTTATATGTTGAAAATATTTTCTCAGATGATTTTTATTCTAAAATTCACGAGAATCTTCTTGATCCAAGTGAAATGATTTCTTTGGCAGATTTGTATAGCGATAATCCCCTCATGTCTGTTTATAAAGATAGAATGGTAATGGATTTTGATAAGAAAGAATCTATGCTAAAAGTTGGTAAGAATAAGCAAAAGTTTTGGACATCTTTTTATGAAAATTTCTGTCCAAATTTTAGTAATATTTTACGAGCCAAGTTTAAAAAATTCCTTGATATACGTTTTGCGCATTTAAAAAACCTATCTTATACACATACATTGCAAGTAGTAAATGATAAAAAAAATTACTCATTAGGGCCACACACTGATCAACCAAGTAAAGTTATATCCCTTTTAATTTATCTTCCAAAAAATCGTACGCAGATTTCAACTGGTACATCTATATATATGCCAAAAGATCCAAGTAAAATAAATCCAGAATTGCAACATTTACATTATCCCAGAGAGGATTTTTATAATGTTATTACAATGCCATATGCGCCAAATTCTGCTTTTTGTTTTATAAAAACAAATAACTCATTTCATGGTGTAGAAAAACTAGAAATGGAAGATACAGATCGATGGTCACTACAATATAATGTTCACATCACAAAAGATGTTGTAGATCAAGAAACAGCAAAAAGAAATGAATATCGAAGCAAAACGAAATAACCAGCACCTATTAATTTTTATATATTATTTAATTTTGGGCAGGTAAAGAGAGACTTTTAGGAACTATGACCTTATTTCTCATGATTTTTTCATTATTCGGTATCTAGAAGAGCGCATGAGGAAGTGGAATTTTAGAGGTTGTGTATTTAAAGCTTTAAGACCAATTATAGAGAGAAAGCCTTACATACAGGCTTGTATTCATTAATAATGGCGGAGAGCGAGGGATTCGAACCCTCGATACAGGTTTACCCCGTATG
>TARA_B110000037_G_scaffold89727_1_pt1 | contig 13101 bp, 16 predicted proteins | sample TARA_B110000037 | Tara Oceans TARA_B110000037 (sample SAMEA4397196) | marine metagenome | biome: Polar Biome; feature: [MIX] marine epipelagic wind mixed layer (ENVO:01000061); material: water (ENVO:00002006), including particulate matter (ENVO:01000060) such as... | depth 10-100 m
GTTCTTGATACTAGATAAAAAATGATTTATTGACCTTAAACACTCCTATAATGGATGTTGCTTGTTTTTTTCTGATTTTAAGGGATGGATTTTGGAATTAACATAATATGCTTAGGCTCGCACTTATAATAAGCTTTGGATTTTCAATCATAACCAATGGCTTTGGACAAACTTGAGATAAGGATTCTGTTTTTGTAAAAAGAACTGTTGGTGATGGCGAATTTGAAATAGACACGCTTTTTATTCAGGCGGGGCAAATTTCTGATCAAGTGCTCGCAGGAACAACCTTCCTTTCTTATTCAAACAAAATGATTAGTCTATTGAATAAAGGCTTGGAGCCCATAAGTCTTGAAATAATCCAGGACTGTAATAACACCACCCATCAAAGTACTTTTGTGGAATATCCAAAATTCATTGAAGTTAAAAGAGACTCAGACACACTCACAATTGAAGCACAAGTGATTGCAAATTGTTGCCACAACTTTTTAGGTGAAGCAGAGGTTGTTGGAAATGACACCTTAAAGCTTGTTTATACTTCATACGGTGGGTTTTGCTCCTGCGCATGCATGTTCTCGTTACGTTATAAATTTGACACCACTTTTGAAGCCCACTGCCATATTCTGAATCGTGTCACGATTAATGGGAGTGAAATAACAGGCGTGATTCCGAAAAAAGACTAATTCCGCCCGTTTTTCATTAATTCCATTTAGTTTTGTAAAAAATTGAATTGTGAGAATTAAGCAAGCAGAATTTGTCATCAGTAATACTGATCTTCGTTTATGTCCTGAACCGAATATGCCTGAATATGCATTTATTGGAAGATCGAACGTTGGTAAATCATCATTGATCAATATGTTGACCAACAACAAGAGCCTTGCAAAAATTTCAAGTAAGCCAGGGAAAACTCGGCTGATCAATCACTTTTTAATTAATAAAGAATGGTATTTGGTGGATTTACCAGGATACGGTTATGCCAAAGTCAATCACAATGCACGTGATCAGTTTCAAAAATTCATTTCACGCTACATGACCACACGTGAAAATTTGACCAATGTTTTTGTTTTGGTGGATAGCCGTCATAAACCGCAAGAGATTGATTTAGATTTTATGATTTGGCTAGGTGAGCATGGCGTCCCATTCTCTATGATTTTCACCAAGTTTGATAAGCTGAAAAAAAGCGAACAGAAAAAGTCCATTAAATTATATGAGGCGGAGATGTTGAAAGTATGGGAAGAAATGCCGCCTTATTTCATCACTTCATCTGTAAGTTCTGAAGGAAAAGAAGAGCTATTGGCGTATATCGACGAGATCAACCAGACGGTTGATTATTCAGTGAAATAGTTACGTTTTTTTAGGCAAAGGATTACACGTCGAAAATAATCAGGAGCTGCTCAACGGATTTGATTGCATATTTGTTTTTTCTCTAACAATTTCTCGAAATGATAATAGGTGAAAACCTTACCTTTCGGTGGATCATCATCTATAAAATCTGCATCTGCTGGCCAGTCATTGTTTGACCTTAGTTTCCCGTAAAATCTTATGCGCCCTGAATACGGAATCTCTTTCATTCCAGGGATGCCAGGTTCAATATAATATCCATATTGATCCAAATCGAATACACCCTGCCCTCTTTCCCCTCGGCAATATGCCTCATAATCATGCTCGATCACCCATTTCTGGCAGTCACAAGCATAAGCCACATACATTAACTCCAAAGTATCCAACACCTCAGAAATAACGGCATCTTTTTCAAGCTGCTTATCGCTTTCTGTTATTCCACATGAAATAATGATGAACAAAATCAGTACACTAATTCCCAGTAGTTTCATAGTTATTCTTCGGTAGAACGGGATTATGAACTCTGTGAGCAGGATTATTCTTCTATAATAACCCGAACCTGATCCGGTACTCAACAGAAGTTGCTTAAATCAAAGGAGGCAAAACCCCCATCTTGTCCGCAAAATGATTACAATAATCTCTTAAGTCTTCAGACATGTTTTTCTCGCCTGTTGCACGTTCAAATGAATCGGCTAAGGTCAATAAAGTTTGATGCATGAACTTTTTCATATCATCTGTATTAAACTCTTTATTCCACAGGTCAATGCGCATTGCGGCGTTTTGTTTTTTATCCCAAAGGGCCAAGAACATTGCTTCTGCTGTAGCTTCTTCTACTCCACCTTCTTTTGCGGACCATTTGATTTTTTCAGGTAAATTATTTTCGTTCGTCAATACCTCAATATTGATATTTGACTTTTTTAGATTACTCATTCTCTTTTGGTTTGTATGCTTTTAAAATTTTTGTTTCGTTTGTTTCATTCAATAAATCTTCAACGGTAACTTCTTCGATCGCTTTCATATAAGAGCGCACCATTTGCCATCCCATAAACTGACCTATTCTTCCTGGAGAATCATCAATTCCAACGGTAGTTGGTGCTTCCTCAAAAAAGCGCAGTTGCACTTTCATATCTACTGAATAAAGCCAATCCATGTCAATTAAATATTGCCAAATGCTGTATTCACTTGCCATGGCATAATCATACTCTTCTGCCGTATATCGTGCAATTAAATGTTTGTCTGCGTCAGGCATCATGGCTTCCATAATATACATCAATTTTCCAAAATAAATCATGCTTGAAAGGAACGTTTCACCACGATCATCTCCTACCACATTTGCTGTCAACCAACTTTGAGCGACATCAACGGGCAAGTATTCTCGGCGCATTTTTTCTTTCATATACACTGGAAATCGAATTTCTTTAACAATTCGGTTTTCTGGCCCTAAAAACATCTCTAAACCAAGTCCAATCACAGAATCTGTTGAAATAACACCATAACTATAGGCTGAATTATAAGTAATTATTTTATTAGGAACGGGTTCATTTGGTAAATGGTAGTTTAGGTGTTTAAAGGCAGCTGTCAATTGATCCTCTACACCCTTAAAGTCATTGAATTCGACTTCTAAATCAGAATTCACCATTTGCATCATGCTATCACTGACAAAATACCATAAGTAATACCCTATTGAATCATCATAAACAGATCCTGAACGGAGCATATCATAAACATAGAACTCATACAATTCACCACCGCGTTCAATCAAGTCCGCATTAATCTCCGTCATTTGCTCCGGAGATTCACCCTCGAACATAGTTTTCTCGAATCGATCGAATTTCAAATCAAGTTCAATAGCGGAGACATCAACATCCGACTTATCGGTAGAACATGACGCCCCGACTAAAGATAAGAAGATAATTGCAGCTATTTTATTCTTCATTGGTGATAATTTCTTATTATTGTTACAAAATTGTAAAATAATAATTGCAAAATTATGAAAAAGTTACTTACCCTGATATTAATTGTAGGATTTGCTTTTGGAGCAAACGGACAAGATAAGAAATTTCAAATTGGATTAGTGCTAGGACCAACATTTAATTGGACGAAAATTCAAACGACGAAAATTGAAAGAAATGGTATTGGAAACGGCTTTACTATTGGAGTTGGCGGAAACTATATGTTTAATGAAAATATAGGTCTTGCTAGTGGGATTCAATTTGATTTAGAATTATTTACATTGAATTACGGTGACAATACAAATACAGTTTTAGGTGATGTATTTTATGCATACTCGGATACTGACATTCAAAAATATGAATCGAATGATGATGGCACTGGAGCGGTGAAGGATTTCAGCGATCCGACTGCATTTCTTTTACAAGAAAGAAAATTTCGTGCAAAATATGTGACGATTCCACTTTTCTTGAAATTCCAAACAAATATGATTGGACAATTCAAGTACTACGGGAAGTTTGGTTTAAGAACTAGTATTTTAGCGGGCGTTAGAATGGATGACACAGGTTACAACGCGGATTATGATCCGGTGGATGGTTCATTTACAGCGATTGAGCCGTTAACGTCTAGAACACAAGAAAACATGAAACCAGTAACATTGAAAAAAGGATTGGCTCAAGTAAGAATGGGAATTGGTATTTATGGTGGAGCTGAGTGGAATTTTACTGGAAGTACTTTCTTATACAGTGAAATTGGATTCAACTATGGAATTACACCTTCTTTATATCAAAACTCAAGTCATCTAGTTGACAAAGTTGAAAACGCATCAGCTCCTGGTACTTATGAATATTCAAACTTAGACATCAAAAATAATCCGCAGCATATTATTGAAATCAAATTTGGATTATTATTCTAAGAACAAATTAGATGGATTACGAAAAAGTAATTAATCACATTACTGCCTGGTTGAAAGACTACGCGGTGAATGCAAGATCAAAGGGATTTATTATTGGAATTAGCGGCGGAATTGATTCCGCCGTTACTTCTTTTTTATGCGCCAAAACTGGCTTAGAGGTGATTTGTGTTGAAATGAACATTCACCAAAACCAAAACGAAGTGAACCGTGGATTGGAGCACATTCAATTTTTAGAAAGCCAATTTGACAATGTGCGCCACTACTCCATTAATCTCACTGACACCTTTGAAACATTAAAAGAAGTATTGCCTAGCGAATCAAATTCGCACGGGCTTTCAATGGCGAACACATGTGCACGCTTGCGCATGACCACGCTTTATGCTGTAGGACAAGCAAACGGTGTTCTAGTAGCCGGAACAGGAAACAAAGTAGAAGATTTTGGGGTAGGCTTTTACACAAAATACGGTGACGGTGGAGTGGATTTGAGTCCGATTGCCGATTTAAACAAAACGGAAGTGTTTTCGCTTGCAAAAACACTCGGCGTTGTCAGCTCAATTCAAGAAGCACAGCCCACAGATGGATTGTGGAAAGATGAGCGTACAGATGAAGGGCAAATTGGCGCTACCTATCCTGAATTAGAATGGGCAATGCAATTTAACGCCAACTCAAATGCAACGGAAGAACATTTAGGCGAACGCGAGCGTGAAGTTTTAAAGATTTACAGAAGCTTTAATCGTGCTAACGAACATAAAATGGTACCTATACCTGTTTGTCTTATTCCAGAAGATTTAAAGTAGATTAACGCAAGACTGTCACATGTCCAGAAATGGTATGTTTTTTATCACTGCTTAGGTCACCGAATTGAATTTTCCAACCGTACACACCGTCATTTACAACACCCCGACCTCCATAATTACCGTCCCAACCTGTTGCTACATCAAAGGATTCAAACATCACCTCGCCCCAACGATTGTAAACAACCATATAGTAATCATAAATATCTAAATTTGCCGCAAAGACTGGTAAAAACACATCATTAAAACTATCACCATCTGGCGTGAATGTATTCGGAATATAATAAATGTTAACCCCATCAACAAGCACATAACCATAAGTGGTATCCACACAACCAAACGCCGAAGTCGCTAATAACTCAACCTCATAATAACCACCGTATTCAAAAGGATACGTATGCGTTGGATTTGTGGCGATAATACCCGTAGTTCCGTCTCCCATATCCCATTCATAACTCACCGCTCCAGTGGTATGGTTATTCATATTAGTGACTGCCTGATAGGAAAGTAAATTATCTGGTTCTGGTGTAAAGTCTGCCTCTGGAAAAGGGGTAACATCAAACGGAAAAGTGATGGAGTTGTCAGACATATCTTCATCTTCATATCCATCAGGAAATTCTAACTCAATCGTCATCACATACGACCCTAAAGGCAATAAGAAACTTGGTAGAGAAAACGTACCCTCTTCCCCTTCTAAAATTAAGCCAGTCCAGACAAACGTCTCTGTTAACACACCCTCCAAATAGACATTGCCAGTAAAAAAAGTCATGCTTTCATTTCCATTATTAATCACCGACATTTCACCAAAAAATGGGCTATTCTCGCATGTGGCTGTTAACGAACCTCCAGTTACTTGAATGTCCATCACCTGTAAATCACAACTTTCAAGACAATCAGCTGCAATGATGTTATTTCGCATATAAGTACCAGGTTGTAACCCAAAACCAAAGCCTAAATTAATTCCTACGCCAGTTAAATGACAATAGCTCATGACTGTTCCACCAAGTGGTGGAAGCGTGCCTACACAACCTTCGTCAAAACCAGCATCTGGTCCGCAACCGTCAATAGCCGTGCCATCACCATTCCAAAAACAAGCATGTGTATGTGGCGAGCCCATATTATGACCCATTTCATGCGAAATTACCTCAACCGACCAAGAATAAATAGGCACTGCTGCAAAAGTTGGTGAGATACCGCTTACTGCTTTTCGAATGGCTTGATTTGGATTACAGTACACACTTACCCAGGCTAATCCTCCGCCTGCAGAAATGGTGACTAAATGTCCTAAATCACCCTCCCAAATTGTCGTGGTTGACCCAAATAAATCCAATAATATTCCAGTATCGCCTTCTAAATAATACGGACTTATTTCATCCCAAACTTTCATCTCAGAAATATAAATGGTCATATCATCCAATTCAAATAAGAATTGTATTTCATTAAAAAGTGCCATCATATAATCAGCAGATTCTGTTACGCCACCTTTGTTTAAAAAAATATCGTAGTCTACTTCAAAATATATGCTTGAACAATCTTCGACTACAGTTCTATCTCCGGATGGTTTGAGGTTTGGAGATTCTTCATAAAAATCAGTTGTTGCGCATTCGAAAGAGTTTTGACCGTCTATCGCTGGCTCGGCATACAATATATAATATTCGTGATCGGGAAGTTTACCTAAATTAATATCTCCAATTCCAGGAATAGTTCCTACACCAATAATTTCGTTATTCAGCACACTAAATGCAAAATGAGAGTTCTCATACCCAACGGCTACTCCTTGATAAAAAATACTTTTTGATTCAGAAGCATAATCATATTCAAGTCCTGATGCAGTTTTCACTCTAAAATCAGGTCTAAATAAATCAGCCTCATTTACTATAAAAACAAGAATCTCGTCTTTAAATGGAATGGATAATGAAATACTACTTGGATGATCATTGAGTACATTATTCCACTTCAGGTCATCAACATTAAGCAGCGCGTAATCATCAATTAGGCCTACGTCCAACTCCTCCTTGATCGATTCATCAACCGGAGAAAATAAAGAGATATCCTCTTGTGAAAACAACGTTTGCGAGAAGATTATGAATGCTAAAATTTGTACGAGTAATTTCATTTTTATTAAATCATATTGTCCTACAGCTGAAGAACGTTTGAGATTGAAGATAGTTGCTAAAAATGTCATATTTTATTGACAGGTTTGAGTAAAGTGTTAATTATCATTTATTCTGTGGTTATATTCTAATTGCCAAAGATATAATTCAGACCTAAGGAAAAGATTCCGCACTCTGATTTAGAATAAGTACGATCGGGGAAAAGAGTCGCTTCTGGCTTGTTCATGCCATAAGTGTATGCCATTTTCGCAGCAAGCACTTTACCCGCAAAAGGAAATGGTAAACCACCTTCAATTTGAGGCCCAAAGATATTAACATTCCCAAAACCTGGAATTCCTGAGTAGGCATAGGCAGCTCCTAATCCCACTAAAACTAACAAAATAATCAATATCACCATAAAAGAATTCAACTAACAAAGGTATTTCATAAACAAGCTTTTTTGTATCAATTAAATTCGCAAATAAACCGACAAAAGGATACGAGGTTAATATAATATGCAAGTGTCGCGTTTTACTTACATAGCTTAACAAACTTGCCTTATAAGTTAAGCCAGGGATAACGGTCAAAGAAACCGGATTACATGAACCTGTAAGATCTGTATAAGAGTCTTTAAACGAAAAAAAGTCGAATTGAATACCAGCATCATGCTTAAAAACTTGGGCCTGTGCAGAAGTTGATAGGCTTGTAATGAAACATAAAATAAATACTGATTTGATAAGATTTTTCATATTGACGTATTTAGGCAACTTAAAGCTATAAAAATAACTCTTGAAAACGATAAATTAATTCAAAATAAAACAGATTCGATTTATAATCAATGTCTTAGTCCACAGTCTCTGTTCTATTTAAACCAGGCTAGGTGATTCCCTTTTATATTGCAAATCCCTGATCAACATCAGTTAAAGACAATACTTACCACGAATAAAATTTTGGGTATTAATTCCCTTCAGGCGCTAACCTCAATACAATTCCATCAATCTCATCAGTAATATGAATTTGACATCCTAAACGACTGTTGTCCTCGACAAAAAATGCTTCATCCAACATATCTAATTCAGAATCCGACTGCTCCGGTAATTCAGTCTCCGACTCCAAATAACATTGACAGGTGGCGCACATTGCCATTCCTCCACAACGCCCTTCAACTGGCAATTCATATGCACGGCAAACCTCCATAATATTCATATTCATATCAGTAGGTGCTTCTAGATCATGGGTTACGCCTTCTCTATCAACAATATGTACAGTTATCATGTTATCAGCCATGGAGCAGATGTTTTAATTTTTGGCAAAGATAAGGTTTCTTGGGAATCATAAAAAGAAGATGCGGCCGGAAAGTAATAATTTTCCTCGTTACACCTTAAAAGGTTACAAGGCGTCCGTTATGATAGAAAAAGAATCCAATGTTTTTAACTACGACTGATATTACAATGAACCTTTCATAAAAACGACTATTTTTATTGCTGTGCGGACTCTCATCATTCTTCTTCTATTTTTTTCTAACCTCTGTCCTGCACAGGATAGGTTAACCATCTATTTTGATGTAGACAAATCGAAAATAAAAGATCATTTCAAAACAAATTTAAATGATTTATTCATTGACTACGACTATTTGTCCGTTGACTCCATCCAATATATTGGTTTTTCAGACACAACAGGAAATGTAAAAAGTAATATGCGATTGTCAGAAAGGCGTGCAAGAACCGTGGAGAAATATTGCAGAAAACTATTTCCAGAAGAGGTTTACACTGCGACCTATGCGAAAGGAGAAGGCACCAAACTAAATGATGCAGAAAATCGGAAGGTTGAAATGATTATTCATCAAAAACCTCAAAAAAAGCCCAAATCAGAAGTGATTCAGAATATTGACCCCAACTGTTTTAGCATTGAAGAAAACGTACTCTCGCAGTACAATTATCGTACAATTACAAAGCGAAAAAAAGAATATATATACATTGAATCAGAGCATAATGAAAAATGGGATTTTGACTATGAAAATCTCTATTACGTAGTCGCCCAAAAAGATGGAAAAGCTACAATTCGCCGTGTAAGATGGAAACGCAAACGTACCGGAAAATTATGGTGGGAAAAAGAACGATTCACAGCAACAGTTCCTAAACGATATTTTGATCTATTTAAATTATTCAGTATTCAACCTGCACCTTGCGACGGTTGTTCCGAAGAGTTGTTGAGGAAAGACAGCATTTTTTTACGCAAGTCATTAATTACGAGGATTACTTTTTATTAAATAATATCCAAATGAAGTATAGTTTTTTCAACCAAAACCAATTAAAAATTCGTGCCCCAAGGGAATATGTCGATTTAGATGAAACTTATCAGTATCATTTTCCTGGTCCGGCAAATAAATCTGGCATTGTAGAATGAGAAACAAAACGAGGAAAGCGAAAGCGGGATTATTATTATTTAAACCTTCCAGTTGAAGGAAACGTTTTCCCTAATTTCTCTAAATCCAGAACTGTAGGTCGTTGCATTTCAACTTGGCCGGTTATTGGAAATGGAGATGGCGGATATTGGTCGTGCGGAGGAATTGGACATTCTGTCCCGCATTTTGAAGCTAACCTTGAAGCAGGAGCTTATTATCAAAATGATTCTTTAACTGGCTTTATTGCGCTGGGTGTTTCTCAAACTACTAAAAACACATACGCGGCATTACTTGGAGGTATCAATCCCTATAAACGATTTTACGGAAATGCACGTTTTCAATATCTTTTCTATAGCTTTCCATTTCAATCCTTAAGTTCGAAAAACCGTTGGCTATTCCGCCTAGCATGAACCAGCCAATTTACAAATTTGGAAGATTATATATAGGACTCGAAATGAAAACGAGTTTCCGGGAGGAAAACATGCAGTTTTTGGAGCAAAATGTCCATTGAGGTTTAGCACGCGGATCAACACGAACGAATATTGGGGAATGAGACGGGTTTATTTACAAGGCGGAATAGCCAATGATTTCTTAAAACTTACGAATGAAAAAGCATATCCATTTGTTCAGATTGGCGCTACGTTTCAATTTTATGCTTTTTCGTTTTGGAAGCGTTAGACAAAAAAAGGCGCCAAGTAAATCCTCAACGCCTTTCTCAATTTTCTACTTAACTGTATTTATTCAAATCCGTTAACACCGTTTACAGTTGTATATTTTAATACGTTTTTCTTGTCGGGGTGAATTCTAGCAAAAGCAGATTGTACTGCTATTGTTCCCTCATGGAAACCGCAAAGGATTAATTTCAGTTTTCCTTCATAATGATTGACATCACCAATGGCATAGATACCAGGGCGGTTAGTTGAATAATCACGCGTATTGACCGTAATTGCGTTCTTTTCAATTTCTAATCCCCAATCTCCAATTGGACCAAGGCTCGGTTTTAATCCAAACAATGGCACAAAATGATCCGCCTCTTTCGTTATTTCACCTTCTTTCTTATGTTTAATCGTAACTGATTCTACGTGATCGTTTCCTTGAATACCAACAACTTCTGCCTCAGTAATAAGATTAATTTTCCCTTCTGCCGCCAAGTCCATTACTTGCTGTACAGAATCTAAATGACCACGGAATGAATTTCTTCGGTGAACCAAGGAAAGTTCAGACGCAATATGGTTCTTTACTAAATAAATTGACCAATCAAGGGCAGAATCACCACCACCTGCAACGACTACTTTTTTATCTTGATAAAACGTAGGATCTTTAATGATGTATTCCACTCCATGATCCTCGAAAGTCTCTAAATTATCAACGGGCGGTTTACGTGGTTCAAACACACCTAAACCACCAGCAATCATAACAATTGGTGCAATATGTTTCGTACCTCTATTTGTCGTTACGATAAATTTATGGTCCTCCGTCTCATCAATTGTGACGGCTGATTCACCTAAAGTAAACGCAGGTTTGAAGGGCGCGATTTGCTCCATCAATTTATCTACCAATTCACCTGCATCCACTGTGGGGTAACCTGGGATGTCATAAATTGGTTTTTTTGGATAAATTTCTGTGAGTTGACCTCCTGGTTGTGGCAAAGAGTCAATTAAATGACATCTTAATTTTAATAACCCGGCTTCGAAAACGGTGAATAGTCCAACCGGACCAGCACCAATAATAATAATATCTGTTTCTAACATTTCAGCTTAACTTATCTTACTGAGATTCTTTTGAAAGAGAGCTCTATTTGTTTTTTGGTTGCAAAAATAACCAAATTATAACACTTGAAATCTGTAATTTGTTTTGATTAGGGTTGAGAAAAGTCAGTTAAACTGCTTCAACATAGGCCACCTCGGGAATAACGTTTTTAATGGACTCTTCAATTCCAGCCTTTAAAGTCATAGCGCTCATTGAACAAGTTTCGCAAGCACCAATTAAGCGTACTTTCACCACTTTATCCTGTGTCATTTCTACGAATTCAACATCTCCACCATCTTTTTGCAAAAACGGACGAATAGACTGTAAGGCAATTTCAATCTTCTCTAAGTACTCCATATTATTCTTTTTCAACACTTTGCACAAATTTACGAACAAAATCATCAAATATGCCTGATGAAATGGTATTATCTTGAAGAATTGCAGGTCGACCTACATCACCCGCTTCACGGACGCTTTGAATTAATGGAATTTGAGCCATTAAAGGCACATCCATTTGTTCCGCTAAATTCTTGGCACCATCCTTACCAAAAATGTAATATTTATTGTCTGATAATTCTTCAGGCGTAAACCAAGCCATATTTTCAACTATTCCTAAAACAGGAACCTTTAAAGAATCCATACGGAACATGTTGATTCCTTTACGGGCATCAGCCAAAGCTACTTCTTGTGGCGTACTTACTACAATCACACCAGTTAGCGGCACATTTTGAACTAAGGTTAAGTGAACATCTCCAGTTCCTGGCGGTAAATCCACAATCATGAAATCTAAATCACCCCAATCCGCATCTTTAAACATTTGATTCAAGGCTTTTGTTGCCATTGGCCCTCTCCAAACGACCGCCTGATCAGGATCCGAAAAGAATCCGATAGACAAGATCTTCACGCCATAAGATTCAACCGGTTGAATTAATGTTTTACCATCCTTTTCAATTCCTTGCGGTCTTGAACCTACAACATCAAACATAGTTGGCATAGAAGGACCATAAATATCCGCGTCAACCAAGCCTACTTTATATCCTAATTTTGCTAAACCAGCCGCCAAGTTAGAAGTTATGGTAGATTTACCAACTCCCCCTTTACCGCTTGCCACAGCTACTACATGCTTTACATTAGAAAGAATTGCTCGAACTTCTGGCTCTTTTTCTTTCGGAAGAGGAACCAATGAAATATTCGCATCTACCTCTTTTCCAAAAGCGCGCTCTAATTGAAATTCGAGTGCTTCCGTCATTCGCTTTTTAGCGTGCATGGCTGGGTTAAAAACCTTTACTTGAAAACTAATTTGATTTCCGTCAACTTTAATGTCTGAGACCAAATCGAGTGTAATAATATCTTTTTTAAGATCTGGCTCAATAACTTTTTTAAGCGCCTCTATAATATTGTCAATTGTAATATCCATTAAAAAAATGTTTGTGCGAAGATAAGGGTTATTTTAATTGCAAATATTAATGTGCAATTAACAATTAGTAATTGTCTTATAAAAACATTGTAACGAAGAGAAAGAGAAAAACACACGCATTTGTTACAACATAAAATCCAACTACTGCGCGATCCCATAGATCGATTCCATTAAGATCTTCAGCTTGTTCTTCAGCCCCAGCGAAATGTAACGTATCCTCTTGTCGTTCTTTATTGAGTTTACTGAAAATAGATGGTAAACCAATCACCGTGATTAAATGTGCAACAAGCAGAATGAGGGAGAGGAGTGAAAATGTGCCAGGGAATTGTAAATAAAGAACTGCCATGAACAACAGCCAAGATATTTCAATAATGATCACCACTTTTTTTAAAAGCTCAGTATTCAAATTTTTAAATATCCCTAAATCTTCAGAAGCCATT
>TARA_B110000037_G_scaffold207317_1_pt1 | contig 13094 bp, 13 predicted proteins | sample TARA_B110000037 | Tara Oceans TARA_B110000037 (sample SAMEA4397196) | marine metagenome | biome: Polar Biome; feature: [MIX] marine epipelagic wind mixed layer (ENVO:01000061); material: water (ENVO:00002006), including particulate matter (ENVO:01000060) such as... | depth 10-100 m
ACAGCTACTGCCGCCGAGTTAAACTACGTTGATGGCGTGACATCAAGCATCCAAACGCAGGTGGACGCCAAAGCGGCTAACACTACACAGGCCACGGCAGTTTGGGAAACAGGCACAGCCACAACGGAAACCATCGTGTCTCCTGCTAATGTAAAGGCTGCTATTATCGCCTTATATTCAGAAGCCTCTGCCCCAGACTTTACAACACAGACAAACTTTAACTCTGGTGTCACCACTGCCGCACACGGATTAGGGGCAGTACCCTCACGCTGGGAAGTCAAGATTGTATGTACATCATCGAATGTAGGTTACGCTGTTGGGGATGTTATCTCCCTAACTTCACATAACGAAGGTGGTGGGCTGCGTGGCAATACTGCTTCTGTAAACGCCACAAACATTCAAATAGCTGGCAATTCTATTTATATCATCCCAAAAGCAGGGGGTGGAGTTACAGTCATAACAAACTCTAGCTGGGATGTTATTCTTGAGTGCTGGAAATAACACGGCGTGTAAGAGTAAACGAAAGTCATACGGAGATTTATAATGCCACTTCAAAAACTCCAGTTTCGCCCCGGAATTGTAAGGGATATAACCGACTATACTAACGAGGGTGGTTGGCGTGACGGCGATAAGATACGTTTTCGTATGGGGTCTCCCGAAACTATTGGTGGTTGGACTCGGTATACCACCACCACATTCCTCGGCGTTTGCCGGGGTTTGCACTCATGGACCGCGCTTAACGGCACAAACTTTATCAGTGCCGGTACTAACTTAAAGTTATATGTACTAGATGGTAATACCCCTATAGATATTACACCCATACGCGCTACTACATCTGCAGGGGATGTTACTTTCGTCGCTACTAATGGTTCTTCGACAATCACTGTGTCGGATACAGACAACGGTGTATTTTTAAACGATTTTGTTACGTTTTCAGGGGCCGCTACTCTTGGTGGTAACATTACAGCCGCTGTGCTGAACAAGGAGTATCAGGTCACTTCCGTTGTAGATGCTAACTCCTACACTATAACTGCTACTGCTACGGCTAATTCATCGGACTCCGGTAACGGTGGTAGTAGTACAGTTGGTGCGTACCAGATCAACACTGGTTTGGACTCCGCTGCTACTGGTAGTGGGTGGGGAGCGGGCGTTTGGGGTCGTGGAACTTGGGGCTCTGCAGCAAACGTTAGTATCCCCAGCGCTAACCTACGCCTATGGTCTATGGACAACTTTGGGGAAGACTTACTGGCGAACGTACGGGGTGGGGGTATATACTATTGGGATACCTCTGCGGGCACTGCTTCCCGTGCAGTCAATATTACTAGCGTAAGTGGCAGCAACCAGCCACAAGCTGCTAATATCGTTCTTGTTTCTGAGCGAGATCGTCACGTCATTGCCTTTGGTTGCGACCCACAAGGAGACCCCGGCAACCTCGACCCTTTAACTATACGGTTCTCGGACCAAGAGAGTTTTACTGATTGGGCGGCGACATCGACCAATACTGCCGGCGAACTACGTATTGGTACTGGCTCTGAGATCGTCGCTGCTGTGCAAACCAAACAGCAAGTGGTAGTCTTTACAGACCGCTCTGTGTCCGCAATGCAGTTCATCGGCGCACCGTTTACTTTCGGTTTGTCTGAAGTGTCTACAAACACCTCTATCGTTTCACAAAACGCCGCCGTCGCTGTTGGGGACGCTGTGTATTGGATGGGGGACGAAGTATTCTACAAGTATGACGGTAACGTGCAGATTATCCCATGCCCCGTAGAAGAATACATTTTTAATGATACGAACAGTGCGCAGAGCTCTAAAATAACTGCGGGTATAAACAGCAAGTTTAACGAAGTGTGGTGGTTCTACCCGTCGGTTAATAGCCAAACAAACGATAGTTACGTGGTCTTCAACTACGCCGAAAACAGCTGGTACTATGGAAGTCTTACCCGCAGCGCGTGGCTTGACGATGCGCTTTCTAGCCTACCTTTAGCCGCTTCTACTGATGGGTATTTATACTTTCACGAAGACGGCCTCGACGATTGTAGTACTAACCCGCCCAGCCCTATAAGTAGCTACATTGAATCTAGCGCCATCGACATCGGTGACGGGGATAATTTTATGTTTGTTTCGAAAGTTATTCCCGACCTCACGTTCCGAAATTCTACGGCTACCCCGCAAGCTACGTTTACAGTAAGTGCGAGAGATTACCCCGGCGCTGCGTTCGATCAAACTAATTCGGGCTCTGCAGTGCGCTCTGCCACAGTTCCCGTAGAACAGTTTACAGAGCAGTTGTTTTTTAGGCTGCGAGGTAGGTCTATATCATTAAAAGTTTCGTCTGCTACGTTAGGGACGGAGTGGCGGCTTGGCACCCCGCGCGCTGATATGCGTACGGATGGGAGACGGTAATGTCCCAAACCACCACGATCCCGTTTTTCGCAGCTGCCCCTGCTGAGTATAGTCAAGAGTATATAGCACAGGTTACACGGGCGTTTGCCTTGTACGCTCAACAGCAGCAGAACCCCGGCCCGGGCAGGGTTAGTACGCTCAACTTAACAGGACTTTCCGTCTATGCGAATAACGCAGCCGCCGTGTCTGGTGGTTTGGTAGTGAACGATGTATATAAGACCGCAGCTGGAGAATTAAGGATAGTAGTATGACCGATAAAACAAAGCCGGAACAAAAAGATGTATTCGTGCCGATTACTGCGCCGAAACCTGCTGGTGGGAAGGTGCTATAGTGGAAATGGATTCACTCTGGGACGTATTTTTGACGGCGTCTCTTGGCGGCTTGGGTTGGTGGATTAAGTCCCAGCATGAGGAGGTAAAGCGTGTTCAGATTCTTTTGAACCGAACGCGCGAAGAGATGGCGAAGGAGTATGTCACTAAGGCTGACAGCTCCACGGTTCTTGGTCAAATCATGTCTAAATTCGACAGAATCGAAGAAAAGATCGACCGTTTGATGGAGAGATAATGCGCTGGCTGACTCTGATATTATTACTTGCGGGTTGTGCCGATATTGACATGCCCACGCCTATTTCTCTACCTTCGATCTGCATGGGGGAGAAAAATTGCGAGGCTAGAAAAAACGCAGAAACCTTGGCAAACATGGGTTTTCCTGACGTGGGGCTTCGTATATTGTGTGACAACACTGACATAGGCAGTGTTTTGGAGTTAGAATGCGAGTTAGATGCGCCGCAATATCCCTAATCTTGCTGGGGTCAGTGGGTTTAGCCCAAGACGGCACTGTTGACGGCGACTTCAACAGTAATTCGGGCAATGCAAATTCCAATGTTGAGAGCAACAACGAGAGCTTTTCCACAAGCAATACATACAACGGCGCAGGCAGTAGCCCCGGTTCTCAGCCCCCTCCTACGGCCTCCGCACCGACAATGATGGGCGCGGGTGGGTCAGACTCATGTTTAATGCCTAGAACAACGGGGATTCAGGTATCTTTATTTGGGCTTGCGACAGGGAACATGGAACAAGACGAGTCTTGTAACCGCCGAAAAGATGCGCGGCTTATGGGTCAGCCGCAGCCGCATGGGTTAGGGTTACAAATCAGTGGTTTGAGCATTATGTGCGCGGCTCCCCATGTTTTTAAAGCAATGGCGTTGAGTTCTACACCATGCCCGATATACAACATTTCTACTGGCCGAATACTGACTGGTCGTTCCGCATATGAAGCTATGCGGAGACAACCTGAAATTTATGTGGTAGGATATACACAGGACATCCCTTTTTGGGATGCTTTTCTAAGGATGGATTTAAAGGAGTTACCCGATGTCAAAGCTACTGGCAAACGCAATAACCGCCGCTCTTTGTCTGACAGGTTCAGGACTTCAGGCACAACAGACACTGGAAGTTCAAGGCCTACAGGAAGCAGCGTCGATAATTGAGCAGCAGGTTTCCCTCGCCGCCGTTCTCGCCTATGCGGCCACCGACCTTGCGAGCCAAGGGCAGATTGTGGCTAATGAAAGTTTGTCTGAAGCAATCGTAACAAACGAGATGCTTCTAAGCTATCAAACTTCAGTCGATCTTGTTCTGGCGATGGATTTCTCAGCAGCGGAGACAGCCTCAGAATTATTTAGTGCTGAGTATGAAAGCGCAATGCTTGAACTTGGCATGAGCGTTGACGAGCTTTCTGAGGCTAGTGCGGCCTTGATGTCCACCTCTGTGATTGCCGAGATGGCCGCTACTGCCGACACCCGACCCGAAGGTTTGGCTCTGCAAGAGGTGTTATCGAACATTGAGATTACGCAGGAAGACGTTGATACATATAACCAAGCACTGAGTGCTGTCAGCGGTATGGCGCAGTTATCGGGGGCTTTCTTCGCGGCAAGCCAAAACGAGGCTTTGACCTCCAGCATCGACACCTATGCGAATACAAATAACATCTCAATTGGCGAATACACTTCGGTATCCTTCGAGTTTGACACAAACGAATATATCATAACTTGGGGTGAGCAGGGGGAAGGTACGGGCTGGTCACAATACACTTCTAGCAACAATATGTCCGCCGATGAGCTATATGACCACGCTCAGTCTCTGTATGATGTCAATTAAATGGAAGACATTCAGATTAAAGCTGGCGCGTTTGTTTTTAGGGGATGGTATATTGCTGCTGCCCTTCCTCTTCTTGGCAGTCTTAGTGGCGGTATTTATTACGGCTACGACGTGGTTAATCGTTTTTGGGACGTAGAAGTCTCTGTAAACGAAGTTCTTGGGGCTACGTCGCGCCTGCAAGCTATTGAGCAAACCTTGCTTCAGAATAATGTGTCGGGTCTGACTAGCCAACTTTCCACTATCAGCACCCAGATGACGAATATCCTCGAGCAGCAGCGCACGTTGATGGACCTAAAATCAAAGATCGAACGTGCGGAACTTATTACCAACGGCATTGACGCAAAACTAACTGCGATCCAATCTGATATCGACAACACTTGGGACGCCATAGACGCACTGGAGAAACCTTTATGACTGAGTTTGAAAAAGCCGACGCTGATGGCAGTGGCGCAGTGGATAAGTACGAATGGGACTCTCTAGCCTTGGAGGACCGCAAGCGCAGGCTCGACGATGAAGACGCGAAGCGTGACCAGCAGCGCAAGATGGTTTGGTTTGCATTAATCGGGATGTTGTTGTACCCTGCCTCTATCGTGGTTACGTCTGCGATAGGGCTGGGTGAGGCTACGGCTTCTCTTACGTCAATCGCGGGGGTTTACTTCGTAAGCGTAAGCGCCCTTGTCGGCGCGTTCTTTGGTTTCAATGCGATGGAGTCTAGAAAATGATACAAGCCCTACTCGGCCCGCTAGGGTCGCTCGCAAGCACATGGCTGTCCTCGAAGGTTGAAACCAAGGCTGCTGAGACACGCATGAGAGTTTCTGAGGCTGACGCCAAAGCTAAAATCATGCTATCTGCGGCAACGTCCGAGGCGGATTGGGAGCGCATTATGGCGCAGGGAACCCAAAATTCGTGGAAGGATGAGTATCTTGTAGGTCTGTTTTCTATCCCGCTGATACTATCGTTCTGTGGCGAGTGGGGCAGGCAAACCGTTTCCGATGGTTTTGATGCACTGTCTACTATGCCAGATTGGTATCAATACACGCTAGGCGTTATAGTCGCCAGCAGCTTCGCTGTGCGGTCGGCAACTAAATTCTTTGGAGGTAAAAAGAAATGACTTACAAATTATCGAAGCGCAGCCGTGATCGCATGGAAGGCGTTGATGAGCGCCTAGTTGCTGTCGTTAACTCAGCCATTCACCACACTAAAACTGACTTCGGAGTTATCTGTGGCCTTCGCACAATCGAAGAGCAGCGCAAACTGGTTGCCAAGGGCGCTAGTAAAACAATGAAATCAAAGCATATCGGCGGCAACGCGGTTGACCTGATGGCCTACATTGGCTCGCGGGGATCGTGGGAGTTGAACCTCTATGATGATCTAGCCGATGCGATGAAGGAAGCGGCTATGGAGGTAGGTGTTCCCGTGCGTTGGGGCGCGGCGTGGCATATCAATGATATCCGCGAGTGGGACGGCACGATGGAAGAAGCTATGAACGCTTATGTTGATCTACGTAGATCGCAAGGCCGACGTCCATTTATTGACGGACCACATTTTGAGCTGATGGGTTAGTATGCCTGTACGGCCTATAGAGCCAAAAGACGTACCTGCGGCTATCGATCTTGGCTTTCAGATGTACAAAGAGAGTGTCTATCGGCACTTTAATTATGACCCAAACAAGTTCGGACGGTTGTTATATACCTTTATGACTAACCCAGACACGCACTTCGCATACATCGGCACTTTTAATGGGTCGCCTAACAGTATTTTTCTCGGGTCTATAGGCGAACATTATTTTGGTACTGACTTGATAGCAGCTGACACATTGTGGTATGTGTCCACACAAAGCAGGGGTTCTCGGGCGGGACTGCAGTTGCTAAGAGCCTTTGAAAAGTGGGCAAAGGAGCGTAACGTCGCAGAGATAGCTATCGGGGTTTCTAGTGGTCTAAAGGTAGACAAAACGGGTACGATGCTACAAAAACTAGGGTATGACGTTGTAGGTGGAATTTATAAGCAACGTGTGGTAGGGTAGCACAACAAGTTTAGACAAGTGAGGAATATAGTTATGTGTCAGTTCGGCGGTTTAGGGATGGCGGATAATAGCGATAACGACTCCGTAAAAGGTTCTGGCAACAGCTTTTCGGAAAATGTAGCCAACGCCATTACTAAAAGTGACGGGTTTTCGTACAGAGACGGCGTGCTTACGGCTGATAATTCTAAAGACTCGTACGGTCGCTCTGTTACTGGCGATAACGCCGGGAATAGTATATCCGTAGCTAATAAAGACGGTACGGGCTTTTTCTCAGTCGATAGGGATGTAACCCAAGGCTTCAACCGAGGTTTAATTGGGTCAGCGGTCCTCGGCGCGCTAACTGGCGGGCTTCCCGGCATTGCACTGGGTATAGCCGGGCAAAATATTCGGAGCGGCCTTAAAAGTTCTGAAAACGACGCTGAAAAAGGGAATCTTCTTAGCCGGAGTCTAAACGGAATCTCGAACGCACTATCTGCTAAAGAATTTGATACCCAAGAAGCTCGGGATGCGTATAACAAAGAACAGCGGGCGACCACCGCCCAAAACTTAGGCGTGCGCGATGGTCGCCCTTTCGAGCCCAAACTCAACCCCGTCGCGCCAACAGTAACCACGGGCTCCCCGGCAGGGACTGCGACTGTGGCTGACCCTAGTATGACTGAAGCGGCAGCGCAGGGAGCGTTCCAAGCAGTTCCGAACCCTAATTACGATGTTAATGATCCGGCGTCATCTAGGTTCCTAATTAACCCTACGTACGATCAGTTGCTTGAGTATCAACAAAGTCAAGTTCCGAAAAAGGCTAAGGGGGGCTTGGCACAATTTGCCGAAGGCGGTGAGCTTGGAGTAGCTCCTCCAGAGGGCGGTAACGAGAAAGATATGATCTCCGACGCCGTCAGTGCCGTAAAGGGTGAGATGTCTGAAGAACGGGCAGCAGTTGCGCTAGGTCAGTTTCTAGCCAATTACGGCGAAGAAGCCTTACGTAACTTGGTAGACATTGTGCAGTCTGGTGAGTTCGATGAAACAATAGAACGTTTTGCTAACGGCGAAGCTGGCGAAGTAAACGGCCCGGGCGATGGTTCTGGCGTCGATGACAGAGTACCTGCGTCTCTTGAAGGTCAGCAAGATGTGTTGCTTGCCGACGGAGAGTTCGTACTCCGCAAAAAGACTGCTGACGCACTCGAGAAGAAGTACGGTGGTGGGTTTCTCGACACTATAAACGAAGCCGAAGCTAATGCGCCGCGCACTATGCGTGAGTACATGGCGAAGACAGCGTAAGGAGCTAACCTATGTGTTTTAAGGCGAAAACAGTAAATAATACAACAACGCAGCAGAGTCAGTCAGACTTGCCCGCATGGGCGAAGCCTTACTTTGAACGAAACATCGCACGGGCAGAGGCGGAGTTTGGTAAGCCGTACGCGGCCTACACTGGGGATCGCCTAGCAAAAACTGATCCGAATGTGGCCAGCGCACGTGGGATGGTTCAGGGTATTGTAGGTTCCGGCTTAACTGGGCTTGGAGCAGCGCAAACTAACGCCGCGGCGGGTATGCAACGTGCCGCCCAACTCGGTAACTATGGCCCTAACAACTATTCACAATTTGGATACTCTAATCCGGCTACATTTACCGGTGCTAATGTATCTCAGTACATGTCTCCGTACCAGCAGTTGGTGACTGACCAACAAAAAAAATCAGCGGTCGAGGACTTTAATCGCTTGCAAGGTTCTCGCGATGCAGAGGCTGTACAGGCGGGGGCATTCGGCGGTTCTCGTCAAGCAGTGCAACAGGGTTTGGCACAAGAACAGCTCTTGAACCAACTGGCTAACATCCAAGCTGAAGGCTCACAAAGTGCATTTGCCGATGCGTCAAAACAGTTCGGTGCCGATAGAGCCGCACAGATGACTGCAGAGCAGCGCCGTGCCGCCGAACTTGGGCGAGTACAGACTGGCACTGAAGCCTCAAATCAATTCGGAGCTTCGACAGGGCTCGCAGCGTTGGGTGTTGGTAGTTCGCTTGGTTCGGAGCTTACTAATTTAGGTCAGCTAGAACGACAGACAAACATCCAAGACACGCAACTGCTTGAAGGTGTTGGCAGGGATATTCAGGGAGAAACTCAAGCCGGGCTCGATGTGGATTACGCTAATTTCCTTGAGCAGCAAGGGTACACCCGTGAGCAGATTGGTAATATGACCGGCATTCTATCTGGTATGCCTATTGCTGCGACTGGTACATCTTCAGGAACTGCTACTACACCTTCACAGCAGCCAAGCGGGTTTTCTCAAGCGGTCGGTGCGGGTCTATCTGGGCTATCACTATACAAGGCTTTCGCATAATGCTTAATATGATCGACACCCAAGACAAACTAAAGAACTTCTCTGAAGATCAGTTGGTACGAGAAATGCAAATGCCTTCGGGTTCTGCGCCCCAGTTCATGGTGTTGGGCGAGATTGAGCGGCGGAAACGTATGAGAGCAGATGCACAGAAACAACAAGGGCTTATGCAGCCTACTGTTGCACAAGAGGCTGTATCCGCAGCGGGCGTACCACAACAAGGTATTGCACAAATTGCGCGGTCCCTAGCCCCTAAAACAGATATGGCTCAGAATACCGGTGTGCCGAACGTACAAGCAGCGGGGCTTCCCGCACAACCTAACCAGCCTCAACGTATGGCTGGCGGTGGTATTATGCGCCTAGCTCCCGGTGGTCAGCTGTCGGGTGGAACTATGACTGCTGTTGCCAGCTTAAAAGTAAATTACCCAGACCTGTATGAACAATACAAAGATAATCCGGCGGAGCTTGCGCAGGTGGCGCAGGCTGCTTTAGAAGTGGCTGAAGACCCTGAAATGACCACATTGGAAGAGCTAGAAGCTCCACAGACCAGCGGGCAGCGCAGAACTGATGCATTTAAATCTCTACTATCTAAACTTCCCCCGAGGTGGAATAAGTACGAGCGCGAGAAAATGGCCAATCAAAAACAAGACATTCGCGAGCATGTAGCACGATTTGGTTCCCTGAACGCAATCGGGAGCTACGGCGACGATGACCCTATTTTTGCCGAGGGCTCTCCTGAAGAGCGTATTAGAACAAGAACTTCACGAGACGAAGCGGTGACACCAGCGGTGACACCAGAATATACTACCTTAGAAAGTCTAGAAGTACCTCGGATAGAGGCGTATAGAGATATTAGGCGTGGGAGCATCGCTCGAGAGGGTAACCCCGACCCGGTAGACTTACGATTTATATCACCCGCTCCGTTCGCGTTTACGCAGCCGCTTTCCGATGCGGCTGTCGACAGTTGGTACGACAGACAAGCTAAAAATATAGCTGCCGGATACGATAAAGACTACGATTGGGATCAACGATATCAATCTAAACGTAACTTGAGTACATACGACGACGATGACCCTATTTTTAGAGATGGTGTTGGAGATGACGCAACGCGGGCAAGCAATTTTAAAGCCGTTGAAGATGCCGCAGCGGTGGAAGAAGCTAAGAGGGCGTACTTAGCAGGAGGGGGTGTCTATAGATTGCCTGAGAGTGGTGTATCTGCGGTTGTGGACATGCTTAATCGTGGCCGAGAGTTCCAACAAAGCGATACGTACACTAAGCCGGGCGATATCTACCCCATCGGAGGTAACAGCGCGCGTGGCACTTTGAAGTATTCTCTAACGCCTGACGAACAAGGCACCCAGTTTGATGACTTGGCTGGGGAGGCCGCTAGGAGAGCTGAGGAGGCCGCTAGGGACGAAGCTCGACGCGACGTTTTCGAGCGGAGAGGATTGTCGCCCGCTGGGATAGACGAAGCTCGACTCGACGTTTTCGAGCGGAGAGGATCGCCGCCCGCTGGGAGAGACGAAGCTCGACCCGCTGACACTGAAACGTTCCAAGACCTGTCGGACTCCTACGCGGCTCAAGAAATGGCTGCGTATAACAAAGCACAGCTGGCGGCCACCGCCGCTAGGGAGGCCGATAGGGAGGCAGAAGAACGACTCGATGTTTTCGAGCGGAGAGGATCGCCGATAACGCCAACCGAAGCTCGGCTTCGTCGTGAGGCTAGGGGGGCCGTTGATGCAGGCATTGCTGGCGTAGAAGTCAAAACCCCAGACGAGGGTACTATCCGACCTAAGTCACGACCAGAAGGTCTGGGAGCATTTACCAAACCAGCCACCAAGGTTGGTTCTACAAGCGCAGCCACCAAGGTTGGTTCTACAAGCGCAGCGGCGGCTAAAATCGGTGAGAAGCTCTCGCCACGTGAGAAGCAAGTCAACCAAGATAAGTGGTTGGCGTTGGCGCAAGCGGGCTTTACGCTAATGAATACTGGTGATTTCGGTGAGGCAGGTTCTGCTGGTCTAGCGGCCCTTAGAAATTCTAAGCAAGCTGATCTAGAAGAACGTAAAGTAGCTGCTAGTGAAGCCCTTACCGCTGCCAAAATAGCCGCAGCTGGTCGTAGTCGTAAAGGTGGGATAAAAGCACCTACAGCTTCCGCATTGAACTTTTACCAAGGGCAAGTCGAGAATGCGGAAGCTGCTCTTTCTATTGCGAAAACTCCAGCAGATAGAGTTGCTGCTGGGCGGGCACTAGAAAGAGCGCAGGGCGCACTAAGGCAGTTAGAAGAACGGTATAGATATTCCCAAGGTCTCCCCAATGCAGGGGTCAGTTCTAGCGGAAGCAAAGTATTAAGCGCAGCCGTTGGTGATGACATATAAGGCGTAAATAAATGGGCATTTTTAACTTCGAAGACCCGCAGACAGGGCAACTATACGAGTTTACTATAGCGGGTGACGCGCCTTCAAATACTGAGTTTGCTCGAATGACTCAGATTCTTGATCAAAACAGGGCGCAGTTGGGCGCAGAGTACCAAAGTTTGTTTGGCGAAGCTCCTGAACCTTTTGACGACGGGATTGCGATAGGTCGTGGTCTTGCGCGTGGCAGAAAGCAAATTAAAAGCGCTTTCGGTGAGACCGTTGGAACTATCGGAGAGCAGACTGGGCTTGAGTTTCTCGAAAACTACGGTGCAGGTCTAGAAGAACGTGCCCGCCAAGAGCAGGGACTGCTATCTCTTACGCAACCTGAACGTATGCAGTCTACCGACGTCGATAGTATTGGGTCGGCGTTAACATATGCAGGTGAAGTTGTAGGTGAGCAAATCCCACAATTCGGTCTTGGTATTGCAGGCGCAGCCGGTGCAGCTGTAGCGGCACCGATGTTAGGCGCGGGAGCGTTAGCCACGTCAGCGTTAGGCTTTGCAGCGTATGGTGCGGCACAAGCGCCGATTCTGTTTGGTAACAACGTACAACGTCAAGAAGACGAAGTAGCTGCGGGTACAAAAGATAGGGTCGATTTAGGCGATGCGCTGACTGCTACGTTTGGTCAAGCCGCGCTTGAGAGTATCTCCGGTAAACTTTTGCTGAAAAGTCCTTTTAGAGCCGTCGGCAAAAATATGACTGGTGCGAAAGGCTTATTCGTGCGCTCATCTTCTCGTTTTGCTGGGGGTGCTACCACTGAGAGCTTGACCGAAGTCGGGCAGCAGATGATGGAGCGGGCACAAGCGGGTCTTGAGATTGACAGTGAAGAAGCTATGGCAGAATACCGTGAAGCCGCTATTGCAGGTGGTCTACTCGGTGGTGGTGTACGTGTTACAGGACTAGGTGAACGTGGGGATAGGATACCTAAAAACCCTGTTGTACCTAAAATGAACAAAACTTCAGAAGAAGAAGCTCAAGCCGCGGTAGAAGCAGAGGCAGACAAAATCTTGGCGGATGACGTTCAGGCCGCATCTGACACCGGTACATCCGCTATACCCGGCCAAGAAACCGGCGCAGCTACCGAGTTAACCGATGCACAAAAAACTGTCGTAGCTGCAGAAGGTCCGGAAGTAGAAGCAATAGTTAAAGATGCAAAAGCTAAAGTTGCTGAGTACTCGCCAGAAAAAGAAGTTGCCCCTACGGTAAAAACAGAGGCACAAGCTGCCACGCCTACGGTAGTGACCGACGATATGCTTGCTGGTTTGAACATGCGTCCTCGGTCTACCCTACGCGACCCGAAGAAAAAGACTAATATAATTGGGCAAGACCTGTCTGACAAAGATGTACAGGATAAACTGCGTGCATACGCGAAGAACCCAACTGTGCTGAAGAAAATCCCGGACGCGCAAGCTCGGGTAGACGCTTTGTTAGGAGATATAGATGCAGGAGTGGCCGAAGGCATTAGACCTAAAGACGGAGGAGCTGGAGAAAGCATTTCAAGTGGTAGAGACCGCTTGGAAGCAGCGGGAATACAGGCGGCCAAACTTAGAAGTCCCGGAGGAGTTACAACATCTGACACCGATGCAATGGGAGGAAGTGGGGGAGCTGCTGCTGTGTCTGGAGGACCAGATGGCTCAAAGTCCAATACACTAGAAGAAGTCTCACCAGAAGCGGTTGCGGCCCTTACGGAAGAAGTTGACGCAGTAGTTACGGAACCGATTACACCGGCACAAGCTGCTCCACAAGCTGCCCCACAAGCTGCTCCACAAGCTGCCCC
>TARA_B110000037_G_scaffold141472_1_pt1 | contig 13088 bp, 5 predicted proteins | sample TARA_B110000037 | Tara Oceans TARA_B110000037 (sample SAMEA4397196) | marine metagenome | biome: Polar Biome; feature: [MIX] marine epipelagic wind mixed layer (ENVO:01000061); material: water (ENVO:00002006), including particulate matter (ENVO:01000060) such as... | depth 10-100 m
ATGGTCATTAAGCCGTGGGGCTTTGCCATTTGGGAAGCCATCCAAGGTGACCTTGATGGACGCCTCAAGGCCACCGGCCACCAGAATGCCTACTTCCCCCTTCTCATTCCCCTTTCCTATCTGGAAAAGGAAGCCGAGCACGCTGAAGGCTTTGCCACGGAATGCGCCGTCGTCACCCATCACCGCCTCGAAGTTGAGAAAGACGAAGCTACCGGAAAAACCAAGATGGTTCCCCGCGGCAAACTCACCGAACCCTACGTCATCCGCCCCACTTCAGAAACTATCATCGGAGCCGCCTTCTCACGTTGGACCGAATCCTACCGTGACCTTCCGCTCCTCATCAATCAGTGGGCCAATGTCATGCGCTGGGAGATGCGACCCCGCCTCTTTCTCCGCACCGCCGAGTTCCTTTGGCAGGAAGGTCATACCGCTCACGAGACCAAGGAAGAAGCTCTCGAAGAAACGCACCTGATCCATCAACTTTACGCTGATGCGATCCGCGACCTCCTTGCCATCCCCGTCATCATGGGAGAAAAGACTGAAGCCGAACGATTCCCCGGGGCCGAATCCACCCTCACCGTCGAAGCGATGGTGCAAGATAAGAAAGCCATTCAAGCCGGAACTTCTCACTACCTCGGACAGAATTTCGCAAAGGCCCAGAATATTACTTTCGTCGATCGCGACAACAAGGAACAACACGTTCACACCACCTCGTGGGGTGTTTCGACCCGTCTCGTGGGAACTCTCATCATGGCCCATTCTGACGACGATGGCCTTGTCCTTCCTCCCCGCGTTGCGCCTCAGCAGATCGTCATCGTTCCCATCACTCCGAAAGAAGACTCGCGCAATGCTATCATTGACGCCTGCCAGGCCCTTGCCGTCCGGCTTCGCGAGCAATCATACGGTCGCGAAAACCTTCGAGTCCACGTTGACACCCGGGATCTCGGTGGCGGTGTCAAGAAGTGGGAATGGGTCAAGAAAGGTGTCCCCATCCGGGTCGAAATCGGCCCGCGCGATCTCGAAGAACGCAAAGTTTGTCTCCAACGCCGAGATCAAGCTGTCAACGAAAAATCCTTCATCGAAAAGGAAGAATTCCTCCGCGAGATTGTTGAGATTCTCGATGATATCCATCAGTCGCTCCTTGAGCGTGCCCGCACCTTCCGTGATGAAAACATCAAAGAATGCACTGACATTGCCGCGTTCGAAAAGCATTGGGACGACTCCAACGAAAATCCTGGCTGGCTCATCACTCCATGGGCCGGGTCGAGGGAAGAAGAAGAGGAACTCTCCAAGCGCCTTAAAATCACGATCCGTTGCCTACCCAACGACCAGCAAGACGAACCTGAGGCAAACTGCCTCCTCACCGGCCAGCCCACCAAGGGACGCGCTATCTGGGGACGGAGTTATTAGAGAATACGATCTTTTCCGCTGTGCCTCTTCCGCCACAAGACATGCACAGTCATCCGTAATCCGCACGAAATAGACTTGTTGATTCCGGCGATACTCCGGACCATAATCCGCACCCTCCGGTTGCCAGCCCCCTTTTCCTTACCGACATGGCCCTCACTGCTCGCGCAGTGGACTTTCCCTTCAGCGAGATGAAGAAAGAAAATCTGTAGTCAAAATCCCCGCGTTGGAACTCACTATGTAGTGAGTCAGGGGCAAAGCTCGACATCTACCTCGATGTCGAACCATTGAAACAGGGAGAAGGAAATTAGCACCGATTGCAGCTGCGCTTTGGCTTACCCCAACAGCTCGCTCAACATCGAGTTACTATCAGCGAAAGACTCCACAGGGATACCAGCCTGTCGCAGCATGGTCAGGTGAAGGTTCGAGAGGGGAACCGATTCAGCGAAACGTCGGTAGTGGCCGTGCTTGAAACCCATCGCCTTACCGCCCGCCAGCACCAACGGATAGTTCCGGTTCGTATGGGTCGTGCTATTGCTGCTGCCGTAGATGATCGAGGTTTGATCCAGAAGGTTAGTCGTCCCTTCGGCGTTCGCCGGGGTATCACGCATCTTTTGAAGGAACCCGGCAAACTTGCGCGCGAGGAACTGATCCCATTTGCCTAACGGCTCAATCCCCTCGGGCTTGTTCCAGTCATGGCAAAGTGAATGAAGGTTTTTGCCCATACCCAATAGCTGAGGGAACTTCCCTGCCAACGTCGTCGCGTCTCCCATGCTCGCGATTTGATAGGTTGCAACTCGGGTCGAGTCGGTTCGGAATGCTAGGTAAATCAGTTCATACATCGTCCCGATGTAATCCTCGGGCACTTCGGAATCCGACTCGAGTTTGAGACGCTCTCGATCCTGGTCCGTAATTTCTGGCTTGGGAAGATCGACCCAAGCCTGGGAACGCTCAACCCGCTTCTCCACATCTCGAATCGAATCAAGATACTCATCAAACTTATCCTGATCCTCACGCCCAAGACGCCCCCGCACGCGACGGGCATCGTCCAGAACAAGATCCAGCATGTTGCTCCCGCTCCGTAACCGACGCCTCCCCAACTCAGTCGTATCATCACCCACCCCAAATAAACGCTCGAATATCTGTCGTGGCTGATTGAGCGCCGGGATGGGACGACCATGCCGGTTGTAGGAAAGTGTACTCGATCGAGTCGGCTCTCCAACGCCACCATCCGTTGACATCACTAACGATGCAAAACGGGTTTGCTCAGCCAGATGATCCGCCGCGATTTGATCCATCGAATGGACATTGTGCAGCTTACGTTTCAAAAGGTCGCACCCGGTCAGAAAGGTATCAGCGCTATCGTGCCCATCAATCTGACGAACATCTGGATGAGACAATCCCCCTAGGATTGTCAGGTCGTCACGTAACGGCTCAAGTGGCTGCAGAGCCTTCGTGAATTCAAAGCCCGCACCTTCGTCCTTGGGAAACCAACTCCACTCGGTCTTACCGCTATCAGCGGGAGGCATCGACACCCCAAAGGGGAAATAGATCGCGGCAAGGCGACGAGGTTCGGCGGCAGGAGCGATCCTCCCCATACATTCCAACGCGGGGAGAGCCAGAGCGGCACCGGCACCTCGCAAAAAAGTTCGGCGATTCAATCGCCATGGTTTCTTTGATTCCATATTCATTTACTTTGAAACATCGGTGTCGCGACTATCGCTTGCAGTAATTTTCCAACTCGCATCTCGTTCTTCACAAACTCATCCGTCAAGGCCGAGATGGCCGCTTCATCGGAAAACTCCAGACTCCGGCCAAGCGAGTATACTAGCAATTTCGACACCAGCGCGCGAGCAAACTTTTCCCTCCGATGCTCCCATAAGTATTCCCGCAATTGCGCGATACCATTGACCTCACGCCCATCAGGAAGCGTGGCCTTCGCATCAACCGGCAACTCGATCGTCTTACCCCCACCAACCGGCCATACAATCTTTTCACGCCATTTCCCTACCGCATCGAACTCTTCCAAAGCTAGCCCCCACGGATCAATCCCACGATGACAGTCGGCACAGGCCGAATCATTCACATGCGCCTTGAGCTGTTCACGAATCGGTAACCTCGCGAAATCGGGATCGGCAGTCTTCAGCTCAGGAACATTGGGAGGGGGAGGCGCGGGAGGATCGTTCAAAAGGCGCTTCCGGAGAAAGACAGCACGTTTGATCGGATTGGAATTCCGCCCCGTCGAGTTTGCCATCAAAATGGAAGCCTGCGACAACAACCCACCTCGACGCAATGCATGATCGCCTGAAAGCGCCACAGGCCGGAACTCACCTCCATAAACACCTTCGATCCCGTAATGACGAGCCAACCGGTTATTGAGCATTACAAAATCTGAGGTAATGAAATGACGTGCGCTTAAATCGTTCCGTAGGATATGAGCGAAAAGCTCCTCTGTCTCGCTCCGCATATCGTGCGACAAGTCCGGCCTGAAATCAGGATACAGTTTCTTGTCGATCACCAGCCGATCAATGGCATCCAGATCCAACCATTGAGCGGTGAATTGTTCCACAAACTGCCGAGACCGGTCGTCACCAATCATTCGGCTCACCTGTTTGGCCAGTTCGTCGGGCTCCTGCAGAACGCCCGATCTTACGGACGTCATCAACACTTCGTCCGGCATCGTGCTCCATAAAAAATAGGATAGACGCGACGCCAGCTCAAAGGAGTTCAATCGCCGGGGTTCATCAGAATCAGGCTCGAGGAGATAAAGGAAACTGGGGGAGATCAACGCCATCGCTAATGTCTCTTTGATCGCTTCCTCGAAGGTCGGCGACTCTCTACGCTGAGTCTTGAAGAAATCGATAAACCGCTCTACCTCGCTGTCCATCACAGGTCGCCGCCATGCCCTGGGCAGAAACCGCTCGATGACCTCCAGTGCATAGTCTGCTTCATGCGAATGCCGAAGATCCGAGTCATGAAGGATCCGTCGATGTTGTGCGGGAGGCCAACGATCGAACAGAGGTCCCTGGAACTCGAGTGATTCAACCACCAGGGGAGGTGAGCCATCATGATTGGCATTAACCACTGAGATCACGAGGCCCGGATACTTTCCCTGTCCACGAACAGGCAAAGGAAAGTTCTCTATACGGCCAACGAACTCGTATTCCTGCACCCCATCCACCGTGATGTCCAGTTCCGCAAGGAGCTCACGATCAACCAGCGTGTCAGGTCTGTAGCCTACGAAGACCTCCATCCGTGGCAACGCGCCACGTTCTTCAGGAAACTCTGCATGCGCCTTGACCTTTATCCGGAACGCACCGTTTTCTGGGTAATCCTTCTTGATTCGAACCAGGAACTCCTGCTTCTGCCCAAGGCGATTGGATGGCTTGATCTTATTAACCCATTTCCCCTCGGTCGATTTCTCGAAAGTATGAGTAAACACTTCCGGCTCCGGCGTCGTTAAGATCACCTGGTCGAGAGCGTTCCGAGCAGCCTTAAGATAATACTCGAATTGGATCCCCATCATGCGCAAGGAACGACCATTATTGAACATGCCATCCGGCGAAACACCATCCGGTGGAAAATCAGCAGCGTAGGCGATATCCAGGCCGAACAGATCCCGCATCGTGTTCTGATACTCCACCCGGTTCAACCGACGCACCACCACTCGCCCTCCCTTGTCACCCCTCAGCTTCGCGGCACGATCAATCGTCGTATCCAACCAGCTCAGAAGGGTCTCACGCTCATCACGGCTAAGGGCAGTTTCCTCCTCAGGCGGCATCTCACCAAGTGTCAACGCCTCGCGCACTGCATACCAGGCTTCGGCCGCACCCTGATTCTGGACCAAGTCGGTCGAGAGAGTGTCGAGACGCAACTTCCCCTTCTGCTTCTTCGGTCCGTGACATTTAAAACAGTGTTCCTGAAGGACCGGTTTGATGGTGGTATCGAAGTTAATCTCACGGGCGCCGGCGCCCGCAACTGAACCCACGAGTAATGCAAGCGCAAGAGTCCCTTGCGACCACCGACTTCGTATTCGTATTCGTATTCGTATTCGATCCAAAATGTCAACCACGCTAGGAAAATCCTACCTCTCCACCCTCCCGATGAAAATCAAGAAAACGGTAATTCTCAGCACGTCCTGCAGACTGGACGAAGTCGTTCAAAAACTCGGCGTGTCGGCTACCGGCGCGGGCATGCTGCTCGTGGTGTTCGGCACAAGGGAGGCGGGGATGGGACTGATTGACCAACGGATGGCTCCGCCGCCCAACGGATATCAGTTTCCGAATCGTCCCTGCGGGCGAGAGCGATGGAAGGGGCTTCGAAACGAAGTTCCCTCAGACGAATGCCCAGCTCTGGGGCTTTGTCTCGTTCTTCTTGGCGGACTCGGAGCAACCGGTCGGCGGTGATGATGTTCTGACAGAACACCATGAGTTTTCAAAAGAACCACCTCAAGCGAGGCGCCTCTTTTTTTGCTCAAATCGCAAATTTCATCTTCGTCAACAATACCGGCATCCGATACCGTCTTTGCCAATCGCATGAACCGTTTCTTTTTCACCTCTTTCTTCCTCCTCTTTTCGGCTGTTACGGCCCTCTCTGCTAAACAGCCAAACATCGTCTTCTTCTTCACTGACGACCAAACGGTTAGTACTCTCGGCTGCTACGGAAATCCCGTCGTTCAATCTCCCAATATCGACGCTCTCGCCAAACGCGGCACCCGTTTCCAGCAAGCTTTCGTCAGCCACCCCATCTGCTGGGCCAGTCGGACCTCCATTCTCACCGGTCTCACCGCACGCAGCTATCGTGACCCCGGCAAGGGAGATCGAGCTACCGCCGAATCCGTATCGGTTCTCTATTCCGACCTCCTTCGTGAAAACAACTACCGCACCGGCTACTATGGCAAATGGCACTTCAGCGCCCGATCCTATAACCAAAAAGCTCACTTCGACGAGTTCGAGGCCATCGGTCGCAATCCCTTCTTCAAAAAACAACCCGACGGCACCCTCCGCCACGAAACCGACCTCATCGTTGATCGCGGCATCAAGTTCCTGAAATCCCAGCCCAAGGACAAACCCTTTGCCCTCAACATGTGGTTCAATGCCTGCCACGCTGAAGACGGCGACCGCCGCCCGGGCATCGGCCACTTCGCCTGGCCCCAGTCGGCCAATGGCCTCTACGAAGACACCTACCTCGGACCGCCCCGTCTCTCCGATCCCGAAATTTTCGATGCCCTTCCCTCCTTCCTTCAAACCAGCATCACCCGCGAGCGCTACTTCTGGCGTTGGAACACTCCTGAAAAATACCAAACCAACATGCGCGCCTATTACCGCATGGTCACCGGCATCGACAATGCCATCGGGCGTTTCTTAGAAGCCCTTGAGGAAGCCGGCCTCGCCGATAACACCATCGTCGTTTATTCCGCCGACAATGGCTACCACATGGCCAACCGTGGCCTTTCCGGAAAGTGGTCCCACTATGAGGAATCCATTCAAGTGCCCCTCATCATTGCCGACCCTCGCGTTCCCAAAAGCCAACAAGGGAAAGTTGCCACGGCATCGGCTCTCAATATCGACCTTCCCTCGACCTTTCTCGACTGGGCCGGAATCAAAACACCCAAGCGCTATGACGGCCGGAGCCTCAAGCCCATCGTCGATGGCGAAGTTCCCAAAGACTGGCGCGAGGAGACCTTCCACGAGCACTTCGCCGTTCGGCACCGTATCCCCGCTTACGAAGGTATTCGTACTTCCACTCATAAATACGTTCGCTACATCGATCACGATACCGAGTTCCTTCACGATCTCAAAAATGATCCCGATGAACTCATCAACCTTGCCGGGGATCCCAGGCATTCAGCCCAGCTCGCCGAAATGCGGAAACGCACCGATGCCCGGGTCAAAGAACTCGGGGGACCGCTTGATCCACCGAAGCAAAAGTTCACGGCCTCCACTCCACCTCACCCTGTCGCCTCCGCTGCGGTTACGGTCCGTCCCGGACCCGATGGCTTCGTCCGCCTCTTCAATGGCAAAAACCTCAGCGGCTGGACTGGCGATTCGAAATACTGGTCGGTCAAAGAGGGTGCCATTACCGGCGTCACCGACGGCTCCCTAAAGATGAACCGCTTCATCACCTGGAACGCCTCTACCATTCGCAACTTCGAGCTACAGGTGAAAGTAAAATTCAGCGACCGTGCCAACAGCGGGATCCAATACCGCAGCAAAATACTCCCCGAAGTCGATCTCGACGTCGCTGCCGGCTACCAATGTGACGTCATGCCCAGCCCCGCAAAGCTAAATGGCATGCTCTACGAAGAACGCGGTCGCCGTATCCTCGCCTACACCGGACAAAAGGTCATCGTTGATGAAACAGGCCAATCATGGGTCATCGGAGAGATGCCGATCAAGAAATCCGAGCCCAACGAATGGCACGACTACCGTGTCCTCGTTCGTGGCAACCATCATCAACACTGGATCGATGAACACCAAACGGCCGACCTCATCGACCTCGATGAAAAAGGGCGCTCGCTCGAAGGGATCTTCGGTTTTCAAGTTCACGTTGGCCCCGCCATGCAGATCCAATTCAAAGACGTCCGGATGAAACACCTTCCTGACAACCTCCCCCTAAGAACTTCCAAAGACACCAAAATTCCTGCCGAAGCTTTCGGAGTCCGCCCACAGGGAACGCCTGCCAAGGGATGGAAAGCACCGATCTACGGAAAGCAAAAATGATCAACGGTTCAAAACCTCCTTGCGATACCGCAACGAACTCACTCCGACGCTTTTCTTAAACTGCTTCAAAACTAAAGTCACATCTAATGAATCTTCCTACAACCACCGGGCAACTCACCACCCTCTCATCCAACATTCGCGCAGCGACGGAGGCGCATCTTGAAGACACCGGAGGGCTTCTGCGCCTCTCCCCAACTTGGGTTCCACGTTCCTTTCTACAACCGGGTCTTCGCATCAAACTTCATCCCGATGACACCTATGCCTACGGCCTAAACCGGGGCGGGATCGACGAACGTTGGTTTGGATCGACCACCGTCACCGCAAACGAAGGTCGGGCTGAGGACGAAGGACTTTCCTATGTCGTCGTTGGAAAAGAACGCTTTACCCTTTTGGATGCCATCAACGAATGCGGTGCCGATATTATTGGATCCTCGATTTGGGACAAGTATGAAAAATGGCCGGTTTACTCGAAGTTTTTCGACAACATGGGGCCCATTCCCCATCACATGCACCAGAGTGCCGATCAAGCGTCCTTGGTCGGACAGGAAGGGAAGCCCGAGTCGTATTACTTCCCACCCCAGCACAACAACGTGGGCAACAACTTCCCCTACACCTTCATGGGACTGGAACCCGGAACCACCCGCCAACAGGTCTATGATTGCATTGCCAACTGGCAAAAAGGTGACAACAAGATCCTGGAACTCTCCAAAGCCTACAAACTCCAACCCGGCACCGGCTGGCTCATTGATCCCTGCATCCTCCACGCTCCCGGATCACTCTGCACCTACGAACCACAGTGGGGATCCGACGTTTTTGGGATGTATCAAAACCTCGTCGAAGGCCGGGAAGTCCCCTGGTCGCTCCTGGTGAAGGACATGCCGGAGGACAAGCATCAGGACATCGATTTTATTATCGATCAACTCGACTGGGAAAAGAACCTCGACCCCAATTTTAAAGACAATCACTACCTTGAACCGGTCACCGCCACCAAAGGTGAGGGCTACCGTGACAAGTGGATCGTCTACGGCAAGGTCGATGACTTCCAGTATTTTACCGCCAAGGAACTGACCGTTGAACCACACAGCAAGGTCACCATTACTGACAACGGAGCCTACTCCGCCATTGTCACGCAAGGGGAAGGACATGCGAATAAACTTCGGCTCAATTGCCCCAAGCTCCTCCGCTTCAACGAACTCTCGGAAGATGAATTTTTTGCCACCGAAAGCGCCGCGAAAGCTGGGGTTACGTTCAAAAACACCAGCGCCACCGAGCCCCTTGTCCTCCTCCGCTACTTCGGCCCTGAAGTGAATCCAGACGCTCCCGCAATGGGAGCCTATCGGAACCAATAGGGGGCTTTCTCCCCTCTCCGATCCCTTCAAGGACGCCCTCAAGCGATCAACCCAAGACAGTAATGAATCATTCCAACACAAAAAAACGTCGCGACTTTCTACGCGACACTGCTCTAATAACCGCCGGACTCACCGGGATTGGCATCACCTCTAGCGCACGCGCCGAGATACGCTCCGATCCAAACCGTAAACTCAACCTTGCCTTTATTGGCGCGGGAGGGCGGGCAGAATCAAATCTCCGAGAACTCGCCTCCGAAAACATCGTTGCTTTCGCTGACGTGGATGATCGTATGGGAAAAAACTCATACGAGAAGTATCCAGCCGCCAAACGTTACCGTGACTACCGCCTCATGTTGGACAAGGAGAAATCATTGGACGGAGTCGTCGTCAGCACGCCTGATCATACCCACGCGAGCGCTGCAATTGCCGCCATGCAACGCGGCCTTCACGTCTATTGCGAAAAACCTCTCGCTCATTCTATCTACGAAGTTCGCCGCATGAAGGAGGAAGCCAAGAAGGCAGGGGTAGTGACCCAAATGGGACAGCAAGGACATGCAATGGAAGGCAGCCGTCGCGCGGTGGAAATCATACGCTCCGGAGCGATCGGAGAGGTAAAAGAACTTCACGTGTGGACCGATCGGCCAGCAGGTTGGTGGCCTCAAGGCGTTGATCGCCCCAAGGAAACCCCACCCATTCCCGACGCATTGGATTGGGACCTCTGGCTCGGCCCGGCTCCTCATAGGCCCTACAATCCGATTTACGCGCCATTCAAATGGCGCGGCCGTTGGGACTTTGGCACAGGCGCAATTGGCGACATGGGGGTACATAATCTAGACACCGCATTTTGGGCGCTCGAACTCGGGCTCCCAACCTCCGCAGAAGTGATCGATTCCGACAAGAAGACTGCAGACTGTCCACCGTTGTGGAGTATTATTCAAATGGATTATCCCGCTCGCGGCAAACGTCCTCCAGTTAAACTGATGTTTTACGATGGCAAACATGTTCCGCCAGCGGAGTTATTTCATGGCGAGACAATTCCAGGCAACGGCTCTCTGATAATCGGCAGCAAAGGAACACTCTTCACTCGCACTTGGCACGGAGGGGGCAATGACGCTGATATGTTCCTGCTCCTACCTCAAAAGAAGTTCATCGACTATCAGCCTCCTGCAATCACCCTCCCCCGCACGCGGGAACACCACGCAGAATGGGTCGCAGCCTGCAAGGGCGGACCACGCTCGCAATCCGATTTCGGCTACGCGGCGACGCTCACAGAAGGATTGTTGGTCGGAACGCTCGCATTACGCACAGGAAAACGGATCGAATGGGATGCTAGAAGCATGACAGCCAAGAATTGCCCCGAAACGGAACCTTTCATTAAACCTCTATTCCGCAAGGGTTGGGGAATCTAAATAAAGCGATCAGCTCACAATGAAAACCAGAGTTAACGTAGGGTTCATTGGATTTTAGTTCATCTCAGTGATTCACGCCGAATTGCTTTCGCGTTGCCAATCAGGAACAATGCTTACCGTCGCGTCGCCCACTCAAGGCAACGCTGCCAAGTTCGCCAAGACACATGACATTTCCCACCACTTCGCGGACGATCAAGAACCTCTCGCCATGCCTGAGATCAACATGGTCGTGAGCGGCATTGCTAAGTCGTTGTCGCCGCCGATGAATCAGCGAAGACAGGACGCAAAGTGGAACTTCCTTCAAGTCCGACGCAAAAAACCAATCAACCTTTGAAAACTAAATCGTTGATCCCAAGCTATTGACACCAAGGATTCCACTTTTAAAGCCCCCCTCTCCGCCCCCTTCAACGACGCTTTCCGCCAGTCCACCCAAAAAGCAAATTCCTAGCAGTTGAATCTTGGCGCAGCTCCCTCACCGCTTCGGTCTCATCTTTCATTGGCTCTACACGCTTGCCTCGAGCTTCTCAACGAGCTTTACCGATGAACTGATCGCTGGTAAAATCACTGGTGTGAAACTTTGGATTCTCCTCTGTATGATAGCCATGGCGTTTCCTGCGGGTGCCGACTACCATAGCGTGCGCGGTCGGTTGCCGGCAGTGGTGAGCGATGGAATCATCGAGGGTGAGTGGTTGCCGTTCGGAAAAGACGCGCGGAGCCAAGATATGAAGGTCTTCGGGGGTGGGTGGAGCGGCGACGCGCATCTGCTGTGGCACGGCGAGCCTGGTCATGCGATGGAGACACAATTCAGCGTCAAGCGTGGCGGGCGTTACTCGCTCTCGTTGAAGATGACAAAGGCGGTCGACTACGGTGTGTTCACGATTCGGGTGAACGGCAAGGAACTGCGCAAGGGAGTCGATCTGTTCGGGCACAAAGTTGAACCGACGGAGCTGATCAAGCTGGGCGAGATGGAGTTGGCTGCCGGCGAACAGAAACTGCGTTGCGAGCTGACTGGAAAGAATCCGAGAGCGAAAGCTTTCCAGCACAATCACTACCTGTTGGGAATCGACTATCTCAAAGTAATGGAGCTCGACCCGCCGCCAGAGCCTGAAAAAGTGTTGCCGCCAGCCGTGGACACTCCGGCTGCGCTTCATACCGCGACCTTTGAATTCCTGCAACCGTTGCTAGCAGAGCATTGCTATCGTTGCCATGGCGAGAAAGGGAAAATCAAAGGGAAAGTCGACCTATTGCGGCTGAAATCGAAAGACGATTTTCTCGCTCAGCCCGAGTTACTACGCCAGTTGAACGACGTGCTGGAATTTCGCGAGATGCCCCCGGAAGACGAGACGCAACCCGATGAAAAAGAATATTCCAAGCTAGTATCGCTGTTTTCGGGTTACCTTGGCGAGCACCTGCAGAAGGAACAGTCGTTACCGCCAATCGTGATGCGACGAATGAACCGGTATGAGTACAACAACGCGGTGCGCGACCTACTCCAGCTCAAGGGCGACATCTACCCGCTGCCCGAGAAGACCATCCGGGCGTATCGCGCCTACTACGATCCCGCGTCTGGCAGCCTGCCCGACTCGATCCATCTCGGCAACCGCGCGCTCGGCAAAAACCAGATCGAACAGCCTCTCCTCACCGGAGTCGTGCCGTTCGCGATTGACCTGCAGTCCGAACACGGCTTCAACAACCGCGGAGACGAACTCGGTTTCTCGCCCATCCTAATGGAGAGCTTTCTTAATCTCTCTCGCTCGGTCGTCGAGAGCCCAGAGTTCGATAGATACTCGGCGCGAACGGGCACGCTCTTCCGCGCGGGCAGCGATCTCGCCAAGTGGTCGGCGACCGCACGAGAACGCCTCGCACCCTTCCTCGAGCGCGCCTTCCGCAAGCCCATCGAATCCGAAACGCTCGAGCGCTACGCGCGCCTCTTCGATCGCGAGGCGGAGCGCGGCGACTTCAGCGCTGCCATGAAAACCACGGTTGCTGCGATCTTAGCCTCCCCGCGCTTCCTCTATTTGCTTGAGCGAAAGCAGGACGAGGCAAAACCGCTCGCGCCCTACGAGCTGGCGGGACGCCTCTCCTTTTTCCTCTGGAGTAGCATCCCGGACGAACAACTGCTCGCCGCCGCGCGCGATGGCACGCTCGCGGATCAAGAAATTTATTCCATGCAAGTCGCGCGCATGCTGCTCGACCGGCGG
>TARA_B110000037_G_scaffold121284_1_pt1 | contig 13079 bp, 9 predicted proteins | sample TARA_B110000037 | Tara Oceans TARA_B110000037 (sample SAMEA4397196) | marine metagenome | biome: Polar Biome; feature: [MIX] marine epipelagic wind mixed layer (ENVO:01000061); material: water (ENVO:00002006), including particulate matter (ENVO:01000060) such as... | depth 10-100 m
TAGATGAAACTGCTAACCTAAAAGAAGCAGCGACTAAAATTGTTTGGGGAAAATATCTAAACGAAGGTCAAACCTGTATAGCACCAGACTACATACTAATACAAGCAGCGGTAAAAGTAAAATTTATTGCCTTTGTAAAAAACGAAATTGAAAAGAAATATGGAGATACCGATTTAAAAAGAATTGAATCTAATAACCTTTGTAGAATAATAAATGATAAAAATTATAAGCGATTAAAAACCTTATTAAAAACCAGTACTTTAAACAATGGAAAAATTGAATACGGTGCTACTTTTGATGATAGCGATAGGTATATTTCACCAACCATTATTAGTGATATTTCTTTAACCGATGAGCTAATGAATGAAGAAATATTTGGTCCAATAATGCCGATTGTTTCTTATGAAAATATTGAAGAAGCTATCGCTTTAGTGAATACTAAAGAAAAACCTTTAGCCTTATATATTTTCAGTAAAAAGAAAAAAACCATTCATAAAATTTTAAATGAAACTTCATCTGGTGGCGTTTGTATTAATGAAGTTTTATTACATATAACCAATCCAAATTTACCTTTTGGCGGAATAAATAACTCAGGAATAGGTAAAAGCCATGGAAAATGGGGATTTATTGATTTTTCTAACGAGAAGGCTATACTAAAGCAACATGTGCCTTTTGGCGCAGCTCAACTTTTATACCCCCCCTATTCGAAACTTACGAATAAGCTTATAGAGTTAACCATGAAATGGTTTTAGGGATTTAAAATGCTTGTAAGTCCACTAATTTTCTATACAACCCATTTTTAGAAATCAAGCTAATATGATTTCCCCTTTCTACAATTTCACCCTTATCCATTACGATAATTTCATCAGCAAATTGTATCGTAGATAATCTATGAGCGATTACAATAGAAGTTCTATTTTTCATTAACTTAATCAATGCCCCTTGAACTAATTTTTCAGATTTTGAATCTAATGCAGACGTTGCTTCATCTAAAATTAAAATTGGCGGATTTTTTAAAATTGCTCTTGCTATAGTCAATCTTTGTCTTTGCCCTCCACTCAGGTTCTGTCCTCTATCTCCTATTATTGTATTATAACCATCTGGCATTTGACTAATAAACTCGTCTGCATTTGCCACTTTAGCTGCTTGAATAATTTCTTCTTTAGTAGCATCTATGCCAAAGGCGATATTATTGGCAACAGAATCATTAAACAGGATAGATTCCTGTGTTACAACACCCATTTTTTCACGTAAAGATTGCTTACTTAAGTCTTTTATATTTATCCCATCTATTTTAATAGTTCCACTAGAAACATCATATAACCTTGGAACTAGATCTGCAATTGTTGTCTTTCCAGCCCCAGAAGAACCTACAATTGCTAAAACGTCTCCTTTCTTAATTTCTAAGTTTATATTCTTTAATACTTGGGTGTTATCATAGTTATGGTATGCAAAACTTACATTTTCAAAAATGATACTTGTATCGAAAGATTCTTTTTGAATTGGCTTTTTTATTTCTAAAATATCTGTGACTTCACGGAGTACAGCATCAATTCTCTTTACAGAACCCAAACCTTTTTGGATATTGAAATAAGCGGTAGAAAAACTTTTTGCTGGGCCAATTATTAATCCAAAAGTCATTAAGTATAATATAAACAAAGAAGCCTGAATATTTCCGTCAATAACTTCTTTCCCACCAAACCATACGATAGAAGAAAAAATGGTGATCGACAAAAACTCTGTTAATGGAGAAGCTAGAACTCGTCTTCTTTGGACTACATTCATTAACTTCAAAAATATTTTTGATTCGTTTTCAAACTGTGTTCTTCTATACTTTTCTGCTGTAAATGCTTTGATTACACGCATCCCAGAAATAGTTTCATCATACAATGAAGTTAAAAACCCTACTTTTTCTTGTCCTTCAAAGGAATTTTTCTTTAAAGATTTACCAATAGTCCCAATCAAAACGATTATCAAAATAATTAGTAGAAAAACAAAAAAAGTTAATTTGGTACTGATAGAAAACAAAATCCATAAAGAAATAGCGATAGTTATAGGTTCCTTTATAAAAACTTCTAAAATACTTAAAATACTATGCTCTACTTCTGTGACATCTGTAGTTAAGGTAGAAATAAGGTTTCCTTTTTTTACTTTGTTAAAATAAGATAATGGTAAAGAAAGAATTTTATTGTTTAAAGCTATTCTGACATCCTTTACTATTCCATTTCTTATAGAAGCTAAAAAGAATTGTGCAAAATATCTAAATAAATTCTTTAAGAAAAATAAAGAAATGATAAGAATAGCAATAAATATTAAGCCCGCTTCTTTACTATCATACTGCATAATAACTTTAGAAATGTAAAAGTCTAGGTAGTTTTTAAAAGTTTCTACGCTAAATGCCCATTCAGGTTTAACTGTTACCAAATTATCTGGATTGAAAAGGATATCAATAAACGGGAGTACCCCTCCTAATGATGCAAAACTAAAAACAGTATATAAAAAATTAAAGGCAATATTCAAGCCTGCGCTTAGCTTATAGTTTTTTAAGTATTTAAGTAAATCTAAAAATTGTGTCATAACTAGTGCAAATATAATGAAAGAAGTTTTAATAAGTTATAGTCTAGATTTTAACTTTCTAGAGCGTTTTTAAGTGATAAACCCTTACTAAATCTATACTTTTAAAAAACATTAAAAAAAAACATTAAAAATGCTTGGAAAATAAAAAAAGAATCCTTTATCTTTGCAAACCTTTATAGCAATATATCGGAGATTCCTTCTTAGCTCAGTTGGTTAGAGCATTTGACTGTTAATCAAAGGGTCCTAGGTTCGAGTCCTAGAGAGGGAGCAAAATTAAGCCACTAGAAATAGTGGCTTTTTTACTTTTAAAATGTATTTTTGCAAAAAATAAACAGATAAATGAGTATAGTAACAGTAGGAACAGTAGCATTTGACGCTATAGAGACACCATTTGGTAAGACAGACAAAATTGTTGGTGGAGCAGCCACTTATATTTCTTGGGCAGCTTCTTATTTTTCAAATGATATGAATATTGTTTCTATTATAGGAGACGATTTTGATATGGATGAATTGAAAAAATTGAAAGCTAGAGGTGTAAATACTGACGGAATAGAAATTGTAGCTGGAGAAAAATCATTTTTCTGGTCTGGGAAATATCACATGGATATGAATACTAGAGATACTTTGGTGACAGATTTGAATGTTTTATTAAAATTCAACCCTGTATTACCTGCATCTTATAAAAATCCAGATATTTTAATGCTAGGAAATATTGACCCTGCATTACAAGCAAAAGTAATTGATCAAGTAACTACTAGGCCAAAATTAGTTGTTTTAGATACTATGAATTTTTGGATGGATATTGCTATGGATAACTTAAAAGCAGTTATTTCTAAAATTGATGTTATTACAATTAATGATGAAGAAGCTAGACAACTTTCTGGAGAGTATTCTTTAGTAAGAGCTGCACGTAAGATTGCTACAATGGGTCCTAAATATGTTGTAATCAAAAAAGGGGAACATGGAGCACTATTGTTTCATGAAGACAATGTGTTTTTCTGCCCAGCATTACCATTAGAAGAAGTTTTTGACCCAACAGGTGCTGGAGATACTTTTGCAGGAGGATTTGTTGGTTGGCTAGATAAAACTAAAGACATAAGCTATGACAACATGAAAAGAGCTTTAATTTATGGTTCTGCTATGGCTTCATTTTGTGTAGAAAAATTCGGTACAGAAAGATTACGAGAATTAACGCAAGAAGAAATTCAAATTAGAGTTAATCAATTTATTAACTTAATGAAAGTAGATATTACTATAGACTAGGATTTTAGTTTACTATAAAAATGTTCTATAAATTTTTTTATAGAAATGGCTCTATGGCTAATTAGCCCTTTTTCTGTCATACTCATTTCGGCAAAAGACTTTTTGAAGCCTGCGGGTAGGAATAAAGCATCATAGCCAAATCCTTTTTCGCCTCTTTTTTCTTTAAGAATTTCACCTCTCACAACGCCTTCATATAGGTTTGATGTGTTATTGTCAATAAAAGTTGCAACTGTTCTAAATTGTGCCGTTCTTTTTGTTTCTGATTTCAAGTTTTTTAATAGTAATTCCATATTCTTTTCAGCATCACAATTTTCACCTGCATATCTAGCAGAATATACACCTGGTGCTTTATTTAACACATCTACTTCTAAACCCGTATCTTCTGCTAAAACGGGTAATTTGTATTGATCATATATTGTTTGCGCTTTTAAAACAGAATTTTCTTCCAACGTTTTTCCAGTTTCTTCAATATCTTCTAAATAACCCATTTCTTTTAAAGAAACTATTTCAATTCCTTCTGGCAAAAGTTCTCTAATCTCTTCTACTTTATTTTCATTTCCTGTGGCAAATATTATTTTCATAGCCTAAAATTAGTCATACAATTTAATGATTGAGTAGTTTCTGCAAGAAAAATTTTATTTAAACTACTTGTTTTGTAAATTTGCAAAAGAAATTAAGAGTATGAATGATAAAACAAGAAAAATTATAGGTATTTGGCTTTTAATCGGGCTTGTAATGGTGATTGTTCAGGTGATTCTTGGAGGAATTACTCGTTTAACAGATTCTGGACTTTCTATTACTGAATGGAATGTTGTAAAAGGCGTTTTACCGCCGCTAAATGAGGCAGATTGGCAAATAGCATTTGGTAAATATCAAGATTTGGCCAAACAACAATTTGAGCATATTCACGCTAATATGACTTTAACTAAATTTAAAGGGATTTATTTTTGGGAATGGTTTCATAGATTATGGGCTCGTTCTATGGGTTTTGTATTTCTTTTTCCGTTTTTATATTTTTTAAAGAAAAAGATGATACCATCTTGGTTGTTAAAAAGATTAGGCATTGTAATACTCTTAGCCATGCTTGTTGCATCTATCGGTTGGTTAATGGTTGCTAGTGGCTTTGACGACACTAAAAGAACTTGGGTTAGTGCTTATAAACTATTATTGCACCTAGGTGTTGCCGCCATTTTATTTTCTTATTTATTTAAAACAAGTTTATACGTTTTACAATCAGAAACCAAAGATCAACATCTAGTTAAGTTTTACAAACTTTCTAAAATAATACTTGTTCTGGTGTTTACTCAAATATTAATTGGGGCGCTTATGGCTGGCATGAGAGCTGGGGCAGTTCACACTCATTTTCCTTTTTTCTTAGGGAATAATACTTTAGTAGCTATACTTCAATCCAATACAAATTTTTCTTTAGAAAGTATGATTAATTACGAGAGTAACAACTTTGTAAAAGCATTAGTACAAGTTTTTCATAGAAGTTTCGCTTGGATAATTTTTAGTATGAGTATCTATTTTTTTTTAAAACTAAGAAAAGAGCCTATTTCAGAAAAATTAAATACGGGAAACACCATCATGTTGATTCTTATTCTTATTCAATTTACCCTAGGCGTATTTACAATAATTAATTATATCAATCCTTCTTTGTTAATTCCACTAGGCGTATTACACCAAGCATTTGCCTTTTTCTCATTAATTAGTTGGGTATATATTTCTTTTCAATTTAAGAAGAAACTATTTTAGTTTATAAATACAACTTTAGCAACGGCCTTGTTTTTATTGTCATTGTCTGAACTAAAGATTAAATAAACGCCTGTACTTGCCCTTCTGCCTTTATAATCTTTACCGTCCCAAGCATATTTACCACCTAACGCATAACCGTCATCTATTAAAGTACCTGCAATATCAGTAATTTTAATATAGGAATTAGCGACTAAACCTGTTACCGAAATAGTTCCTTGATATTCGGGATGTACAGGATTGGGAAAAGCCTTAATATTTGAAATGTCTACGGAAGGTTCGGTTGCATCTCCAATATAAGAAGCTATTCCTTCTGAAGTACCAATAAAGACTTCTCCGGTATATTCATTTACCGAAATACTAAGTATTTCATTGGAAGGCAAAGGACTGTTTTCTGTATTGAAATTAAAAATAACATCTTCGCCAGATTCACTAACTAGCCAAACACCTGTTGTAGTTCCGACCCACTTTCTGTTCGCTCCATCTACTGTTATTGCTTTTACAACATCTGTATCAAACAAATATTCAACATAATCATCTAAAGTTGACTTAATTCTTCTAGAAACTATACAGTCTGAACCAATTTCAAAAATATCTTCCGGGCAATCAAAAACAGCTATTCCTTGATCTGTGCCAAGCCAAATTGATCCATTCTTATCTTCTGCAATTACATTTACGTTATTATGTGGCAAATTTGCTGTAGATGAATTTAAAGCAATGCTTTCATTATCATGGTTTCCTGCCAATTCACTTAAATTAGGAAATAAGGCTATTCCATTTCTAAATGAACTCACCCAAACTTGATCTCTTGAATCTACAAAAACACCTCTATATTTTTGATTATCGCCACCTGTAATCAAAGGATAACTATACCAATCTCCAGATTTAGTCATTACTTTTAAAGCCCTACTTGTATGACTATTTACCATCCAAACGTTTTCTTTAGAATCAAAATCGATACCGACTACATAAATATTGCTTCCGCCAGTTTGTACTTCTAGCAAAGAATTTATTGTATCAAAAACTTCTATGTTTTCATAATCATAAACTACTAAACCTGAAGTTGTACCTGCATAAACACTCCCATTGATAGGGTTTTCTTTTACATCAAGAAAATTTAAAACATTCGCTAAGCCACTTGTATTAAATCTATTGACACTATACCATTGATTTTCTCGGAAATAATAAAATCCATTCACATTATAATCTGCTACTATTCCAGTCAGTAATGTTCCAGAAGCAGCAAACACTTTATCTTTTCTACTACTTAAAGAAAAAACATCACTGCTAAATGGTTTATTCTTAGGAGAAAGTCTTTGGTTTTTATAATAATCTATTAATCCCCAACCTAAATCTGCTATATATAAATCGGTTGCATTATTTTGAATTGCCATTAGCGGTTTTAAACTATTTTCATTTTCGACAATAGTTACTTGAATGTCATCAATAATAACAAATTGATTTTCTAATTCGATACCTAAAGAATCTCTATCAACAACGCTAATTAATTTTTCTGAAGATTTTAAAGATACAAAAGTAGCATATTGATCATCAAAAATCAATTCCCAATTGGCATTAGTTCTTTTATAAATTTTGCTGGCAGATGAAACATAAATAGCCTCATTATAAACTTCTATTTCACTCACGACACCGACAGGCATAGGAATTTGATTGTTTTCCCAACTTGAAAAATCTAATAAGTTTACTCCATCTAAAGGAGCAGTTTTCACTCCTTGTCCTTTGGTTAATGCATAAATAGTATCTTTAAAAATAGCACAATCAAGTACTTCTATAGGATTTCCATCATTACCAATAATAAATGTGTTATCTATTTCTTGATTAGGAATATCTAATACCACAATACCAATATCTGTAGCCAAAAAAGCCTTGGAATTGAAAATGAAGATGTTATTTATATTCTTAGAAGTAGAAATCGCTTTATTCTTAATATCCGGAATATTAGTAATCGTTAAGTTCTCGCTTATCAAATCAATATTGGTAGAATTATAAGCTACAATAAAAGTCCTTTCATCTTTACAGTAAGCTAATTGGCTAATACCAATATCACTAAGACTATTAGATTTGTCAAGTTCTCTAGTGGAATTATCTTCTAAATTATAAACTAAAATAGATTCGTTCGTTGCAGAAAAAATTTTCGTATCTGAATAAGCTAAATCTTTTGCAACGTTATAATTAAAGTGCAATCTCCAACTTCCTATTTGTTGAGCTGGCAAATTTATTATGATAAATAAAACTAAAATAGTTGGTAAATACTGCTTTTTCATTTGAGATGCAAATTAATACTTTTTCAATTTAAACGAGAAATTTAATACTATATTATTAATAAACAAAAAATGCGTTCAATATCAATTGAAAATATTTTACTATTTAGGGCAAAGAGTACTTCACGGTAGGAGCAGATTTAATTACCTAGCTCTTAACAAAAGATATCCATCCAAAATAATCAATTATTTATTAAAAAATTTTATGGTTAAATCGCTGATGTTTTCTAAGTGAATAGGCAATATTTTTTCTTGAAAAGGATGTTTACTTCCAAATACATGATCTGCATTATCAATTTCTATTAATTGAGCATTTTTAGACCAAGAATAAAGGTTCCTAGCACTATCTATATGTACTGCCGGGTCATCTTTTCCATGAATAATCAACAATGGTTTTAGGTTTTTTTGAACAGTATTCTTAATGTTTAGTCTTTTAATGTTTTTCAAATAATCTGTATAGAACTGATATTTAATAGGCATTTTTTGACCTGTTCTTCCGTTAGTGAAAATATATTCTCCAGCTATTTCCCATTGTTTAATTTGGGCTTTAGTTCCAAATCGATCAAAACTATCTATAGCTGACCAAGTACAAGTTTTATTTACAATTTCTTCTTCCCCATTTTTTACTAAAACGGCACCACATCCTCTACTATGTCCAATCAAAAATACTTTTTGGTTCCACGAGTTTTTTAAAGGAAATTCGTCTGATTTTGTCCAATCTATTACTAGCTGAAGATCTAGTAATTCTTTAGAATAATTATTCTCAGAAAAAGCAGTAATATTTTCAAAATCTTCTAACGAATTAGGACTAGTCCCATTATGTGAAAAATTAAATTTTAAAAAGATAAAATTATTATTGGCAAATTTATTGGCGACTAAATTCCAAGCACCCCAATCTTTAAAACCTTTAAACCCATGACAAAAAATAACCAATGTTTTCTTTGTTTGATCATTAATAGAACTCAGGTCTATACTTATTGGTAAATTATTAGCACCGCTAATTATGGAATGAAGCTTTTTCATTTACGCTATAATAATTGTCTTATTTGTGAAATCGATGCCAATTTAGATTTGCACAAAATAGTATTCTCACTTATGCTTCTTCAGCGGTAGTTTCTGTATTACTATTTAATTTTGTAAAATCTATTTTATCTTCCTCAAACTTTCTTTCTCCAAATAATGCTACTAAATCATCTTTAAATAACACTTCTTTTTCTAATAAAGTCTTTGCTAAGATATGTAATAAATCTTCTTTTTCTGCTAACAACTTTTGAGCTCTTGCATATTGAAAATCGACAATATCTTTAATCTCTAAATCAATAACTCTAGCAGTAGCTTCTGAATAAGGCTTTGAAAAAGAATTTTCTTGCATCATACCATAGTAAGATAAATTACCTATTTTCTCACTCATACCATAAATCACGACCATAGAATACGCTTGTTTAGTCGCTGAATCCAAATCACTTTGAGCACCCGTAGAAATCTTATTAAAAATAACTTTTTCTGCAGCTCTTCCACCCATCGTCATACACATTTGATCTAAAATTTCTTCCGTTCTAGTCAAATATTTTTCTTTAGGTAAATATTGCGCATAGCCCAATGCTGCTACACCTCTAGGCACTATAGACACCTTAACCAAAGGATGTGCATTTTCTAAAAACCATCCACACAAAGCATGTCCTGCTTCATGATAAGCAATAATCTTCTTCTCTTCAGGTAAAATTACTTTATTCTTCTTTTCTAAACCACCAATAATTCTATCTATAGCATCATTAAAATCATCCATCTCAACAGAAGACTTATCTTTTCTTGCCGCTACCAAAGCTGCTTCATTACATATATTTGCAATGTCCGCACCAACAAACCCAGGTGTTTGAGAAGCTAACTTATCTGAAGAAACTTTTCCAGAAATTTTTATATTCTTAAGATGAACTTTAAAAATAGCAACTCTTTCACTTAAATCTGGTCTGTCTACAGAAATTTGTCTATCAAATCTACCTGGCCTCAATAAAGCTTTATCTAAAACATCTGGTCTATTAGTTGCTGCAAGCATAATTACACCTTTATCACCACTAAATCCGTCCATTTCAACAAGTAACTGATTCAAAGTGTTTTCCCTCTCATCGTTACTTTGCATATTATTTTTCCCTCTAGCTCTTCCAATAGCATCAATTTCGTCAATAAAAATAATACATGGAGCTTTCTCTCTTGCCTGCTTAAATAAATCTCTAACTCTAGAAGCACCAACACCAACAAACATCTCCACAAAATCAGAACCTGAAATACTAAAAAACGGAACTTTCGCTTCTCCAGCCATTGCTTTAGCTAATAAAGTTTTTCCTGTTCCTGGAGGGCCAATCAACAGAGCCCCTTTAGGGATTTTACCACCAAGCTTAGTATATTTTTGAGGATTTTTTAAAAAATCCACAATTTCCATCACTTCTTCCTTTGCACCATCTAAACCAGCAACATCCTCAAAGGTATTTTGAGTCTTTTGATCTTTATCAAATAACTTTGCTTTAGATTTACCAATATTAAATATTTGGCCACCACCCATTCCACCACCACCGGCACGTCTCAACATGATAAACATAAATACCCCTATCAAAATTAATGGTGCAAATAAATACAAAGATTCGAAAATTGAAGTTTCTTCTACTACAGTAAAATCTAATTTATCTTTAATAGAAAAATCTTTTTGAACTACATTTATAGATTCCTCAAAACCCTGAGCTGAAAGAATATTAAAAACAGCATCGGGGTTTTTAGCTCCAAATACAGCTTTTCCAGTATCAATTTTTAAGTCTTTGTATTTTTCATTAAACTTTGATTCATTTTTTAGAAAAACTTTAGCCAGTTTATTATTAACTACTATCACGTTTTCAACATCATGAGACTTAAACATCTCTTCAACAAAACGTTTTTGAGAAATTTCTGACGCTTTTCCAGTTGAATTATTCATTAATATCAACATTAAAAAAGCAAAACCCAAAATTCCATAAATCCAACTAGAATTAAATCCAGGATTTACAGGTTTCTTTTTATTCTCTTTTTTAATTGTATTTTTCTTTTTGTTCTCCATAATTATTTATGTTCTATAGTTTGGGCATCACTCCAAAGTTCTTCTAATTGATAATATTCTCTTGCCTCTTTATGAAAAACATGGACAACCACATCAAAATAATCTAAAATAATCCAATTCCCTGAAATCTTACCTTCTTGAGCTTTTGGCATTAATCCTAATTCATCTTTAACTTTTTTAAATACAGAATCAGATAAAGCAGCTACTTGCGTATGAGAAGTTCCATTAGCAACTACAAAATAATCAGTAATAACATCATCTAATTTACGTAAATCCATAGTAATAACATCTTCGCCTTTTATATCCATTAACGCTTCTACTATTATTTCTTTTAATTTTTCAGTCTCTTTAGTTATCTTCATCAAATTATGTTAATTTCGCTTTTGTTTATACTATTTATTGCATACAAAAATGAAAATTGACCTTACTATCCAAGATGTTAAACTTAGAAACCAAAATCTTAAGAATAAACAGCTGCGAGTCAACCAATACTTTTGCTAAGGAATTATTATCAAAAAGTGAGCCAATAGAGGGTACCGTAATAATAACTGACAAACAAACAAAAGGAAGAGGACAATTTGGCAATTCTTGGCAATCTGAGAATAATAAAAATTTAACTTTTTCTATTATTCTTAAACCAAAATTTCTTATCCCTTCCCATCAGTTTTATTTGTCAAAAATATCCGCCATTACAAGTGTTTTAAGTCTTAATGAATGCACAAATAAACAATTTAGTATAAAATGGCCAAATGATATCTACTTTAATGATAAAAAAATTGGTGGAATTTTAATTGAAAACTCTATTACAACAAATAGGATAATTGATTCTATAATAGGAATAGGTATCAATATTAATCAAACTTTTTCAGAAGATTTAATGATTGCAACTTCCTTATCCGAAATATTAAATAAACCACAAAAAATAGAGCCTATTCTAATTAAATTTCTAAATACATTTGAAAAATTATTCATAATGCTTCAAAATAATAAACTAGAAGAAATTAACAGTCTCTACCACTCTCTATTATTAGGAATAAATCAAAAAAGAAAATTTATTGACACTAAATTAAATTTAGAAATTTCAGCTATATTAAAAGGAGTTAATTCCATTGGCCAATTACATTTATACTCAAACGAAAATGATTTATTTTATAATTTAAAAGAATTAAAATGGATTTTTTAAAGAAATTATACTCCTATTCTTTCTCCCATTTTAATAGTAGTTTCAAACCCATTTTTTGTATTTACAACTAAATCATTATCCAGTTTAACTTTAGATGAATCTATTAAAAGTATTACCGTTGATCCTCCAAAAGAAAAATAACCTTTTTCCAATCCTTTTGAAACATCAGTATTGGGTTCATATGTCTGAAATATACTCCCAACCATTGTTGCTCCAACTTCACTAATCAATACATCCCCCTTATCCTTAGTTTTTAAAGTCGAAATAGATCTTTTATTTTCGCAGAAAATTGCAACATTTTCTTGAACTGCATAAGGAGAAACGGAGTAATAAAACCCATCAATCATCTCAGTTTTAGAAATATTCCCATCATATGGGAAATGATATCTGTGGTAATCATTGGGAGCTAGCCTTATAATAATTAAAGAAGAATTTTCATTCTTCTTTGCTAAGGTTTCATCTTGTAAAAAATTACGCAATGTAAATTTTCTTCCTTTTACAAAAAACTTATCAATTTGAGCAATATTTTCAAAAACTAGAATTTTTCCATCTGCAGGTGAAACAACACCATCTCCAATTGGTCTACAATCAACTTTTAATTTACGGTAAAAAAAATTATTGAAAGTCTTAAATTCTTTAATATTCAACACCGATTCATTCATGTTAATTTTGAAATCATCAACAAATTTTTGAATTCTATTTGAAGAATTAGCTTTATCCATTTGCCTACCAAACAATACAGACAAAAATTTTCTTTTAACTATTAGATGTAACGGTAATACTCCAAAAGGATTTGTGAATATAAATTTCAATAAACCTTTATTAGGAGGTATTTCAATTTCAATTTCTTTAGATATCCTATTAATAATTTTTATTTCATTCATAAACAACTCTAAAATATTAAAAAAAAAGCAAAGCATTGAAAAAACGGCAAAAAAAA
>TARA_B110000037_G_scaffold13911_1_pt1 | contig 13056 bp, 8 predicted proteins | sample TARA_B110000037 | Tara Oceans TARA_B110000037 (sample SAMEA4397196) | marine metagenome | biome: Polar Biome; feature: [MIX] marine epipelagic wind mixed layer (ENVO:01000061); material: water (ENVO:00002006), including particulate matter (ENVO:01000060) such as... | depth 10-100 m
CCAAAGGCGCCTTCAAAGCCCTCCCGCCAAAAGCAATTTCCTAGCAGTATGGCCTCGTTATGCGATCTCTTGCGAAGGAGACCAAGCTGAAGAACTCGACTACAGAAAAGTCAATCGACCATATCCTCTTCAGCACGAGGAACTCGGTCAAACTTCTCGAAGCCAAGCGAGACTGGGGCCCAAAGAACCAGAACGATAAAAATCTAAAAGCCGATGGCTGCCTGTCCGACCATCCATGGGTCTATTGTGAATTAGAAATTCCAGCCTCAGTCGGTTCTGAATAGGGGGAAGGCCGCCATGAAAAAATTGACCACCTGCCGGTCTTTTTGGATCTCAAGTGAAGTGATAAAGCGCAGAAGATAGGGTGTCTTTTGAACAATGCTGTTGCAACCCATATACGGTCGCAAGACACTATCGGAACATTGTCACCCAAACGAGAACCTGACCATGAGAAAGAAGCCCCGTATCCTGACCATCCTCGCCGCACTCGTCGGCTTGGGAACTACCTTCGCTGCCAAACCGACAAACATTGTTTTCTTCATTGCCGATGATGTCTCCCAGGAGGATTTCGGCTGTTATGGCCATACGACGATCAAGACCCCACACACTGATGCTCTGGCAGCGAGTGGCATGCGCTTCGATAACGCTTATCTGACGACTAGCAGTTGCAGCCCCAGTCGCTGCAGCATCATCACCGGCCGCTACCCTCACAATACGGGTGCCCCTGAATTGCATGTCAAGCTACCTGACACCCAGGTGCGTTTCTCCGAACTCTTACGCAAGGCTGGCTACTACACCGTTCTTTCTGGAAAGAATCATATGTTTGGCAAGCAGGACCGGGCCTTCGACAAGATCACTGGCGGGGGTGGCCCGGGCGGTGAAAAGGACTGGGTGGAGCACGTCCGGAACCGCCCCAAGGACAAGCCGTTCTTTTTCTGGTTTGCCTCGAACGATGCGCATCGGGGGTGGAAGCTGAGCGAGGACGCGCCGGCTTACCGCAATGACGAGGTCGTGGTCCCACCCTATCTGGTAGATACGGAAACGACGCGGGAGGATTTGGCCAGTTACTACCACGAGGTCAGCCGCTTCGATCATTTCATCGGCCAGGTGACCGCCGAACTGAAGAGCCAGGGTGTCTTGGACAACACCATGATCGTGATCGCGGCCGACAACGGGCGTCCCTTTCCCCGTTGTAAATCACGCCTATACGACAGCGGCATCAAGACCCCCTGGGTGGTGCATTACCCAGCGATGATCAAGACGCCCTCGGTCACCAGGAGTCTGGTCAGTGTCATTGACCTGAGTGCGACCTGCCTGGAGTTAGCGGGTGCCTATCGGCCGGAGTGCATCCAAGGACAGAGCTTTTTTCCCATCCTCAAGGACCCGAAGGCCCGGGTTCGGGACTTGGTGTTCTCCGAGCACAACTGGCACGTCTATAAGAATCACGAACGGATGGTGCGCTTCGGTGACTTCCTCTACATCAGGAACAATTTTCCGGATCAAGCGAATCTCTGCTACGAATCCGACAATCACTACCCGGCCGGAGCGGAGCTATGGAAGGCCCATGCGGCGGGGAAAACGACGCCGGAACAGCAGCAGGTCTTTGCCAATCCATGTCCCGGGGAAGAGCTCTACCGGGTCAGCAAGGACCCCCACCAACTCACCAATCTCGCGGACGATACGGAGTATGCCCAAACGCTGGAGCAAGCGCGTCAGATGATCAAAAATTGGACTGTGCAAACGGGCGACACCATTCCCAAGAACCCCACGCCCCATCGGCATACACCTCCAAAAATCGAGGACGGCAAGATCACTCCCAAGGGCAGCACAAAGGCGCGAAACCCGCACGCTGAGATGCCCGGTGCCGCCAGCAAGGCCACGAAAATCAATCACCCGGGACCGGTCCGCTTGCAGAAATAGCATCCGGCCCAACGAGAAACTTTCGGCCCAAATTCACCATGAAGAACCTCATCATTTTTCTAACACTCGGCGCCCTGGCTTGGGCCGCACCACTCTGCGCAGAAGATTCACCCGCGGTTCACATGGCCAACGGAATCAAGATTGGCGAAGTCACGTCAAGCTCCGCCATCGTCTGGACCCGCCTCACTCAACACCCCGAGCGCAACATTGATGGTAAGCCGTTTCCCAAGAACGTGAACAGGGAACGGAAGTCTCAAGCGATTGAGGATCTCGCCGCGATGGAGGGCAGCGTGCCCGGGGCGACAGGCGAAGTACGCGTCGGTATCCGACCGTCCGACGGCGAAGCCCCCGTGAAATTCTCCGACTGGAAGCCGGTGGCTGCCGGGGGGAATTTCACCTGGCAGTTTCCCTTGGGTGATTTGAAATCTGGAATCGCGTATTCTGTGGTCGCACAGGGGCGCAGTGCCGGCGGTAGTAAGCCGTCGTGCTCGGTGGATGGATCGTTTAGGACCGCACCAAGCGCAGAAGATCCGGCGCACGTGCGCTTTACCGTGGTGACCGGGCAGGATTACCCACGTCGCGATGATCCGGCGAACGGTCACAAGATTTACCCCTTGATGCAGGAGCTCGATCCGGACTTCTTCGTCCACACCGGAGACATCGAGTATTACGACAAGCCGCAACCCTACGCGGACAATATCGTGCTGGCGCGCTTCAAGTGGAACCGGCTTTATGCGATGCCTTTTCAGCGCGACTTTCATAATCGCACCGCCAGCTATTTCATGAAGGACGACCACGACACGCTCCGCAACGACTGTTGGCCAGGTCAAAGTTACGGCGACCTGACCTGGGAGCAGGGTCTCGCGCTTTTCCCCGAGCAGGTTCCGATGGGTGACAAGACCTACCGCACCGTCCGCTGGGGTAAGGACCTGCAGGTTTGGATTGTTGAAGGCCGGGACTTCCGCAGTCCGAACAAGATGCCGGACGGGCCGGAGAAAACGATCTGGGGAGCGGAGCAAAAACGCTGGTTCTTTGAGACGGTCCGGAAATCAGATGCCACCTTCCGGATTCTCATCAGCCCGACTCCCGTCGTCGGGCCGGATCGGGGCGGCAAGAACGACAATCACGCCAATAAGGGATTTACTTACGAAGGCGACGAGTTGCGACGGTTCATCGCCTCCCAGAAAAATATGTTCGTGGTCTGCGGCGACCGGCACTGGCAGTATGTCTCGCGCGATGCTAAAACCGGGGTGCGCGAGTATTCCTGCGGACCGACAACCAACAAGCACGCCACCGGATTCAGCGAGAAGAATCGCTCCGAGATGCATCAGTATTTGAAGATCAAAGGCGGCTTCCTTCGAGTGGACGTTGACCGGGTGGACGGCAAGCCTCAGGTCACTTTCCGGCATCACGGGGTGGATGGAAAAATTCTCAACGAAGACATCCAGCGTGGAAAGTAAACCAGCCTTCCGGGCGTATCGCTCTGGCGACAAGAGTCCCGAGAAATCTAATTCGAAAACACCATGAAAAAACTCACCCTACTCATTCTTACCTGCGGACTATCGAACAGTCTCAACGCGGAAGACAAGAAGCTCAAGGTCTACATCTTGGCTGGGCAATCCAATATGCAAGGTCATTGCACGACCTCTGTGATCGAGAATCGCTTAAAAGATCCGAAGCTCAAAGCGGGATTCGAAAAATACCATCAAGGTGGAACCTTTGTTAAAAGGGATGATGTGTTCATTAACCACATCGAAAAAGAAATGCATGGACCCATGAGCGTGGGCTATGGGGCCAGTAACGATAAGATTGGCCCCGAACTTTCCTTTGGATGGACCATCGGTGACAAGCTGGATGAAGAGGTGCTGATCATCAAAGCAGCCTGGGGAGGAAAATCACTCTTTCGGGATTTCCTGCCGCCCAGTGGCCGGAAGCCGGATGATGCCTTCATTCAGGCGCTGGTGGATAAGGCAAAAAAGAAAAAGAAGCCCTTTTCGAAAGAGGAATATATGGAGGGGTTTGGGCACTATTACCGACTGATGATGACAAGTGTTGGTGAGACTCTCGGTGATCTTAAAACATACGCGCCCAACTACGAGGGGCAGGGCTATGAGATTGCGGGCTTCGTCTGGTTTCAGGGCTTCAACGATAAGTTCTCGGACCACTCCACAAGCACCTATCAGGAGAACATGGCGCATTTTATCAGAGATGTCCGTAAGGACTTAAAGTCGCCCAAGCTCCCTTTTGTGATTGGAGCGATGGGGCACCAAGGCACCGAGCAAAAAGGAACGACCAAGATCCTCGCCGATGCGCAAATCGCGACCGCGCAAATGCCTGAATTCAAAGGCAACGTCATCACCGTGAAGACCGCCGATTTTTGGGACTACGATGCCGGGAAAGCTTTCGAGAACAAAAACAAGGACCCCGATACCTGGGCAAAACTTGGGAGTAATAGAGCGTATCATTATTTCGGCAGCGCTGCTTTCTTTGAGAAAACAGGAACTGCCTTCGCCGAAGCGGTGATCGAATTAGAGAAGTAGGATACCCAAGGCCGGACCGATCGAAAGAGTGGGTCCGACCCTTCAGGAAGCAGGTGGATAGAGAAATGATCCTTTTCATCGGCGAGGGACCGCGTAGATTTTTCTGACGGTGCCAAATGAAATTCAGCTACAAACGAGGCTTGCCCGACTTGCGGTCGTGGTGGCTTTACTGACTTCGTTTGCGCAGGCTGATCATCTCGAATTTAACCGAGATATTCGTCCGATTCTCTCCGACAAGTGTTTCGCCTGTCATGGCTTTGATGCCAAGACCCGGGAGGCAGGGTTACGTTTGGATACGCCGGAGGGTGCCTATATCTTGAAAGATGGAATGGCGGCAATCAAGCCGGGTGACCTTGATGGAAGTGAAGTTTGGCATCGTGTGACTCATCGTGATGCCGACGAAATAATGCCGCCTCCGGAGAGTAATAAGAGTCTCACCGCGGAGGAAAAGAAGCTCTTGAACAACCCCCTTTCACCCCCTCCGCTCCGGTCCAAAGGCGCCTTCAAGGCCCTCCCGCCAAAAGCAAATTCCTAGCAGCACGCCGTTACGATCTCATGAAAAAAACTCTACCTCCGCTGCTTCTCTTTTTCTTCGGGCACATGATCCCGGTCATGGGGGAAGAGAAAATGAACATCCTATTTATTGCCGCAGATGATATGAACTGCGATCTGGAGGTTTACGGGAATTCGCAAGTGAAAACTCCAAATCTAAACCGGCTCGCCGCGATGGGAATTCGCTTCGATAATGCTCATTGCCAACAGCCGCTTTGTGGCCCAAGCCGTGCCAGCCTGATGACAGGCCTTCGTCCTGACACCTTAAATCTCCACACGCTAAAACATGAGATGCGCCTGAAGAATCCTGATGTCGTGACACTAGGACAACTTTTCAAAAACAATGGCTACTTTTCTTATCGGTCGGGAAAAATCTATCACTATGGGAATCCCAGCATGATCGGAACCGATGCCAACGATGACCCGGCCACATGGACGGAGCGCTCCAACCCGGCCGGACTCGATAAAACTCGTGAAAGCGAAATCATCAACTTCGGACCAAACAAAGGCCTCGGAATCTCGATGGCCGTCTGGGATCCGATTAGCAAAGATGAAGAACACACCGACGGGATGGTCGCAAGCGATGTGATTGCCCAGATCGAAAAGCACAAGGACAAGCCCTTTTTTCTTGCTGCCGGATTTTTCAACCCACACTGCCCCTATGTCGCGCCGAAAAAATACTTTGATATGTATCCTCTAGAGGAGATCACAATTCCTGATCTAGACGAGGCCAAGAAGGATTTGGAAGACGTTCCGCCAATGGCCTACATGAGAGATTCAAGAAATTGGCCCTACTACTTTCCAAACATCACGGTGGATGAGGCACGGCGTTGCAAGCAAGCCTACTATGCCTGCAATACCTTTATCGACGCGCAGATCGGCCGGCTTCTCGATGCTCTTGAAAAACACGATCTCATGAAGAAAACCATTATCGTTTTCTGGTCAGACCACGGATATTTCCTAGGAGAAAAGGGGCTCTGGTATAAGCGTAAAGCATTTGAACGATCCACCCGCATGCCCATGCTAATCGCTGCTCCCGGTTTCACCCGCGGAAAAGTATCTGTAAAACCAGTCGAGCTACTCGACCTATATCCGACTCTAGCAGATCTTTGCGGACTGGCAGCACCTAAGAACTTGGAAGGAGCGTCTTTGCGACCTTTACTTCGCAATCCTTCCGATCCGGATTGGAAAAAACCAGCTGTCACCCAAATTTGGCATCGCCACAATGCTTGGGGATACTCCCTGCGCACGGAGCGATATCGATATACAGAATGGCTCCGCGGTAAAGCTGGACGCGAATTATATGATCACAGCGTCGATCGAGGGGAAATAACAAATCTAGCAGAAAAACCAGAACATCAAAAATTAGTGGCTGATCTTTCTGCTCAGTTGAAACCCTTCTTCCAACTCCCCAAGGAGAAGCGTATAGCTCCTCCGAAAAAGAAAAAATGAACAGAGTGAAATCCTATCTGGTTTTAGCCATTTTACAGGTTGCCACAAATATATCCGAAGGCGAAAAATACAGCTTTTTGGTCGTGGGAGATCCACAATACCTGGCCGAAAACTCGAAATCTCCTAAACGACTCGATCCATATTCAGAGGAAGCGAACAATCGCGCTATCGCACTCCTAAAGAGTTTCCCCGGCCGGCCGATCCCAGAGAAACACCAAGGCGGAAAGGTCAGCGAAAAAATTCTCGGGCTCATTAATACCGGAGATCTCATCGATAGCGCGGACAAAAACGGCGCAAATTACCCGGCTATGCAAAAATTTGAGTGGGAGCGTTATAAAGCTGACTACGGGCTCACGGGGAAGGATGGCTTGATCCCATTTCCTGTCTATGAGGTTCACGGCAACCATGACGGGCCTCAGGGAGATACTTTTATCGTCGCGGACATAATCGAACGGAACCGAAAACGTCCGGGAATCGTCAACCGCTCCGACAACGGATTGCACTACTCATGGAATTGGGGACCGCTCCATTGTATTAATCTTGGAATATTCGTTGGCGAAGGCGGTAAGCGCCGTAATGACCACCACTATGCACCCCGCTCCAGCCTGAAATTTCTGCGTGAAGATCTAGCTGATCAGGTTGGCCAAAGCGGGCGGCCGGTTATCATTTCCTTCCACTTGCACCCAAATTGCCCCGAATACGATTGGCCGAAGGAAGACCTTGAGGCTTTTTGGAAAGCAATCGAACCCTTTAACGTATTGGCCTTATTCCACGGCCACACTCACGGCTCGCCACCCAACAAGATGATGTGGGATGGCCAACAATTCTCAGGAGAGCTAACGGAAGGGATTGATGTGTTCAACCCCGATGATATCGCCGCCGCAAAAACGGATCGAAAAAACCCTGAGCGGGGAGTTGGATTACTACATGGTTTTCTATATATCGAGCTAGTCGATAAGAAGGGCCTCAAAGAGGATCACTTAGTCGTAAGGAGCTACGCAACGCGTGACAACTGGCAGAGCCACGGCTGGCATAAAACCTGGACTCGAAACATTGAAATTCCCGATAAGATTAATTGATTGAATAAAGTGATATCCAAATAGTGTCCCGCCATCTTTTCCCCTTAAAAGTAATTTCCATATCAATGATGAACTTAATGCGCTCCTATGCCGTTATTCTGTTATCGCTACTCGGGTTGTCGACCTCATGCCAAGGTGACGATACGCATGCCTCATTTCTGAGTGCTCCGGCTTTCGAAACTCAGCGCCTATTTAAAGATCAACGCTACCCAAATGTGGTCGTCACGACCAAAGGAACAGTGCTTGCAGTTTGGGGCAATGACGGCGTGGTCGTGCGCAGAAGTGAGGACGGCGGTAAGTCGTGGGGTCTCGCCATCCCGGTGGCGAAATCAGGATATCATGGTGGAGGAACAACCGTCGATACCACCTCCGGTGATGTGCTCGTCTTTGTAGAGGACCGCCAACCGCCAGCCCCGCTCAAGGTCTACCGCAGTCAAGACGACGGTAAATCGTGGCAGATTCAAAAAACAAAAATTGAGAAGGATCAAAATGGAAATACGCCTTCCATGCACATGAACGAACACGGTATTACCCTCCGCCACGGAACCCACCGTGGGCGGCTGATCCGGCCGTCACGCTACTATGGTCCCAAGGGCGGTGAAGCGGAATGGCCCCTGCAATACACGAATGCTATTTACAGTGACGACGGCGGAAGAAGGTGGAAGACCAGCGAGCCATTCCCCGAAAACGGAACGGGCGAGGCTGCCCTCGTCGAGCTTTCCGACGGGCGCATCTACTACAACTCACGTGTTCACTGGTCTAACCAACCACGTAACAAACGTCGGCGAGAGGCATGGAGCGACGATGGCGGAGTCACGTGGAAGAAATGGAGGATCATCGATGCCTTACCAGATGGGGACCAGGGACGGACCTATGGCTGCATGGGGGGGCTGACTCGGCTGCCCGCGAAGGATCGCGACGTATTGATCTTCAGCAACCTCGACACCGACGCCCAACACCGCGAACGGGTCACGGTTTGGGCGAGTTTCGATGGTGGCAAGACCTGGCCCATCAAACGATTAGTCGACGCTGGCCGGAGCGGCTATTCGTCGATCGCAGCGGGTCGGCCTAATACTCCAAGTGCCGGGTGGATTTATCTGCACTATGAACACGATCCAATCAAGGGCGCTCATATCTCTCGGTTCAATTTAGCTTGGGTGCTTGGCGGCCAAAAAACCGGAGATGGGACGGTCCCAAGGACACTGACTGAAGTTGCCAAATGACGCGAAAGGAGCTCCGGTTCATTTTCGTAATATACTAGCCGTCTTCGAAGTAGGAGACGTTATTTCGTCAGAAGTTCTGACTACTCACCACTTCCAGATCTAATCCCAAAAAATGGCCAGACTGTATTTTTCGGTTTCGAGTTTTGGCGCTTCTTGGGGGCCTACTTTCTTATCAAGCCTCGTTGCCCTTCTGATTTCTATGGCCGCAACGGTCAGAGCGAGCGAGAAAAGTCATTCGCTATCGGGTATTAACAGCAAACATCTTGATCTTTTAAATACCCACTGCGCGTCCTGCCACAACGAGAAGAAGAGCAAAGGGAAATTCCGAATCGATAAACTTAGCCTCACCATTCAAACGACAGCCGATGCGGAACGCTGGCAAAAGGTGCTTAATGCTCTCAATGCCGGTGAAATGCCGCCGGAAGATGAAGAGCAAGTCCCCTCGTTAGAGAAAGCAAATCTGGTCGACGACCTTGGTCGGGAAATGGTGACTTTGCGAAAGAAGATGAGCGACCGGCATGGAGCGATTTCCATGAGCCGCCTCAATCGACGCGAATACCGCAACACCCTCCGTGAGTTACTTGGCGTCGAAATTAATGTCAGCCAATTGCCCGCTGATAATGGGCTAAGCAACTACGACACCTCCGGCGCCAGCCTTTACATTTCTAGCAATCAAATCGGATCATATCTAGAATTAGGGCGCGAAGCAGTGGAGGAAGCAATCGACCGTTATCTTGCACGTGAAGTTGCGGTCAGCCACCGGCACGAAGGCGAAGAGCTGACCAAAAAGTATCGGGCACACTTTAAAAAATGGGATACCTCAACAAAATGGAGAAGTGATCTCGCAAAAGCAGGGTCTCAAACCGAGAATAAAAAAATCTATGGATCGCTAAAAAAGAAGCATCCGACCCGACAAGATAAACATCTCCCCTTCTATCTCCACTTCGATGAGATATCGGGAGCGCCACCAGTCCCCAACGACAGCGCCTTTCGTTTCTTCGACAGCCCCACTCGGGTTGATCAATTTATCAGCGCTTCCGCACCCCATCATTCTTATCTCAAAAGATACCTGAATCTTCCAAAGATTGAACAAGGTGCCTTCATCACTATCCCGACGATTCATCCAAATCAATTGCCGACAGGCTATATCGAATACCATCTCCCCCCGGGTTGGCCACCCGGGAAATATAAAGTAAGATTTCGAGTTGCACGTGCGGACAATTCACCTGAGGACCGTCGCTTTCTGGAATTCGGCTTACGCGTCCGTAACGTGGACTTATTAAGTGCCCATGAAGTGACCGGGACCATGGACAATCCCCAAATAATCGAGACTTCATTAGAAATCACACGCAAGCATTCTCTGGGCGAAAACCGCGACGAGAGGCAAATTTATCTCCGTGGAAAAGGAATGCATCATCAATTCCACTACCCGCGCAGAGTATTCGCGGAGACTAAAAAACGAAACGGATATGGCCCCAAATATGTCTTTTGGATCGACTGGCTAGAGGTTGAACGTGTCACTACAGGAGACCACACCCTTCCCGAAGGCATGCAAGCAGTGGTCCAGTTATTAAATAGCGAAAAGTTGATTGAAGAGCGTTCCGAGGAAGGTCTATTTATCCATCGGACAGGCGGAGTTAAGGCTCAAAAAATCCGCATTATTAATCCAGATGCCGGTGACAACGATTACCTCCACCTTCGCGAAGTAGAGGTAATGAGTGAAGGTAAGAACATCGCACTAGAGGGGACTGCCTCGCAGAGTTCCACCCACGGCAGTGAAAATGAGCGGGGCGCAAAAAGTGCGATCGATGGAGACATGACGAGTATCAATCATACTTCTAACATGGCGAACTCCGGAGAGTGGTGGGAGGTCGACCTTGGACGCGAAGTGTTGATCGATGAAGTCCGGATTTACAACCGGAACGACAGTCCAACGACCGAGTCTCGCCTTAAGAATTACACCCTGGAAATCATAGACGCGAAAGGGGAACCTCAGGGAGAAACCTATCCAAGAACCGCAGAGCTCGCCGCTTGCTTCAAAGAATTCTCAACCCAAGCATTTCGGGGAGAACAGGCAGACCAAAGCTTTATCGATCGCCTCCTAAACTATTACCACAGCAAACGAAAAATCGATGGGCTGAAACATCGGGAGGCCCTCACCAGCACCTTGGCGATCGTCTTGAGTTCACCAATGTTTCTCTACAAGTCCGAATCCTCTTTGCAGGACCGCCAAACAATCAGCCAGCAAGAACTCGCCCAGCGACTCTCTTATTTTCTGTGGAGCGCCCCAGCCGACACCACACTTATCAAGCTGGCAACCGCCGGCAAACTATCTGACTCCAAAGTTCTCCGCCAACAAACCGACCGACTACTCGAGGACCCACGATCTACTGCAATGATCCACGGTCTTGTTCATCAGTGGCTAGATATGGAGCGGCTCGATTTCTTTAACGTGAATCTGATCAAGCATCGAACCTACGACAATAGCGTGAAGATGGCCGTTCGCGATGAAGTGTATCAAACCTCATCTTTTCTTCTCGAAGAAAATCGCAGTATTACGGAGTTGTTATCGGCTGACTATGCAGTGATCAATAACCTTCTGGCACAATTCTATGAAATCTCTGACGTCGAAGGAGACCACTTCAGAAAAGTGACCCTTCCTAAAAACTCGCCACGCGGCGGCTTGCTAGGCATGGCGGCGATTCACCTCATGGGCGGAAATGGCGACGAGTCGAGCCCGGTCGAACGCGGGGCCTGGGTGCTCCGAAAACTACTCGATCAACCACCCCCACCTGCTCCCGCCAATGTTCCCAATCTGGCCAAACTTTCCGATAAAGTTCTCACGACGCGCGATCGCTTGAGGGCTCACCAAGAACTCCCGCAATGTGCCAGCTGTCATCGCAAAATTGATCCGATTGGGTTTGGTTTGGAAAATTTCGACGCTGTTGGTTTATGGCGAACCGAAAACAGCTACGAAACTCCGGGCAAAGAAGGAGAAAGGAAAAATTGGAAGATCGATTCCAGTGGCCAAATTCACAACGGCCCGACTTTTTCCGACTACTTTGGTTTGCGGGACCATATCGCCGCTCACCCGGATGCCTTCGCCAACAGTTTCACCTCAGCCGTTATTGAATATGGAATGGGGCGACCCATTGGTTTCAGTGACCAAACATTTGTTCAGGAGATCGTAAAACAGTCGAAAGACAAAAACTACAACTTCCGTTCCTTCTTCCACGCCTTGGTGCAACACAAAAACTTCAAACAAAAATAGTCTTATGAATCCCACGATGGGCCGCCGCCCCTTCCTTCGATCTGCGACAGGATTTCTAGCTCTTCCAGCGTTAAATCTTTTTGCCGAAAATCGCACCCGTAAAACCAAGGCCCCAGCAAAGCGCATGGTCTTTCTGAGTTTCGGTTGGGGCGTCACCGAGGAAAGCTGGTATCCGGATATTAAGAAACCGGGCATCGCTTACAAAATGCCGACCGGTCTCGCTCCCCTTGAGCGCCATCGTCAAGACTTCTCCATCGTGCAAGGCCTATGGCACAAGTATTGCCTCTTCAACGATGCCGGACATTCGGGCAGCACATTCTGGCTCACTGGTGCCAATCGATTCGCGCAACCGGGCGTAAGTTTCGCCAATACCATTTCTGTCGATCAGGTCGCAGCCCAAGAATTCGGCAAAGACACGCGCTTTAATTCCATCCAGATCAATGGTGGCGGAAACGTCAACGGTGATGGTCACGGTCCCGGGCTATCCATGTCATGGGACTCGAAAGGCAAACCATTGGGAGGCCAAAATCATCCGGTCCAATTATATCGTCACTTGTTTTCTGGTAGTAATATCCCACTTGAACAAGTGCAGCAGCGATTATCCGAGAAACGCAGCGTGCTCGACACGATGATGGGAAACGCCAAACAACTTGAGAAGAAATTAGGCCACACCGATAAAGACAAACTGGACGAGTATTTTGAAAGCATCCGGAAACTTGAAAACCGAATCGCTAAGGAAGAGGCCTGGCTCAACGTCCCTCGCCCCAAAGCACCAATCTCCGAGCCCAAGGTGAACAATGGTCGTGAACTTGTCGAAGCCACCTACGATCTAATGGTCCTGGCCATGCAAACAGACAGCACCCGGATCATGACCTTCCGTCAACCAGTTCAAAGTCTGCTCAACAGCGCAAACATCGCCGTCGGCGGTCACGACATCAGTCACTACCACGGGAATTCCGAGAAAATGCAGGCTTCTAAACAGCGGGATCTTGTCCAGAGCGAACTACTGGCCGGCTTTA
>TARA_B110000037_G_scaffold112091_1_pt1 | contig 13054 bp, 10 predicted proteins | sample TARA_B110000037 | Tara Oceans TARA_B110000037 (sample SAMEA4397196) | marine metagenome | biome: Polar Biome; feature: [MIX] marine epipelagic wind mixed layer (ENVO:01000061); material: water (ENVO:00002006), including particulate matter (ENVO:01000060) such as... | depth 10-100 m
TGCCTGTGGTGGTGGAAGCGGTTTCGTCGAGGGCGCCGAGAGCTGCCTTCGCTGAGGCGAGGAGAAAGATGAAGGCTGGGATTTGAAATTTTGACACGGCTTTACCAGCTTGGTTGATAAGATAAGATCGGATATGAGGGGATGGAAGTTTGGGGTTTAAGTTATGAGGGGTTTGGGCTGAGGCCAGGGATCCTCAGATTTTGGTTGGAGTTGAGGGTGATTTTTATGGCAGGTGTGGTAGGGAGATAAGGTGTTTTGGTGTTTTACAAGGTGGTTGGCGGAGTCGGTGCTTGGGAAAGTGGTGGATCGGGTGATTAAGGATCCTACGAGTGCTGATTATGTGATGGTGGAAGAACGGGAGATTGAAGAGGAGCCGAGTCGGTGGATGGCGGGGGCGATTGGTAAGGAGAGTTTCCGGGAGTTTGTGGCGGAGTTGGACGGGGCGCTGGAGAGGTCTTTTCGGCCGGGACAGCTCAATACGTTGATGGGGAAGCTTTCGAATTTGGGGAAGGGAGAATCCTTGTCATTACTCTTTTCGGTGAGTTATCGAGGGCAGGAAACGGCTTTGCAGTTGGCGGCGGAAGGGGAGGAGAATTCGATCTACGTGAGAATGGAGGGAGTTGGTCCGGTGATGGAGTTGGTGGCCGTGAAGTTCGGGCCGCGGATAGAGGCGACAGTGGATTTGGCGAGGTTGGAGGAGGTGACGGTGGGGTCGCCGAAGTATGAGGATTTATTGCACCTGCGGTTTCTTGAGTTGCGACTGACGTTGGGGCTTCGGTGGACGGTGGATGATTTGAAGTGGGAGCAAGCGGAGAGGCACTTTGGTCTCTATCTGCTGGATCAAGCGGTGGCGGTGCTGGCGGTGCGGGAGTTGGCGCCGGACTCGGTGAAGTTGCGACAGATCGCGACGGCGAGGGCTTTTCAGGGGAAGGGGTATGGGTGCCGGTTGATGGCGTTGGTGGAGGGGCAACTCGCGGGGGAGGGGGTGCGGGAATGCGAGCTGCACTCGCGGATGAACGTGGCGGATTTTTATGAGAAGCTCGGTTATGAGCGGGTGGGAGAGGTCTTTGAGGAAATCGGGCTGCCGCATGTGAAGATGCGGAAAGAGTTGAGACCATTCGGCATTTTAAAAAAGACGAATGAGAAGGCGGTAGGCCGATGAACCTTGCGCTTCGCGAACTTGTTTCAGTCGACTACCGATAGGAAACTGCGGCGTTTTTCTTTAGTCGTGGTGCCGGAATCACTCCATTGTCATGTCTTGCATTTTCGGATGGTCACTCCGGCATTCGTCTCTTTTTAAACATGACGTTGTATTACGTCGCGTGGGTGAGTTTGATGCCGAGAAAGACGGCAGCGACTCCGAGGGCGACAGAGAGTATGATTTTGAGCAAAGCGAGGTGTGTGAGGCCGGAGACCCAGAGAGAGTGGGTGTCTTTGGCGAAGGTGGAGAAGGTGGTGAATCCGCCGAGGAAGCCAGTGGCGAGGAGGGGGAAGACCCAGGGGGGAGTGGTTTTGTTGGTGAAGCATCCAAAGAGAATTCCGATGAGGAAGCAACCGAGCAGGTTGCAAGTGAGGATGCCCACGGGGAAGCGATGGAGAGAGGTTTTTTCGGCAAGGGATTGGACGCCGGAAGAAAGACCGTAGCGGGCGAGGGAACCTAGGCCTCCGCCGAGGAAGACGAGAAGGGCATTCATGAGACTTGGTTGATGATGGTGAGAAGGGCTTGGACTTTCTTAAGATCTTTAATACCGGGGGAGATTTCGGCTCCGGAGGCGATGTCGAGTGCTGTTGGGGAGACCGTTGAAAGAGCCTCGGCGGCGTTATTGGGGGTGAGGCCACCGGCGAGGATGACGGGGGTTTCGGGGTGGTTTCGGGCGAAGTCTCGGGCGAGAGACCAGTCGAAGGTCTTTCCGGTGCCGCCGTAGTTTTTGCCGGCGGGAGTGTCGATGAGAAGGGCGAAGTTTTCGCGGGGAAGCTCGAAGTTAGGGAGTTTCTCAGCCGAGACGGCGCGGATGAGGGGGATGTTTTGGTCAAGGAAGAAGCGGATGTCGTCGAGGGTTTCGTCGCCGTGGAGTTGGACGACGTCGATAAGGCATTCATTGACGAGGTCAGCTGCGAGGGGGCGTGAGTTGTTGACGAAGACGCCGACGCGGAGGATGTTGCCTGCGACGTGGGAGGCAATGGTGGAGGCTTTTTGGGGCGAGCAGTATCGCTTGGAGGATGGCCAGAAATTGATGCCGAGGGCGGAGACTCCGAGATCAGCCAAGTGGGTGGCGTCGGCCAAGGTGGTGACGCCACAAATCTTAAGGGAAGGCTTGGGTGAGAAGAGTTCGGGGATCATGCCGGAGGAACGTTAGCAGTTTGAAATGGCCGCTGGAAGCCCCGGAGAGATTTTTGCATAACGGTGAGGTGCTGGACCGGTTCAAAGGCTTTGCGATTTGAAAGGGATATGCCTAGTAAATTCATGCGATAGCGAGGACGGAAGCAAATTGGACTTGGTGTTTGACCGGCTGGCTGGTGATTCTTTGGAGATGGATGGCGAGTTTTTTTGACCTGCTGATCGGTTTAGGGATGGTGATTGGATCTAAGTCCGTCGGGAAAGTTGAACGGTGAACCGCGCTATCGGGTCCAGCGACGAGCCCGGGAGAATGTGAATCTGGTTTCGTTTGCCCTGATGGAGGGGGCGTGTGAGTTGGAGGGATGGATTTGGAATTGGATGAGGGCCGGAGAGAATTCTTGATGCTTTGGAAAACTTAAATACTCTCGTTGTATGGCTGCTGCCGCGAGTTACACCGAAGACGACATCAAGAGCCTCGATTGGAGGGAGCATATTCGTATGCGCCCGGGGATGTACATTGGGAAGTTGGGAGACGGATCCTCGCCAGATGATGGTATCTATATCCTGCTGAAGGAGGCCTTGGATAACTCGGTTGACGAATTCGTGATGGGGCACGGGAAGGAGATCACGATTACTATTGATGATGAGGGACGGGTTGAGGTGCGTGACTATGGGCGGGGGATTCCACTTGGGAAGTTGATGGATTGCGCGGCGAAAATTAATACGGGAGCGAAGTATGACAGCGAGGCTTTCAAGAAGTCAGTGGGTCTGAACGGGGTGGGAATTAAGGCGGTGAACGCGCTGAGTGATTTCTTCGAGATTCAGGCGTGGCGGGACGGGAAGACGAAGGCGATTGAGTTTTCGAAGGGTGAGGTTGTCGAAGAGATGAAGAGTCCAAAGGCCGATCCGTCAGGGGAGGGGACGCGCGTGGCCTTTGATGTGGATCGATCGGTGTTTCCGAAGCGGACGAATTTCAGGGTAGCTTTCGTGGAGAAGATGTGCCGGTATTATTGTTACCTGAATCCAGGGTTGGCGTTGGTTTTCAATGGGAAGAAATTCAAATCGAGGAATGGCTTGTTGGATCTTCTTAAAGAGGAAATGGATGACGCTCCATTGTATGATCCCATTCATCTGAACGGGAAGGATATCGATGTGGCCTTCACGCATAGCGCGAGTAGCAGCGAGGATTATTATTCCTTCGTTAATGGCCAAAATACGACGCAAGGCGGGACGCATTTGGCGGCGTTTCGAGAGGCGATGGTGAAGGTGATTCGCGAGTTCTATAAGAAGAACTATGATCCGTCGGATATCCGGGCGGGGATCACGGGAGTGATTTCGGTGCGGATCGAGGAACCGGTTTTCGAGAGCCAGACCAAGACGAAATTGGGATCAGCAACGGTTGCTCCCGAGGGGGAAACGGTGAGAACGTTTATCGGAAATTTTTTAAAAGAGGAGTTGGACAACTTCCTTCACAAGCATCCTCCGGTGGCGGAGGCGATTCAGAAGAGGATTCTGGCGGCGGAGAAGGAGCGGAAGGAGCTCAGTGGGGTGAAGAAGCTGGCTCGTGATCGGGCGCGGCAGACGAAGGTTCATAACAAGAAGTTGCGGGATTGCCGGGCGCATTTGAATACGAAGCACAAGCGTCGGGAGGACACGACGGTGTTTTTGACGGAGGGAGATTCGGCGAGTGGTTCAATCACGAAGTGTCGTGATGTGGAAACGCAGGCAGTGTTTTCCCTCAGAGGGAAACCGTTGAATACCTTTTCGCTGACGAAGAAGGTGGTCTATGAGAACGAGGAGTTTGCGCTCTTGCAGGCGGCTCTGGGAATTGAGGATGATATTGAATCGCTTCGTTATAATCGCGTGGTGATCTCTACGGATGCCGACGTGGACGGGATGCATATCCGGCTTCTTTTGCTGACCTTCTTTTTACAGTTTTTTCCGGAGCTGATTCGTGAAGGGCACCTCTATATTTTGCAGACACCATTGTTCCGAGTTCGGAATAAAAAGAAGACGATCTATTGCTACGATGACGAGGAACGGGAGGCTGCCATGAAGGAGTTGGGTCGTAATCCCGAGATCACACGATTCAAGGGGTTGGGGGAAATCTCTCCCGATGAATTCAAATTCATGATCGGTAAGGACATTCGCCTTGATCCTGTTCAGATGGAGGAGGGGAAAGGTCTTAAAGAAATGCTGACTTTCTACATGGGGAAAAACACTCCTGACCGTCAGGGATTTATCATCGAGAATCTCCGTGATGACGTGGATTCAGCGGAGGTGTAGGGCAGGTGACGGAGTCGCCACCCACATGGGGATTTGCGTAGCGTAAAAAAGAGAGTAGAACTGGCGCGGAACGTGTTTACGTTCCCTTCAATTCGCATTTCCTAATGAAAAAACTGATTCTTCCGCTCTCGCTAGCGATTCTGCCGGTGGGCCTTTCCGCTCAGCTGGTTCTCAACGAATTTTTAGCCGATCCTGTAAATGATCTGGCAGGCGATGCCAATGGAGATGGAACCCGTGATGGATCCCAAGATGAGTTCATCGAGCTGGTCAACACGAGTGGAGGAGCGGTTGATGTGAATGGATGGTCGATTGAAGACAGTACGGGGCAACGCCATATTTTTGAGAGCGAGACTATCGTTGCTGATGGACAGGCGCTTGTTATTTTTGGTGGTGGTTTACCGACTGGAACTTTTGGAAATGCAGTGGTTGTGACCTCTTCGTCGGGCTTATTGGGGCTAAACAATAATGGCGATGTCATCACTATCCGTGATCAGAATGGTGATTTCATTACAGCTGCATCGTATGAGTATGGCGCAGAGGGAGGGAACAATGAAGCTCTGACACTTGATCCAGACTTGGGGAGTGGTTCTTTCGTTGGTCATACGACACTCGGTGATGGTTCATTGGCTTTTACTCCCGGTCTGAAAAATAACGGATCTCCCTTTAGTGGTGATTCTCTGAACGTGAATATTACACCTGCCAGCTTCTCGGAAGGGGGCGGAGCTGGCGCTGCGACTGGAACTGTCACCCGTTCTGGTGACACCGGTTCTGCGATTACGGTTTCCTTGATTAGTAGCGATGAAACCGAGCTCAAGGTTACTGCGTCCGTGGAAATTGGAGTGGGGCAAGCGTCTGCAAACTTTACCATCGATGCGGTGGACGACACGGAGCAGGACGAGAAGCAAACTGTGATTGTGACAGCGTCTGCTGCAGGGGTCTTCTCGGGGTCCTTCCAGGTCACTGTTGAAGATGATGAGGCTCCAATTCCGACAATTACGATGTCGGCAGATCCAGCAAGCTTCCCGGAAAGCGGGGGGACTTCGACGATCACCATCGAAGTCAGTGTCGCCAGTGACACCGGATATACTTTCGATCTTGTTGGTAATGATTCCTCCGAGTTGACAGTTCCCGCATCAGTAACGATTGATCCGATGGCTACGGTGGGAACCTTCATGGTGTCTGGTGTCGATGATGCTAATATTGATGGAACCCAGAATGTTACCATAACCGCCAGTGATCCGAGTGTGTTGATTGAGTCTGCCACCGTCTCTGTTGGTGTGACTGATGACGAAGCTTTTCCACTTCCTGATATTAGAATTAACGAAGTTCGGATTGATGATCCTGGAACCGATGATGACGAATATGTAGAGTTTTACTCAGCCACCGAGGATGTTGAATTAGGGCGTCTCTTTCTTGTGGTAATTGGAGATCGATCGAGTGGATCTGGAGTCGTGGAGCGCGTCATTAGTCTGAATGGCCAGACGATGGACGGAAATTATTTTGTGGTGGGTTCTGAGCTTATGACTCTGTCGACTCCCGATCTTGTCGTTTCTCCGAACTTCCTTGAAAACAGCGATAATATTTCCATTCTTTTGGTTTCGGACTTTTCGGGAGCTGAAGGTGATGACCTCGATCCTGATGATGACGGTAAACTGGATCTAAAGCCTTGGGCTAAACTTCTGGATGGTGTCGCGCTCGTTGAAGAGCCGAATGGCGATGACGGAATGGGCGGTTTTATTGCCCCCGGCGGCACGGAGTGGGACTACTCGGTCGACCTTTCGATTCCTGCAATAGGGCCGGACGGAAACTTTGTTCCCGGTCATGTTTTTCGGAATGGCAATGATAGTAATAACTTCGCAATTGGGATCTTTGATCCTGCACAAGAAGATTCCAATGATACTCCGGGGGGCGGGAACGGTGGTGGGATCGATCCACCGAGAGGTGATGAACTTGAAATTATCGGCTTAACCATCACCCAGGAAAATGGATCGGGGATTATGACGGTCAAGGGATTGGGCACCAAGATATGGTTGCTGCAATCTTCGGATGACCTCGGCGGGCTTGATGCCTGGGAATCAGTTCCGGGAGGTTTCACTGAGTCGGACAATGCGGATGACTCGACGGATTTGACCTTCTTTAATGATTTTGCAGGAAGTTCCAGGCGTTTCTACCGCTTGATCGAGTCGCCATAGAATCAGTTGATTTTCAGCGATTTCAAAAAGGGCGGGATTTCCCGCCCTTTTTTGTTGGGTCGCTGCGCTTCGATTGTTAGCTTTTCTTAACAACCGACTGTCTGAGACCATAGAAATGGACGAAACGAACGAGCCCCAGGACCCACGCGAGACCCTCTCGCTCGGGGGGATGTACCAAGAATACTTCCTCGATTACGCCAGTTACGTGATCATGGAGCGGGCGGTGCCGCATCTAGGTGATGGTCTGAAACCGGTGCAGCGTCGGATTCTCCATTCGATGAAGGAGTTGGAGGATGGTCGTTATAACAAGGTCGCCAATGTTGTTGGTAATACCATGAAGTATCATCCGCATGGCGATACTTCAATTGGTGACGCGATGGTGCAGTTAGGGCAGAAAGACCTTCTTATCGATACCCAGGGTAACTGGGGAAATGTTCTGACGGGCGACCGTGCGGCAGCTTCACGTTACATTGAAGCTCGCCTCACTCCGTTTGCGCTGGAAGTGGCATTCAATCCCAAAACCACGGAATGGACCCGTAGTTACGACGGACGAAACAAGGAGCCGGTGACGCTGCCCATGAAGTTTCCACTTCTGTTGGCGCAGGGGGTCGAAGGCATCGCAGTGGGGTTGGCCTGCAAGATTCTCCCGCACAATTTCATCGAATTGATCGAGGCTTGCATTTGCGTTTTACGGAAGCAGCCCTTTGAGCTGTTTCCTGATTTTCACACCGGTGGCCTGATTGATGTTAGTGATTACCGCGACGGACTCCGGGGCGGGAAAGTCCGCGTCCGCGCAAACGTTGAGGTTGTGAAAGCAAAGCTCATTCGTATTAGCTCGATTCCTTTCGGCACGACGACCGGGGGAGTGATGGACTCCATCGTGAGTGCGAACGACAAAGGGAAGATTAAGATCTCCAAGATCGAAGACAATACGGCGGAGAACGTCGAGATTTTAGTGCATCTTCCGGCGGGTGCTGATGCGGAGATGACCCGGGAAGCTCTTTATGGCTTCACGGATTGTGAGGTCGGTATTTCTCCCAATTCCTGCATCATTCACGAAGGCCGCCCGCATTTCATGCCGGTGACCGAAATCCTCAAGAACTGTGCTTTTATGACAAAGGCCCTTCTTCTTAAGGAGTTGGAAATTTTACTGGGTGAACTGAATGACAAGTGGCACTACAGTTCTCTGGAGAAAATCTTTATCGAGAACCGGATCTACCGGGATATTGAGGAGTGTGAGACTTGGGAAGCGGTGATCGAAGCGATCGACAAGGGGCTTGACCCTTTTAAGAAACTCCTCAAACGCGAAGTCACTCGTGACGACATTATTCGCCTCACGGAGATCAAGATTAAGCGAATTTCAAAGTACGACAGTTTCCGGGCTGACGAGGAAATCAGAGGTCTCGAAGATCGAATTGAGGAGACCGAGAAGAACATTAACAATATTACGCGCTACTCGATCGCCTACTTCAAAGCTCTCATCAAAAAGTATGGCAAAGGTCGGGAGCGCAAGACCGAACTTACTGAGTTTGGAGTTGTGAAACGTTCAGCGGTGGTGGTTGCCAGTGAGACTCTTTATCTCGATCGTAAAAATGGTTTTGCGGGGATTTCTCTCAAGAAAGAGGAAGCTCTGGAGAAATGTTCGACGCTTGATGATATCATCATTTTTTCGCTGGACGCCGAAATGCGGGTGACCAAGGTCGCGGATAAAATCTTTGTTGGAAAACGGCCGATTCATGTTTCAGTTTTCCGCAAGGACGTGCCCAAGTTTTACTCCATGATTTATCGTGAGGGTCGCGAGGGCCCCTACTACGCCAAACGTTTTAAGGCGGGTGGAGTGACCCGTGACAAAATCTACAACATGGGGAAGGGGAGCAAGGGGTCTCGCGTCATTTATTTCGTGGTGCATGACACTGAGGAAGAAAGTTCGGCAAATACGGTGGTCGTGCATCTTCGACCTGCGCTCCGACTTCGTAATGTTTCTCGCCTGTTTTCATTTGGCGAAATCTCTGTCAAGGGGCGGGGCCCCAGGGGGAATATTGTGACGAAGCTTATGGTGGATCGGGTCGTTCGGGCCTCTGCAAGCGATTTTGGCGAAAGTTAATGCTTGTTTGATATTAAGAGCGCCTTAACTTGTTCTTATGAACACTAACGCGTATTGGAGGTTTCGGCTCGCTTGGGCCCGTTTGAAAGTCAAAGTGGCACGCCGCCGCGTGTATGGACCACGTCGGAAGCTTCGGTTTTGCGATGGGAGAATGCACACCAAGCAACTGGAGCTTCCGTTTCGTTAGAGTTTTTTCAGCGTTCCACCCGGTGATAACGACACAGCCGATGCCGACCCAACCGAGCCGACTGCCTCAGTCCAGGATTTTCCTTCTGAGGGCGAGGAGGCAGAAGTGATATTCATTTGGTGAAGCGCAACCAAGCCACAGGTTGCGAAGACCGCGATCATCGAGGGAGCCACGATATTGGCGACACGGCCGACCATCTCGTATCTCGAGGCTGCGATGAGGGGTATGAAAGAACCCGTAAGGAGGACGAGGATGTTTCTAAGGATAGGCCAAGAAGGAGATTCTGAAGGCTGGCATCGGCAGCAAGGAAGAGCGGACCGATCATAAATTCAGCCCCGTGGGCGTGTTCGCCCGCATTCATATCCCAGAATTTGAGCGAACCCTCCGGAACAGGGAGCCTTTCAAACTCATTGGATGGTGTTTTATCTGATGAGGGCATGGGCGATAGAATCGGAGGCTGGGAACGATTGCTCAAATCCATCACATGAAACGTTTCTTTTGGCTTTCAATGGAGTTGCACTCATCTGTCTCACAAGTAGTCTGGAGCAAAGATGGCCGCGGGAAAAATTCGACTGAAGGACGTCGCCGATCGGGCCGGGGTAGCGGTGAATACCGCATCGACGATCCTCAATCACCGACCGAATTCCTGGGCATCGAAGGAAACCGAGGAAAGGGTTTTTACAGCAGCAAAGGAGTTGGGGTATCGGCCGAACCGGGCGGCAGTGGCCTTGAGATCAGGGAGTTTCCAGACGATTGGGTTGTTGGTTGCAGATCTGGAGAATCCTTATTTCACCCACTTTTCACGGGTTTTTGGAAATCAGATCGCAGCCAAGGGATATGATTTGGTGATCGAAAGTTGGCAGACAGATCTGGAGCGGGAGAAAAAATCTCTGGAGGATTTCGTTCATCGAAATGTGGATGGAGTCGTGGCCTTTGTCAGTAACCTGGATGAACATCGTGAGTTTCTCGAGCATCAGGCAAAATTGGGATTTCCTTTTGTTGTGCTGGCAATGCCAGGAGCAGGAAAATCGCCGGTGGACGCGGTGATGCCAGATTTTTCGACCGGATTACAAGGTGTCGCGGAGAGACTTTATGAGCTGGGGCACCGACGTTTTACATTTTTGGCTGCCAGATCTATAGGGCAAAAGATGGGAGGACGTCCTTCTTTCTTCCAGAAAATCATTGGTGAGTTTGACGGTGCGGAAGTGGAGGTCGTAGAATCTGGCCCACAAATCGAAGAGGCCCGTGAGGTCGGTCGTAGGATCCTCGAAAGAGCAGAAAGACCAACCGCGGTTGTTGCCTTGAACGATCTCACTGCTATCGGCGTGATGAGGGCCGCCAAAGATCTGGGTCTTGGTGTGCCGGAGGATCTTTCGGTGGTGGGAATCGATGGGATTCCATTGGGTGAACAATTGTCGGTTTCGCTTTCTACGATCGCGCAACCACACAAGGAGATGGCGGCCAAGGCCGCTGAGTTTTTAATTGATCGGATTGAAGGGGGGGGAAGTGATTTATCAAAAGAGGCAATTTTTGAAACGAATTTTATTGAGAGGGAGTCGATTGCCCCACCGGCCTAAATCAATACGAAACGATTCTTTTCAACTCGTCCGGTTTCAGAAAGACTTCGGCACAAGGTTTTGTCGCCTGAAGCTTCATGACGGAAGATTCCCATCAACGTGTTCACAACGCTCTAGATCATTTTGAGATTGAAGTTCCCTCGTGGGGCTTTGCCGATACCGGGACACGCTTTGGCAAGTTCCTTCAGGACGGTGCTGCCATTGATCTGGCCGACAAGCTCTCTGACGTCAGTCAGGTTCACAAGTTAATGGGCTGCTGTCCCAAAGTCGCCCTAAATGTGCTTTGGGATTTCACAGAAGGAGACTCCCCTGGGAAAGTGGTCGTCCTGGCTGAAAAGCACGGCGTTGAGATCGGCTCGATTAATCCCAACCTCTTTGAGGACCAGGAGTATCGCCTTGGCAGCCTTGGCAGCCTTTGCAATGCCGATCCCAAGCTCCGCGAGCGGGCTTCCAGACATGTCATTGATTCGATCAAGTTGGGACAGGCCGTAAACTCCAGAGTGGTCTCTCTCTGGATGGCCGACGGCATCAACTACCCGGGGCACGATTCCATCGGCCAATGGCGCGTGGATCGCAGATTGGCTCCCGACCCGCTTTTGGCCTTTCGTGATAGCCGACATCTCAAAAAAATCTCCGCAGAACGCAAAGAACGTCGTGGAAATTCCGGTAACCTAGCTAGCGTAAGCTACGCGTAGAATCTCCCATATAATCTATGTCCTCCGATCCTTCCGAATTCCGTCATGTCAACTACGGTTGGGACGACGAAAAAGTCGCCCCGATGAGCGCTGTTGAGCGCCTCACCTATCGTTCCAATATTCTTGGTGCTGACCAACGCATCACCAACACCGGGGGAGGCAATACTTCCACCAAAGCCATCGAATCCGATCCTCTCACGGGCGAAGATATCGAGGTGCTTTGGGTCAAGGGATCGGGCGGAGATCTGCGCACTGCGACCATTGAGAACTTTTCCTCATTGTATCAGGACAAGCTGATCGCTCTTCAAAAACTCTATCACGGCACCACTCCAAATGGCGTTAAAACCCAGGTCGAGGATGACATGGTCGGAATGTACCGGCACACCACTTTCAATCTGAATCCGAGGGCTTCGTCTATCGACACTCCGCTGCACTCATTCATTCCTTATAAGCATGTGGATCACATGCATCCGAATGCTTTTATTTCGCTTTGTGCCACGAAGAATTCGGAGGCGATCACGCAGGAGATTTTTGGAGACGAGGTCGTCTATACTTCGTGGCAGCGTCCTGGTTTTGATCTCGGTCTCCTCTTTCAGGACGTCTGTGAAAAACATCCGTCGGCCAAAGGGATCAATATGGGGCAGCACGGCCTCATCAACTGGGCAAACGATGATAAGGAATGCTATGAACTTACGCTTGAATTGATCGAACGTGCCGGCCGCTATATTGAGGAGCGCGACAAAGGGGGGCAGACGTTCGAAGGTCAGAAATTTGAAAAGCTTTCCTCTGAACAGCAGAGCGAGCTGGTCAGCGAAATCCTGCCCTGGCTTCGGGGGCAGGTGAGCCAGAAGAATCGCTTTGTCGCGACGATTGAGGCAACGGATGCTGTTCTCGAATTCGTTAACTCGAACGCCGCGCCTCGTCTCGCCGAGCTTGGGACATCCTGCCCTGATCATTTCTTGCGCACCAAGATCAAGCCGCTCTACATCGACTGGAATCCACAGCACGAAGACCTCATCTCCCTCCGCGAAAAACTCACTAAGGGACTGAAGAAATACCGGTCCGATTACGCTGCTTATTATGAGGCAAACAAAGAGCCTTCATCGCCTGCAATGCGCGATCCGAATCCGACCGTGGTGCTCATTCCCGGGATTGGTTTGGTCGCATTTGGAAAAAACAAAAGTGAGTCGCGTGTGACCGCCGAGTTTTACAACTGCGCCATCTCTGTGATGCGGGGTGCCGAAGCGATTGATGAGTACATTGGTCTCCCGCAAAAAGAGGCATTTGATATTGAATACTGGGCACTTGAAGAAGCGAAGCTTCGGCGCATGCCACCCGAGCGCGAGTTTGCCAGAAAGGTGGTCATTGTTGTCGGTGCCGGGAGTGGGATTGGCAGGGAAATGGCCCATCTCATGATTGCCCAGGGTGCGCATGTCGTTTGTGCCGATATCAACGAGGAACAGGCAAAGGAAACCGCTGGGCAATTGCTTGCGAAAGTGGGTCAGGGGATCGGAGTGGCCGGATCCGGGATCTCAGGTTGTGGAAATGCCATTGGCCTGGCATGTGACGTCACTGATCGTGGATCGATCAAAACCATGCTTGCCGAGGTTATCTATGCTTACGGCGGGTTTGATCACATCGCGGTCACCGCTGGGATTTTTGTTCCACCCGATCG
>TARA_B110000037_G_scaffold210463_1_pt1 | contig 13043 bp, 9 predicted proteins | sample TARA_B110000037 | Tara Oceans TARA_B110000037 (sample SAMEA4397196) | marine metagenome | biome: Polar Biome; feature: [MIX] marine epipelagic wind mixed layer (ENVO:01000061); material: water (ENVO:00002006), including particulate matter (ENVO:01000060) such as... | depth 10-100 m
TTCTCCAAGTACCGATAGCATCGTAATGTTGTTGTGGTGCATCCACTTCAACTTTAACCGGACTGGTTTTATCTTTTCCAAGAATATACTGAACTGGATCTATATAGTGCTGCCCCATATCTCCTAATCCACCACCATCATAATCCCAATACCCTCTAAAAGTTTGATGCACCCTATGTGCGTTATACGGTTTTTCTGGTGCTGGTCCTAGCCACATATTATAATCTAATTCTTGAGGAACTGGTTGCGGTGCTAAATTTTCTTTACCTACCCAGAAGAATTTCCAATTAAATCCAGTTACTCCACTTAAAGTTACTTTTAATGGCCCTCCTAACGCTCCACTATCCACAACTTTTTTCAATTTTTGAACATGATTTTGCATTCCGTAAAAACCACCCTTGAATCTAAACCAAGTATTTAAACGAAACATTCTACCATGAACTTTCATTGCCTCAACAACACGTTTTCCTTCTCCAATGGTTCTTGTCATTGGTTTTTCACACCAAACATCTTTACCTGCCTCAGCAGCCATAACCGACATAATTCCATGCCAATGAGGTGGCGTTGCAATATGTACGATATCTATATCTGGTCTTTGTAAAACTTCTCTAAAGTCTCTATATCCTTTAACATCATTTCCTACCTTACTAAGTGTATTCGATAAATGTTTTCCATCTGCATCACAAATAGCTACTAATTTTGTTCCTTCATAGCCTAAATGACCTTGCCCCATACTTCCAACACCAATAACTGCTTTTGTTAATTGATCTGATGGCGCAATAAAGCCATTTCCTCCTAACACGTGGCGGGGAACAATCATGATCCCAGCTCCCGTTGCAAGGGTACCTTTTAAAAATTTTCTTCTTGTCGATTTATTTTTTGATTCCATAATATTGGTTATCTGTATTGAAAATCCATAGATTTAAATGAGCGATAAAACATTTTCTCACTTCATAATTCATAATTTTCTGATTTGAACACATCTGCTTTATAATGAAGTTGTACAACGTTATACCAATTTAAATACCTAATGTCGCATAAAACACCCTTTTTTCCTTTCTAATACAATAGAAAAAGAAACCGTAACTATACTTCGACCTCGCTCAGCACAAATGGCTATGCTTTATTTTTCTATTGTATTAGAAAGAAAAAAATTATCATTTTCTTTTACGGTCATTTCAAACAAGTAATGGTATTAAATTGACAAACTGCGAGCAACATCATGCTTTCATTGGACTTTAGCTAATTTTTCTTGCGCAACTATGGCTATGCAAGAAAAATGGAGCTTCGCCACTAAAACCAATATATCCCTCTCGAAATTCCCCTCTAACTTTAAACAGTTTCAAATTGAACTCAGGTTGTTAAAAAAAGTCCCCGAATCTATTTATATAGATTCAGGGACTTAACCAAACTAATTTACTCAATTAAACTATTTTCAAATTCACTATTTAATCTGTAATTCTAGGATTAAAAGTTCCTGTATCCCATCCTAAAGTTTGTTCTTGAGCAGGTGACTTATTAATCCAGTTCTGCATATACGGTGCGAAAACATAAGAATCTGGCGTTGTGATCTTATTGGTAGGGTGCACAAACCTTATGTCATTAATCGTTATCGATTTAACTAGTGCATCTCTCTCAGCTTGAGTTGATAAACTATTCATTTTCTTAGTTAAAGCATTAATTATCCGTGACCATTCACCACTAGTAGTAGAAGCACTTGAAGTAACAGCACCATCGTCATCTACTAAACCTAACGCATTAAAAACAGGTATATTCAATACGGGCTCATTCAGCTCAAACTGTCCCCAGTCTCTCCATTTCTTTAAATTATTTCTGTTTATTAAGTCCCAGTAATTATGACTCTCCATAAATAATTCTATGCCGCGTTCTATATAAATGGCATCTAATGTTTCCTGATAATCGCTTCCTACACCGGCTGCCAAGCCATATCGACCTGTACCGGCTGGTATGCCTGCCCTATCTCTAAGTAGTACAATGTTGTCAAAAGCCACTGACGCGTTACCTAGCTCAAGGGCACATTCAGCCTCCCACAATAGCAGCTCCGTATAACGTACATAAGCTTGGTCAAAAGCTCTATCAGCCCGAGCTGTAGCTAAGTCCCAATTTTGATTAGAAAACTTACGTGAGGTAACTCCATGATTATTAGCGTCACGTCCGCCACCAGCGGCACCTTGAAACATCCATGTCCTATTGCCCGGAAAATCTGGGAAATCCCAAAGTTGACCATTAAAAGTAATGTTAACATATAAACGGGGGTCTCTATTAGCCGACCATATACCTTCATCGTACTCCGATGCAGGGTCATTTATACTCAAACCGTTCGCCATTGGATATTCCTTAATAGCCTGCCATGCCAACTTAAACCAACCACTATTTCCACCTGCTGATGATGGTCTCTGCATTAAATTAAGCCTGCCAGGGGATGTAAATTCCTCATACATAAGTAATTCTGTATCTCTCATCATTTGTTGATCATACCACATACCTACCAAATCTGTAGCAAGGCCAAAACCTGCAGCATCAGCTTCTGTTTTTAACGTATTTACAGCATCCATAGCATCTTGCCAGTATGCATCAACTTTAGTGTTACAAAATCGGGGCAGAGCCTTCAGTCTCAAAATCTTCGCTTTCGCTGCCAATGCCGCAATTTTATCAATACGACCATAGACATAACCATCATTTCCACGTATAGGAAGATTGGCAATCGCTAAATCCATTTGCTGTTCCATAAACTCGAAACACTCTAACGATGTATTTCTTGGAACATCTAATAAAGCTAGATCACCCGTAACATCCTGAACCTCAGTAAGAAGAGGCACTCCACCAAAATTCTCTACCAGTTTGTAATAATTCCATGCAAGAAAAAAGTGAGCTTGTCCTTTTAACTGCGCTCTCTGCGTAGCCGGCATATCAGCCGGAGCATCATCAATGTTCGCTAAAAAATCATTTATTGTCCGGATTTCCGACCAACGAGGCTCAAAATACAACTCCTGTGGCCAACCCCACCGACTAGCACCGGTAACTCCACCCGTGGCCCAACCACTACCACCAGTAGCAGAATTCTCTGCACCATAGTAAAAATCGGCCCGAATTGGATTAGCATCCTGTATATACGCGTACCAAGCATTGGTAATCAATTCAATCTGTACGGCATCTTTCCATACATCTACATCGGAAATTGCTCCCCAATTTGCTGTATCATCAACATATTTCTCACAAGAACTAACTCCGATAAGAAGGAGCATGCTCATCATTATTATTTTATTTTTCATCATATTGTAATTTTATAATTAAAAGTTTTTATAATTAAAAGGTTAGATTAAGACCCGCAGAAAATGTTCTCATAATAGGATAATTCATATATCCGCCGCCACCGCCTAATTCCGGATCAATTGATAAATCACTAACCGCATTATAGATGTAAAAAGGATTTTCTACACCCCCAAAAATTCTGATTCCTTTAAGCACTTTAGTAGCCTTCGTTATTTTCTCAGGAACTCTATAACTTAATGTTATGGATTTCATCCTAAGATAAGACATGTCACGTAGCCAATAGGTAGAATTTTCACGATTGTTATTCAGAACATTTGTACTTTGCCCAAGTCCAAAACCAATAATACCTGTCTGCGTATTAGGGATTGGTCCACCATTCACAGGATCCTCAAGATACATAGTTTTACCCCATAACTTACTATTTCCCGCGGTAGCACCGTTCATCGCAAAGTCCTCATAGTTATAAACTCCTTGCATTATAGCGTTAAGTGTAAAACCTTTATAACCAAAACTAAAATTAAAACCATACGTATTTCCTGGTCTCTTTTTAAAGTTAATTATTTCTCTGTCATCATTGGTAATTTGTCCATCGGGCTCATCTGGATTATCAGCATTAACACGTCCTCTTATATCCTTAAACATGAGGTCTCCCAATTGAGGGTCTCGGCCGAGAATTTTGAAATCGGCTCCATTATCCAAATAAATTCTATCTATATCTGCCTGCGTTCGAATGACTCCTTCACTAATATAACCCAAATTTGTTCCAAACATAGGTTGTCCAATTTGATTAAGGTAATCTCTAACATTAGGATTCTGGTCTTTTAATACATATTCACTATCACGCGAACTCCAGACCATATTTAATGAATAACTCAATTCTCCAACTTGGTTATTATAGCCTGCGCTAACATCCACGCCCCATGCTTTACCCTCAGCGTAATTAACTGCAGGTAATCTTGCACCTACACTAACAGGAATTACAGCTATACGCGTATCTAAAATATCTTCTGTTCTCCTGTTCCAGGCATCGACAGATACATTCAGTTTATTATCGAACAAACCGGCATCCACAGCAATGTTTGAACTATAGTTCTTTTCCCAAGTAATAGCGGGATTACCTACCACACCGGGTAAAAGTTTTTGAGGTATTAAAGTTTCAAACTGTCTATTTCCATTTCGCAATAAATAGGTGTTCTGATATTGAAACGCCCCTGTATTATCGGAACCTGTTACACCATACGAACCACGTAATTTAAGTGTGTTAAGCGTACCGGAAGTATTAAAAAACGACTCTTTATGGATATTCCAACCAGCCGAAGCAGCCGGGAAAACACCAATTTGGTTATCTTTAGGAAATTTATAAGATCTATCGGCTCTTAAAGTAAAGCCAAATATATATTTCTGAGCAAAATTATAATCAACTCTAGTTATGAATGAAGACACTGCAGTATTGGCTATAACCTCACCTCCTATAGCTCGCTTATCGGGATCTGAATACCCAACAGAAGCTAAATTATAATCCTGAGTTGAATCCACAAAACCATCAGTCTGAGTCCACAAATTACGTCCATCATTAGCTGACTCTTCCAGTCCTACGAATGCCGCGACATTATGATTTCCAAACGTATTTGCATAATTTAAGGATATGTTACTTTGGTGTGACGCTAAGCCCTGAGTCTCCTCATACAGCCTTCTATCCTCTCCATTGAAACCTCCTCCGCTTTGTTCTGTAGGTCCTCCGACACGATTAACATCTAAGGCATCGAAAATATGGCCATTTCCTCCTTTAGTTAACCAATAAGACTTGTATCGAACTCCTCTCCACATTCTATTATAATTGTGCCTGTTCTGATGTACATATGATCCTTTAAGAGACAAACCATCTACCCCAGGAATCTTGTATTCAAGTTCACCTTTAACAAGAATATCCTTAGCTGTTTGTGTATTAGTACTATAATCTGGATTCAACCATCCATCAGTTGCAGGAGTAGTAGCAATTCCATCTATTACGCCAGGATCTCTTGGATCAGCACCTTGTAAATCTCTAGCCAGAGCATAGCCAGTATTACCTCTAGATGAAGCAGCATCCCCATTACTTATACTCTCGCTTTCATTTCCGTTCATAGTCAAAGTAAAGCTCAAGTCGTTTGTAATTTTACCATCCAATCTAGCTAAAAAAGTGTGCTTATTGAAAGAATTATTAAAAGCGCCTTCATTATTCATCAACGACCCTGATATATAGTATTTTGTATCGGCGTTACCTCCACTTATAGCGAGGTCATGCTTCTTGACTGTAGGATTTTCCCAAAACCGGTCCCATAGATTGTACGAGTTGTTCTTATAAAATTCTAATTCATCTGAAGTATACCTTCCTATATAATCAGCAGGCTGTCCTAGGTGATCAAAAGTAAGGTTATCTCTGATAGATTGATCGTAGGCATTGAAATATTCAAGATCTATAGTCGGAGCTGAAGTACTGTATGACGTCGTGTAATTAATGCTGGCTTGCCCTGATTTTCCTCGTTTTGTTGTTACCAATACAACACCATCACCACCTCTCATACCATAAATAGCAGTAGAAGCAGCATCTTTTAACACTGTAAGACTGGCAATGTCAGTCGGGTTCAAATTAGAGAAGTCTTCAGAAGTTCTAATTGTCCCATCAATAACGAATAGAGGCACACCTGCAACAGGTCGGTCATTAGCGTAATTTCTTAGAACAAGATTACCAGCACCCGCTCTTTCAGTAACAGCAGGATTCTGATACGTCGAACTCTCACGAATTTGAATGATCGCACTAGACCCTGGCATACCTGTATTAGATGTAACAGTAACCCCAGATGCTAAACCATACAATAAATTTGCAGGCGAATCAACGATACGGTCTTCTAATAAATCCGTATTGACAACAGCAACTGCGCTGGTCAAGTTTTCTTTCTTTTGGGTTCCGTATCCAACTACAACAATTTCGTCCAAATTGGACTTATCTTCTAGCAATACAATTGTTAATTTCTCTTGACCTGCTACAATTTCCTGAGATAAAAACCCAACAAATGAAACAACCAAGGTGGCGTTGGCATTAGGGACCTTTAGAGAGAAATTCCCATTAAAGTCTGTGGACGTACCGTTACTAGTCCCTTTTTCAAGAATAGTTGCACCAGGTAATGGATCTCCATCACCGTCATTAACGACACCTGTAATTTCTATTTCTTGAATTTCAGAAGTAGCTTCTTCAACCAGAATAGGTTTAGATGTTTTAAGTTCGCGAACAGAAGTATTTAATTTTAAAATTATTTGCTTGTCTAGAACGTTATAAGTAACGTCTGTACCTTCAAATAACTCATTTAAAACTCCATAAATTCTCTTTTTTTTCACATGTAAACTAACAATGCGATTATCACTAATCACATTTTCGTTTCCTAAGAATTTAAATTCTGACAATGCCTCTATTGTTTCGAGCACCTCCATTACACTAACGGATTCTAGTTTTAAAGAAATTTTCTTGTTTTGTGAATAGGTAGACTCAGCTTGAGTTAAAAAAATAGAAGTAAATACGAGTATGGTAGTTAATTTCATTTTTAAACTTATTTTTCGAAGATTAGGAAATTCTAACCTTTTAACCATGATTTTTTTCATACTTTTGTTTTGAATAATTAATAGTAGTTTAAATGCAACTATTTTTTTGTAGATCGGGAAATGTTTGCGCATTTCTCGATTTTTTATAGTTGGCTTTTTTTGGAATATTATTTTTCGTTGTTTTACCTCATAGGCATTATTCGTTTAAAGGTTTTGTAATACTTATTTTATTTCCTTCCTTCTTAAAAACAAAGGGTTCGCTATTCTGGAATGATTTTAAAACTTGATCTATTGTTTCTATATCAAATTTGGCGAAAAATCGTTTATTATTTAATTCTATATAATTATTAGTAATAGCCACATCATAGTGACGTTCTAATACTTTTATAATTTCAGAAAAAGTTCTTATTTTAAAAATTAAATATCCTTTTGTCCAAGCGGTATATTCGTTGACATCTACGGCGTTTACACGCATTCTCTTTTCTTTCTTATTCCAAGAAGCAATATATTCTGGTGTTAACATAACAATATTTTCAGTGCGTTTTTTATTTTGACCATAAATACCCACAGAACCTTCTACTAGAACAGTCTTGATCTCTTGATCTTCTTTATATGCATTTACATTAAATTTTGTTCCGTACACTTGAATATTTACTTCTGAAGTATTTACTAAAAATAAATTTTTCGTGTCTTTTGCTACCTCAAAAAATGCTTCTCCATTCAAAAAAACCTGTCTTTTCATTCCTGGTAAGAATTTTACGGGGTATTTTAACGTAGAACCGGCGTTTAAATGAACTAGAGTTCCATCAGACAAAGTTATCTGTAGTTTTTTACCATAAGGAATTGCCAGTTCATTAAAAACAAGTTTTTCTTCCACATTTTTGTCTTTACTGTCAGCGCTCGCATAATTTAGACGACCCCTTTTCTGCGTAACAACCACTTGTCCTTTTTTTGTGATTATCTCTCCTGTGCCATCTTCGGAGATCACTTTAATATCTCCATTATCCAATGTTAGAATAATTGAATTCTCGTCTATTTCATTTTGGCTGTTATAGGTTGTATAGAAATAACCCAAACCTACTAAACCAACAAAGACCGCTGCCCATTGATACCAATTGGTTGTTTTTAATTTACGAGGTTTCTCTAGACTCTTTATTTTCTGTTCTATTTTCAAATATTCAGCTTCCACATCTACATGTCGCATAGCAAAATTCAAGTCGTGGTCTAATCTTGTATATTCTTCAAAATACTTTCTATTTTTTGACTTTTTCAATAAATTAGATAACGCTATTAATTCTAACGAAGTAATACTGTTTGTAAAATATTTTTTAACTAACTTTTTCATATTATTCTAATGTAGCGTAGTTTTATCTATATGTTAAACGTATGAATTAAAAAAAACCCTTAAAAAAATAAAAAAAATATATTTATAGGGGACTTCCAAAGAGGACTTCCGAAAATTAACTCATTATTAATCAGTTAATTATACGCATATAAAATTACAATAAAAAATATATAAAATACGAGAGAATAAAGGTTTATTTGATGAAGAGTTTACCAAAGAGCTTTTCTCATCAATAGGCAACCCATCTAGAATCAATGAGTAAAGTGATTGATTTTGATGTATTTAGAGAGTCCTTAAAAAGTAAATTACTCAACACCAATAAAAAAAATAATGCAGGAGCCAAGCCTTATAATGTTGTGATATTATTCAAGATATTAATACTCCATCGTTATTATGGTCTTGGAGATAGCCAGGTGGAATATCAAATATTAGATCGAACTAGTTTTAAAACATTTTTAGGATTAGAAACAGGAGATAAAGTTCCAGATGAAAAAACAGTATGGAGCTTTAAAGAACGCATAACAAAAACAGGGTTAGTAGAAGAGTTATTTGAGCATTTTGTAGTCTTTTTAGAAGAAAAAGAGTTGATTTTTAATGAAGGTCAAATGGTAGATACAAGTTTTACGGTAGCTCTACGTCAACGCAATACAAGAGAAGAAAACAAGAAAATTAAAAAAGGAGAAGGTGATAATTTATGGAACGACAAACCTAACAAAAAAAAATACAAAGACATTGATGCACGTTGGACAAAGAAAAATGGAGAAACTTTCTACGGTTATAAAAATCAAGCAAAAGTAGATACCAAAAGCAAGTTGATTAACACCTACACCGTAAAAGAGGCATCAGTTCATGACTCACAAACTTTAGATGTCTTGCTTACCGCAAAGATAAAGACCAAGTCCTACACGCAGATAATACTTAAACAGAGGACGAACAATATAAGATTATTGAAAAATATGAAATAAAGAATAAAGTACACGAAAAAGGATATCGCAACAGACAATTGCTGCTATTTGGAATTCTAATTGTCCCTAGTGAAAATTAAAGGCTGGGTTGATTTATATCAGAAGACAGGACAGCACAGAATAGTTGTATGGAATTTTGTTTTTGTTTGTGTTTTGGTACACAATATATTAAATTTTATTTTGGGTAATTTAAATGTGTAACTTATCCCTAATAATAATATTTGATCAATTTTTATTCATATATTACAAAGTAATAATCTAGAAGCATAATGGAAGTATATAATGGCCCTCATTTAATCATAAAATATGAACAAGAAAATTCAAGGCTAATTAATACTTGGAAATCTAGCCCGACTAATGATGCAGCGTACAGAGAAGAGTTGATAGAACATCTACACATAATTCAGAAAATAAAACCTTCTCAAGTAATGTGGCTTCTAAAGAACCTTACTTTTAAAGTAGGTGATGTCACAAAAATATGGGTTGACGAAAACATTTCGAAGCCAATATTTAAAGCTGGATTTATAGCTAAAAACCAAACTGGTTTTGATCAAGTCGTATTTGTTGTAGGGCACGATGTATTATCTTACATTGAAGTAATAAGCATATTTAAAGAGAGTTATCTTAATGGCTTTAAACCAAAGTATTTTGTAACTGAAATAGAAGCCAGAAATTGGTTGAGTGAAGAATTCAACACTAAAGGTTATAAGGACAAAGATCCTAAGTTAGCCATCACTTTTAAAGGAATAGATGACAATGGAAAAGTAGTTTTTGAGTTTCGAGAACAGGCGTCTAAATTTGATAGTACTATTAATTCATTTAAAACTCTTGTTGAACAAAATCATTTTATGAGGAGTAATGTTGAAAAATATTCTTTCTTAACTCCAAGAGAAAAAGAAACGCTCAAATTCGTTGTCAAAGGATATACTAATAAGCAGATATCTGAGAAAATGTATGTTTCTCACCACACCATCCGAACTCATAGAAATCGAATTTGGAAGAAACTTGAAATTAAACATTTCAGTGATTGCTTAAAATATGATTGCTTTTTTGATTAACCCCACCTTACAATACGCTCTATAGCGTATTGTAGCATCTATAGCAACACTCTATCTTGCAAAGATTATAATATAATTGAATGACGTCAGCAAATAGTGAACTTTTAAAGGGTTAAATCTAATAGATAGAATTTGAATATTTAGTATTGAAATCAACAAGTTGTTGCAACATTTAAGCAAAAAACAAGACAATACAGGAGACTAAAGGATACCAGAGATAAAAAAAATTAATATTGCTGCATGATCAACAAAATTAGTTTTTGAAGAAAAAAGATAAAAAAGAGTGCTTGTCTTTATAAGAAAAAAAAAAAATAATTATATTTGCGAAAATAAAAATTCAAAAATCTGCAATTATTTACTTTAATCTATGAACGACAATCAATTGGTTTTAATGCTTAAAAATGATGATAGAAAAGTCTTTAATACTATTTTCAAACAACACTACAGATCATTATTAGCCTATGTTGTCACTTTTACAGGAAATAAAAATAAAGCCAAGGATATCGTGCAAGATAGTTTTATTGTTTTGTGGGATAAAAGAAAAAATTTGTCGGAGGATTCTTCTTTAAAAAATTATTTATTTACCGTTGCTCATAATTTATATATCACGCAATACAGAAAAAAAGTAACTGAAATAAAGTTTTTTGATGAATTAAAATTCAACGCTCTAAATGACCGAATTTTTGAAGATGATACCTTTACAAAAGAAAGAGTTAAAAAGTTATTAGATCTAATAGATGAGTTACCACCTAAATGCAAAGAAGTTTTACTTCTTAATAAAAAAGAAGGTCTTAAATACGCAGAAATTTCTAAAAAGCTGAATATTTCTATAAAAACTGTCGAATCTCAAATGCGAATAGCATTCAAAAAAATAAGACTTGGTTTTAAAAAAGATGAATTGTATTTATTTATGGCATTCAAAGATTCCATGCATAATTTGTTTCGAATTTAGCACAACTCTAAAACATTTAGGGCATCTCCTTTGTCTTTAAGGGTATTGTAAATATTTAAAATAGATCTTTTTAATTTTCCTTTGTGAATTTCTTTCCCTTGGTATTTGATTATTATACCAATTATCACTCAAAATAACCCACTGGCTGCCAAATGTTTTATACGACTTAAGTTTACAAACTATTACATTTAAGTATTAATCAGAAAGAACAAAAGAGAGAATTAAGGTTATGTTATACGGTGAAGCATTGACTTCGACAACATTGATAATCCTCTCTCTTTTACTACTTAGATTTCGTTCAGTTCTGTGAGTATTGTAAACTCGTTTTCAAGTTGTTGAAACGCCAGTAGCTAGTTCTTTCCTAAACTATTTTCTCATGAATAAAGATAAAGAAATTTTCGGTATTGACATTAGTAAAGTTGTTTTTGATGTTTTCAGTATTTCACAGGGACATTGTCAATTTAAGAATGATGCAACAGGCTTTAAATTATTTTTAAAACCAGTAAGAATCTAAGAAATACTAATACCGAAAAAAGCAGAGCTGAAAAATTAATATAGAACAAAACATCATCTGATATAGGGTGAAGTAAACGAGCAATATAAATTACTAAAAAAAGAAACAATAAAAGTTTAACGCAATTTTTTAAAAACTTAATAGTAACAGAATAAAAATTTGAATTATAGAATAAATCATTATTATTTTCTTGTTTCTCAGTATGTATTGTGTTCTTAAATGTAACAGTAATTGTAAGTATAAAACCTGCAATTGCTATCACGACTGTACCAATTTCAGATGATACTTCACCTAACTTATTATCAGTTGTATCTATCTCAATATTAAAACATTTACTAAAATAGCACCAAGCTATTATAGAAATACCAACAATTAAAAAATCACAAACAACAGGTATTCTTAAATAAAAATCAAAACATTTTTCTTTTAGAGTTTTCTTTATACCTGCCATGACCTGAATATTTTCATTTCTTCAATCATATCATCATAAATTTCATCAATAACTTCGAAATCTAAGGACTTTTCAATACAAAATTTTCGAAAACCATGTACATTTATTTTTGGATATGGATACACAGATTTATCTGGATATACCAATACCAATTTCTTGTATTTAACTATTTTTTTGTAGCCTTCAATTAAACACCCTAATAAACTTGTAGGAAACACTACTTGGCATAAATCGGGCGAATTTATGAGTTACAATCGTTAGGGAAAGGATCCCAATAGGGATGCGATTTTTACTGATGATGTGCGTTGCCACTATGCCGCCTGCGTAAGTTATGCAGATGCTCAAGTAGGAAAGATTCTGGCAGAGTTGAAACGGACAGGAGCTGATAAAAATACGATTGTCATATTGCGGGGAGACCATGGCTGGCATTTGGGAGAGCATGTTATTTGGGGTAAACACATTCTATTTGAGGAGTCTTTACATTCACCATTAATAATTCGATATCCAAATATGAAAACTAAAAACGCTACAACAAATACCATTGTAGAGACACTTGATGTTTTTCCCATACTTTGTGATTTGACAGGAATTGATACTCCTAATTTTACCCAAGGAACCCCATTGGTGAACTTATTAGAAAACTCGGAAAAGAAAGGGCATTCAGCGGTTGCTTATACCAAAAATTATAAAAAATCGACCATACGAACTTCTACCCATAGAATGATATTTCATGAAAATGATTTCATAGAGTTATATCATCATACCAGTGAAGAAAAAGAAACCAATTGGCTGTCGTTCAAGATTTAGTGTAAATAATTATAGAATTCTGGGTTGTTATTTTTTACAATTGTAATTTTCTTAATCTTTTTTTAAGGGGTTTTTTAAGGG
>TARA_B110000037_G_scaffold65829_1_pt1 | contig 13034 bp, 8 predicted proteins | sample TARA_B110000037 | Tara Oceans TARA_B110000037 (sample SAMEA4397196) | marine metagenome | biome: Polar Biome; feature: [MIX] marine epipelagic wind mixed layer (ENVO:01000061); material: water (ENVO:00002006), including particulate matter (ENVO:01000060) such as... | depth 10-100 m
TTGGGCAAGATGAAGAAGACCGCCGAGGACTACCTTGGTGAAGATGTCACAGAAGCTGTTATTACCGTGCCAGCATATTTTAACGATTCCCAGCGTCAGGCAACAAAAGATGCGGGCAGAATCGCCGGTCTTGAAGTTAAGCGGATCATTAATGAGCCAACCGCAGCAGCACTGGCCTACGGCATGGACAAGTCAGTTGGCGATTCGACAATTGCTGTTTATGATTTGGGCGGCGGTACATTTGATATCTCGATTATTGAAATCGCAGACGTAGATGGCGAGAAGCAATTTGAAGTGTTATCCACAAACGGGGATACATTCCTGGGCGGGGAAGATTTTGACCTGCGATTGATCGACTATCTTGCTGATGAGTTCAAGCAGCGGGAAGGGATGGACCTCCACAACGACCCCTTAGCGCTGCAGAGATTGAAAGAAGCTGCTGAGAAAGCAAAGATTGAACTGTCCACGAGTCAGCAAACAGAAGTTAATTTACCTTACATCACGGCTGACGCCACCGGGCCGAAGCACCTAGTGATCAAAATCACGCAGGCAAAACTCGAATCATTGGTTGAAGAGCTCGTCGACCGAACCATGGAGCCTCTGCGAGTTGCACTGAAAGACGCAGGACTCGGTGTATCTGAAGTCAACGATATCATCCTCGTCGGTGGTCAAACGCGCATGCCTTTGGTTCAGAAGAAGGTTAAAGAATTTTTCGGCAAAGACCCACGAAAAGACGTCAATCCTGACGAGGCAGTAGCGATGGGCGCGTCAATTCAGGCAGCGGTATTGGCTGGTGATGTGACCGACGTATTATTGCTGGATGTCACGCCGCTATCTCTGGGTATTGAGACCATGGGCGGTGTGATGAGCCCGCTGATTGAGAAAAACACGACGATTCCTACCAAGAAATCGCAGGTCTTCTCAACAGCAGATGACAACCAGCCAGCGGTAACCATTCACGTGGTTCAGGGCGAGCGCAAACAAGCGACCCAAAATAAATCTCTGGGTCGGTTTGATTTGGCAGACATCCCGCCCGCGCCAAGAGGAACTCCACAGATTGAGGTGAGTTTCGATCTTGATGCAAACGGTATTTTGAATGTGTCAGCGAAGGACAAGGCAACGGGTAAGGAGCAGTCGATTGTCATTAAAGCTTCTTCCGGGCTTTCCGACGAAGAAATCGATCAAATGGTTCGGGACGCCGAAGCGCATGCAGAGGATGATCTGAAATTCGAAGAGCTTATTACCGCTCGAAATCAAGGCGATGGCATGTTGCACGCAACACGCAAGACACTTGAAGAAGCCGGTGATAAAGCCTCTGAAGATGAGAAAACCGCGATTGAAGCTGCGGCTGGTGAACTCGAAGAAGCGCTCAAAGGTGATGACAAGGAAGCGATTGAAGCAAAGACGCTGGCCCTCACAGAAGCCTCGTCTGAACTGGCTCAGCGTATGTATGCTGAACAGGCGCAGGATGCAGGTGCTGGACCTGAAGGTGCAGGACCAGACATGAGTGGTGATGCCGGCGGTGATCCTGATGCAGTTGATGCTGAGTTCGAAGAAGTTAAAGACGAAAAGTAACAGATCATGCTCGGAAACGGGCATGATGTGCGCTCACAGCGCTGACATAGCGGATAACCCGCGCCCCGAGTTATAGGAATGTTCGAAGAAAAATGGCGAATAAAAGAGACTATTACGAAGTGCTCGGTGTATCCCGGGATTCCTCAGAGCAGGAGATAAAGAAAGCCTACCGTCGATTGGCGATGAAACATCATCCTGACCGTAATCCTGATGACGCTAAAGCGGAAGAGAAATTCAAAGAGGCAAGTGAAGCCGCCGAAGTATTGATGGACGCCGAAAAAAGATCAGCTTATGACCAGTTCGGTCACGCTGGGCTCGAAGGTAATATGGGCGGTGGTTTCGGTGGCGGTAATGGTAACTTTGGGTCAATCTTCGAAGATGTTTTCGGCGATATATTTAGTGGCGGCGGTGGCCGCGGTGGTAGAAGTCAGGTCCATCGAGGCTCTGACCTAAAATATATCCTCGATCTTGATCTCGAAGCCGCTGTTAAAGGCACGAATCCCAAGATTAAAATCCCGACTCAGGTTGAATGTAACGAATGCCTAGGGTCAGGCGCCAAGAGAGGCAGTGCCCCAACCGAATGCGTTCAGTGTGCCGGTATGGGTCAGGTCACCGCTAGGCAGGGTTTTTTCTCTATCCAGCAAACCTGTCCCCGTTGTCGAGGCACCGGGAAAATGATTACCGATCCATGCACCAAGTGCCGGGGTCAGGGCAGAACCGAAGAGCAGAAAACGTTGTCGGTTAAGGTCCCGCCGGGCGTCGACACGGGCGACCGAATTCGTCTCGCCGGACAGGGTGAAGCCGGTGCAAATGGCGGGCCCGCTGGTGATTTGTATGTTCAGATCAATGTGCGGGACCACAGAATATTTACTCGCGAAGGCGAGAATCTTTATTGTGACGTGCCCATTAGCTTCGTCGATGCAGCGTTGGGCGGTGAACTGGAGGTGCCCACGCTTGATGGTCGGGTCAATTTGAAAATCCCGTCAGAGACTCAAACCGGCAAATTGTTTCGCCTGCGAGGTAAGGGCGTTAATGTCACTCAGGTTAGGGGTGGCGGCATTGGTGACCTCTACTGTAGAGTGACTCTTGAAACGCCGGTTAATCTGTCGCGCAATCAAAAAGACCTGTTGAGAGAATTTGCGGGTGAGTCCAGCGACAAGCAATCACCACGGCAGTCAAGTTGGTTGGACGGCGTGAAAAAATTTATTGATACACTTACCGACTAATGAAGTGACACTATGACTAACATCGCCGTTGTAGGGGCTGCGGGCCGCATGGGTAAGGTACTCATAGAAGCGGTCAGCGCCAATGAAAGGGCGACCCTAGTTGCCGCTTCGGTGAGACCGGGTGGTGTTGGTGCAGGATCGGTTGACGCGGGCGATTTAGCGGGCGTAGGTTCTCTAGACGTCACGTTAGTCGACGATCTCGCCTCAGTCATCGAGCAATGCGACGTGGTGATCGATTTCACGACACCGGAAGCGACACACAAACACCTTGAAATTTGCGCTAGAGCCAACAAAAAGATTGTTGTTGGAACAACGGGGTTTTCATCCGAGCAGCTAAAGGACCTACAAGCCTTTGGCGAATCACAGGCGCTGGTTTTTGCGCCAAACTTCAGTATTGGCGTGAACGCTGCATTTCACCTGCTTGGTGTTGCAGCGGAAATTCTCGGTGGTGATGTAGAGATCGATATCACTGAAGCACATCACAAGCACAAAATTGACGCACCCTCCGGCACAGCGCTGCGTATGGGCGAAATCATTCAACAATCGTTGTTTCGTAATGGACATGATGACGAGCTCAACTACAACTCGATTCGTGCCGGAGACATTGTCGGTGAGCACACCGTCATGTTCGTCGGCGCTGGCGAACGCATTGAAATTACCCACCGGGCGATGAGCCGAATGAACTTTGCTACTGGGGCTGTGCGCGCGGCGCTTTGGCTAGAAGACAAGTCTGCGGGTATGTTTGATATGCAGGACGTTCTGGGACTCAAATAAAGCCGTCTTGGTCAAAATGAGACTTTAAAGATGTGGCATCTACTGGCGTGTTCACATAGAATACGACTCCAGTATGATAATACAACGATTGATTAAAAGAGCGAGACGGAAGCGATTCCTTCTCGCTTTTTTTCGACCCGTAGTTTGTTCCTGATCTTAAATAGTCGAATGTTATAAGAAAGCGAAACCGAAAATAAGTTAAGCAGCTATTTGAGGCGTTTGTGAAGGAACTGGTACCAAGGCACTAACCTAACGCCCGGTTTGATTGTTTAATTTACCTATTGGAGACGCCAACTTGACTCGCAGAGCCATTCTCGCCCTTGAAAACGGCACGACATTTGAGGGCATCGCCATAGGGATTGATGGCCAGTCGGTGGGTGAAGTTGTTTTTAATACCTCGATGTCTGGCTATCAGGAAATCCTGACTGACCCCTCCTATGCTGAACAAATTGTCACCCTGACGCATCCGCACATCGGTAATACCGGTGTCACATCTGAGGATGAAGAATCCAACAATATCTGGGCGAAGGGGCTGATTATTCGTGACCTTCCCCTGACACAAAGTAACTGGCGAAGCGAATCGAGTCTGGAAGATTACCTTCGTGCTCGCAACGTAGTCGCCATCGCTGGCATCGATACCAGAAAGCTCACGGGTCTGTTGAGAGATGAAGGTTCATTAAAAGGTGCCATTATCTGCGGTACTGATCTAAGTAAAGATGTTGCGGAAAGTGCCATCAATGCTGCAAAAGCATTCCCTGGCCTGCAGGGTATGGATCTCGCCCGGGTCGTCAGCACTGGCGATACTTACTACTGGACACAGGGTGTCTGGGACATGGGTAAGGGTTATCGTGATCTTACTGAATTTGACTACCATGTTGTCGCTTACGATTTTGGTGTGAAAAGAAATATTCTACGGATTTTGGCACAACTGGGTTGTCGCTTGACGGTCGTGCCGGCTGAGACGCCCGCCGCCGATGTGCTCGCCCTTAATCCGGACGGTGTGTTTTTATCGAACGGTCCTGGTGACCCCGATCCATGTGACTATGCGATTAAAGCGATCAGTGAAATTCTGAAAACCGACATTCCGGTCTTTGGTATTTGTCTGGGTTTGCAGCTACTCGCGCTGGCCGTAGGTCTAAAAACCAAGAAGATGGGGCATGGGCATCACGGGGCTAACCACCCGGTCAAAAATCTGGCTGTCGGCAATGTGCTGATTAGTTCCCAGAACCACGGTTTTTGCATTGATGATTCTAGCCTGACCGATGCCGTCACGGTGACCCATCGCTCGCTATTTGACGATTCCCTGCAGGGCATCGAATTGGTTGATAGCGCGGCCTTCGGATTTCAAGGTCATCCCGAGGCGAGTCCAGGACCGCACGATGCCGCCCCTTTGTTCGACCGTTTTATTGAAATGATGTCGGCTAGAAAAGCCATAGCGTAGATCAATTGCCTCAACCACTAATCTAAAATAATTTACAACGAGCACAGATGCCAAAACGAACAGACATAAAAAGCGTACTCATCATTGGTGCAGGTCCAATTGTTATTGGTCAGGCTTGTGAATTTGATTACTCAGGTGCCCAGGCCTGTAAAGCGTTGCAGGAAGAGGGCTATCGAGTCATCTTGGTGAATTCGAATCCCGCAACAATAATGACCGATCCATCCATGGCGGATGCGACCTATATTGAGCCGGTCAATTGGCAAAGCGTGGCCGCGATCATCGAGAAAGAGCGACCTGATGTTCTGCTTCCAACCATGGGTGGGCAGACAGCGCTGAACTGTGCGCTTGATCTAGCAAGAGAAGGCGTGCTCGAAAAGTTCAACGTTGAGCTAATCGGCGCGACCAAAGAGGCAATAGACAAGGCAGAAGATCGGCAAAAATTTGATGTGGCCATGAAAGAGATCGGGCTTGAAACGCCGCGCTCAGCGTTTGCCCATTCGCTAGAAGAAGCTCAACAGGTTCAAGCACAATTAGGCTACCCGTGCGTGATCAGGCCTTCTTTTACCATGGGAGGTTCCGGCGGCGGTATTGCCTATAATCAGGAAGACTTCGTAGAGATTTGTACCCGCGGCCTTGACCTGTCGCCAACCACCGAATTACTGATCGATGAGTCTTTGCTCGGTTGGAAAGAATACGAGATGGAAGTGGTTCGAGACAAAAATGATAACTGTATCATCGTTTGCTCGATCGAAAATTTTGACCCGATGGGTATTCATACCGGCGACTCAATTACCGTCGCGCCGGCACAAACTCTGACCGACAAAGAATTTCAGGTGATGAGAAATGCAGCGGTTGCTGTGTTGCGAGTCATTGGTGTGGAGACGGGCGGGTCAAACGTCCAGTTTGGTGTGGACCCCAAGACTGGGCGACTGGTAATCATTGAGATGAACCCTAGAGTTTCAAGATCGTCTGCACTTGCATCGAAAGCCACCGGTTTTCCTATCGCCAGAGTGGCCGCAAAACTCGCGATCGGTTATACCCTCGATGAGTTATCTAACGAGATAACTGGAGGTTTGATTCCGGCTTCGTTTGAGCCTTCGATCGATTATATTGTTACCAAGATCCCGCGCTTCACGTTTGAAAAGTTCCCCCAAGCTGATAATTTTCTGACGACTCAGATGAAGTCAGTGGGAGAAGTGATGGCGATTGGCCGAACTTTTCAGGAGTCGCTGCAAAAAGCGTTACGAGGCCTCGAGGTTGACATCAATGGGTTATCCCCGATTATCGATCTTGCTAGCGCAGATGTGGAATCAAGGCTCAGGCGCGAGCTTCGAGTTGTTGGCGCGGAAAGAATTAGATATTTGGCCGACGCAATCCGCTACGGTTTTGATATAGATGACATCTTCGAGTTGACGGGCATCGATCCCTGGTTTTTGGTTCAGATCAAGGACCTGATGTCAGAAGAAACTTCCGTCAAAGGTTTAACACTTGATGCGTTTAATCAGGGCACGATGTTCAGGCTGAAGCAAAAGGGTTTTTCAGATTCCCGTTTGGCTGAGTTGCTCAACGTTGACGAGGCAAAGTTTCGGCAGCGAAGAATTGAACTGGGTGTGACACCCGTTTATCGCAGGGTTGATACTTGTGCCGGTGAGTTCCCTTCGTCTACGGCATACATGTATTCAACCTATGAAGAGGAGTGCGAATCAAGACCCTCGGATCGGGAAAAGATCATGGTGCTTGGGGGCGGACCCAACAGAATCGGGCAGGGAATTGAATTTGACTACTGCTGCGTTCACGCAGCTTTGGCGATGCGTGAAGATGGTTATGAGACCATCATGGTTAACTGTAACCCGGAGACAGTCTCCACGGACTTTGACACATCAGATAGGCTCTATTTTGAGCCGTTGACGCTGGAAGACGTTTTGTCTGTGGTGGAGTTGGAAAAGCCCAAAGGCGTGATTGTTCAGTTCGGTGGCCAAACACCACTTAAGCTCGCAGAAGCGCTGAAACAGGCTGGTGTGCCAATTATAGGCACGTCACCAGACGCAATTGACCGTGCCGAAGATCGTGAAAGATTCCAGCAAGTTATCGAAAAGCTTGGGTTGCTACAACCCCCTAATCGAACGGTTAGGACGCTGGAAGAAGGTTTGGTTGCGGCCAATCAGATTGGCTACCCGCTGGTGGTCCGTCCATCCTATGTGTTGGGTGGGCGCGCAATGGAAATTGTTTATCAGGAAGCTGAACTAAGGACTTATCTGAAAGAGGCTGTGCAGCTTTCTGATCGCTCGCCGGTACTCCTTGATCGATTCCTTGATCAGGCGATTGAAGTTGATGTCGATGTGGTCAGTGATGGGCAGCATGTTGTCGTGGGTGCCGTGATGCAACACGTTGAGCAAGCGGGTATTCACTCTGGCGACTCAGCTTGTTCGCTGCCACCCTACAGTCTTAGTGATGAAGTTTTGGACAAGATGCGCGCCCAAGTGAAAGCCATGGCGGTGGAGTTGCATGTTATCGGTTTGATGAATGTGCAGTTAGCGGTTCAGCAGGATGAGATCTACGTGATCGAAGTGAACCCCCGTGCATCAAGAACGGTCCCTTTCGTTTCCAAGTGTATCGGACGATCGCTTGCTAAGGTTGCGGCTAGATGTATGGCTGGAACAACGCTGGAAGCGCAAGGTTACACCGAAGAAATTATTCCCGACTTCTTTAGTGTGAAGGAAGCGGTGTTCCCGTTTGGTAAATTTCCGGGGGTTGACCCGATACTGGGGCCAGAAATGAAATCCACCGGTGAAGTAATGGGCGTTGCTGAGACCTTTAGCGAGGCATATAGCAAATCCCAGATTGCGGCAGGTGATTTGCTGCCCACCTCAGGACGCGCCTTTTTGAGTGTTCGTGATGTCGACAAGCCGGGTCTTGTTCAGGTTGCCGAAGACCTGCTTGAATTTGGTTTTACGTTGGTAGCGACTCGTGGCACGGCAAAATTTCTCAAGGCTAACAATATTGACGTCGACTTGATCAACAAGTACCAGGAAGGTAGACCCCACGTTGTTGATATGCTGAAGAACGATGAGATCAGCTTTATCGTGAATACAACGGAAGGCAAGACAGCAATTGACGATTCATCGGCGATCAGAAAGACCGCGCTTCAGCATAAAGTATATAATGCGACGACGCTGGCAGGTGCCAAAGCTTATATGGACGCGTTGGGACATGGCGGCAAGTTGTCGGTTCACAGACTCCAGGACCTGCATAAGAGGAATCTGGTAAAAAACCAGTCGGGTTGACCGGGTGTCTTGAGTCGCAAGGTCGATAGTTAACGTGGTAACGTACTTTACAAATCGCGGAGACTTATCGACACTCACTAGTTACAGATCAAATCACATAAATTTAGGTTAGTTATGGACAAAATACCCATGACCGTTGGGGGTGAAGCGGCGTTACGAAAAGAGTTGGTTCACCTAAAACAGGTTGAGCGGCCGCGGATCGTTGCTGCTATCGCTGAAGCGCGTGCGCAAGGAGATCTGCGTGAGAATGCAGAGTATCAGTACGCCAAGGAAGAACAGGGTTTTATTGAAGGTCGCATTGTCGAAATAGGCGGTAAACTCTCTAACTCTCAGGTGATTGACATAACGACTTTACCTCACACGGGCAAAGTGATTTTTGGCACCACGGTAAAACTGCTAAATGTTGATACCGACGAAGAAGTGACTTATCAGATTGTTGGCGATGATGAGGCAGATATAAAAATTGGCAAAATATCGGTTTACTCGCCTATTGCTCGGGCACTTGTGGGCAAGTCAATGGACGATGTGGCGATAGTTAAAGCACCGAATGGAGATGTTGAGTACGAGATCAGTGGCGTAGAGTACATCTAGCAAAACATTTGGGTCGCAGGTCAGAGCAAACCGGACCGAAGGATGTTTGAGAGCGCCGGGTTGGGTTTCTCTGCAGCTCTATACAACAAAGCCATATTGCCAATGGTTTGGATGATTTCTGATTGATTCGCCTCATTAATCGTCTGGATAAGCATTTTTCTGTCAGAGCGATCTTCGGCGAGCACCTTGACCTTAATCAATTCGTGGTCGGTGAGCGCCCTGCTAATCTCAGACATCACACTCTCGCTCAGACCATTCCCGGCAACGGTGACGATCGGTTTCAGATGATGGCCGATGGCGCGGAATTTTTTCTTATCTGCCGCTTTTGTCATAACTGTGTATATCCGGGAACGAGAAGGGCGGCGATTCTACCCGAGATCGTAACCCAAATCGACAATTGAATGTTGTCGTGCACAATCGAGCATCGATAGTGTAGGAACCTGAACATTAAGGTAGATATGAAAAAATCTAAGTCCAGTGGCCAATGGTTGAAAGAACACGAGGATGACAAGTATGTAAAACTCGCTCGTCAGGCTGGGTATCGTTCTCGAGCGAGCTATAAGCTATTGGAAATTAACGAAAAATACGATTTATTGAAATCAGGTTCTGTGGTGGTAGATCTTGGCGCTGCTCCAGGAGGATGGCTGCAGGTTGCGGTAAAAAGTGTTGGCACAAAGGGTAAAGTGGTCGGACTCGATCTGCTTGAAATTGAGCCGGTTGCAGGTGCGAGCTTTATTCAGGGTGATTTCACTGAAAATGAACCGCTCGATCAATTGCTTGCAGCGCTCGAAGACAGACCAGTAGACCTTGTTTTATCGGATATGGCCCCCAATCTTAGTGGTATGAGTGATATTGATCAGCCGAAATCGGTGTATTTAATAGAGCTTGCGCTTGAATTTTCCGACACCGTCTTGAAAAAAGGCGGTAGCCTCGTAGCAAAATGCTTCGAGGGGGCGGGCATCGAGAGCCTTAGGGGTGATTTCCGTGATCGTTTTAAACGGGTCTCTAACTTTAAGCCAAAGGCATCTCGAGACAGGTCCCGGGAAATTTACATTATCGGTCTAGAGCATAAAAGAAACCGCTTTGGATAAGGACAACGTATAACTAGTAACACGAGACGCCTGAAGAGGTACTTCAGATCGTTTGGTGTCCCAAATGAACTATAGTAAAGTAGCTCTCCCGCCAAAGGAAATGAGCGCTGTGAAGAGGAAAATCCGTTGAATGACATGGGTAAAAACCTGCTGCTCTGGTTGATCATTGCCGCAGTACTGTTGATGGTCTTTAACAAATTCAATGTTACTCAGGGACCTGAGGAAGTGACTTATTCAGATTTTTTGGAAATGGTCACTCAAAACCAGGTTCGCAATGTTGATATTGAAGGGCTTGTGATTCGTGGCGAGCGTTTCGATGGCGAGCGGTTCGAGGCGATCCAACCGCAGGTTGTCGACAAGGCATTGATCGATGAAATGGTCGAACATAATGTCGATTTCAGAGGCGCGAGGCCGGAAACGCAGAGCATTTGGACGCAATTACTCGTCGCCAGTTTCCCGATCTTGGTGATCATCGCAGTTTTCATGTTCTTCATGCGCCAGATGCAAGGTGGCGCCGGCGGGAAAGGTGGACCCCTTTCATTCGGGAAAAGTAAAGCAAAGCTACTCGGTGAAGACCAGATCAAAACAACATTTGCCGACGTCGCGGGCGTTGATGAAGCAAAGGAAGATGTGCAAGAGCTGGTAGAGTTTTTGCAGGATCCCTCAAAATTCCAAAAGTTGGGTGGCAGAATTCCGCGCGGTATTTTGATGGTGGGACAACCTGGTACCGGTAAAACGCTGTTGGCCAAGGCAATTGCAGGAGAGGCCAAGGTGCCGTTCTTCTCAATCTCGGGTTCAGACTTTGTAGAAATGTTCGTTGGCGTCGGTGCCTCTCGAGTGAGGGACATGTTCGAGCAGGCGAAGAAACAGTCGCCCTGCATCATTTTCATCGATGAAATTGATGCCGTGGGTCGGCATCGTGGAGCAGGACTTGGTGGTGGTCACGACGAACGTGAGCAGACGCTTAACCAGCTGCTTGTTGAAATGGACGGTTTTGATGGAAACGACGGTGTTATCGTGATCGCTGCTACCAACAGGCCAGACGTGCTTGATCCGGCGCTACTCCGACCGGGCAGATTTGACCGACAGGTCGTCGTTGGGCTGCCAGATATCAGAGGTAGAGAGCAGATCCTCAAGGTACACATGCGGAAGGTCCCGCTGGGCGATGATATCGAGCCTTCTCTTATCGCCAGGGGCACGCCGGGTTTTTCCGGGGCTGACCTCGCTAACCTCGTCAACGAAGCTGCTTTATTTGCTGCAAGGCAGAACAGCAGGACGGTTGGCATGGAGCAGTTTGAACAGGCGAAAGACAAAATCATGATGGGCGCAGAGCGCAAGAGCATGGTGATGTCTGATAAGGAGAAGAGAAACACAGCGTATCACGAGTCAGGTCACTGTATTGTTGGTTACTTGGTTCCGGAGCACGATCCCACTTACAAGGTTACGATTATCCCTCGAGGAAGGGCGCTCGGTGTAACGATGTATCTTCCCGAAGAGGATCGTTATTCCATGAGTAAGAGAATGATTACCAGCCAGATCTGCTCATTGTTTGGCGGGCGAATAGCGGAAGAGCTCACGCTCGGCCCTGATGGAATAACCACTGGTGCTTCGAACGATATTGAGCGTGCAACGAAAATGGCAAGAGCAATGGTGACTAAGTGGGGTCTTTCAGACAAGCTTGGCCCTTTGATGTACGACGAGGAGCATGAAGAGGTGTTTCTTGGCAAGACAGCTGGCTCTGCGCACTCGCAAGTGTCCGACGAGACTGCGAAGCAGATCGACGCCGAGGTTCGGGATATTATTGACGGTTGCTACAAGGCTGCGAAGAAAATTCTCGAGGAGAATAGAGATAAGCTCGATGCGATGACCGAAGCCCTGCTCGAGTACGAAACGATTGATGCGGCACAAATCGAAGATATTATGTCAGGCCGAAAACCACAGCCTCCAGGTGACTGGAACGATTCGGATGATCCTAAACCAAAAGATGGTAAAAAAATGGATTCTGACTCGAGAGCAAGCGGTGCGGTAGGCGGCCCCGCTGGCGAGCACTAGTCGACCCTTTATCTATAATTATCCGATTGCCCGATCGGTATCTGTAGTATGCTTCCCCTATCCTGACGTCAGACAATAGTCTGGCGTCAGTTGATCTCTGACAATTTCTCAGCACCACCATTAAATCTTCTACTTAAGAAAGAAATCGTGCGATGAAAAAAAAATATTTTGGAACAGACGGGATACGTGGAAAAGTAGGCGAAGCACCAATAACCCCCGAGTTTATGCTTCGCCTAGGTTGGGCCGCTGGTAAAGTTTTTTCCAACGCAGGGAAGGGACGCATACTCATCGGCAAAGACACGAGAATATCCGGTTACATGCTAGAGTCCGCGCTCGAGGCTGGTCTGGTTTCGGCTGGTGTCGATGTTTCCTTACTTGGCCCAATGCCGACGCCAGCGATTGCATACCTCACTCGAACTTTCAACGCGCAAGCGGGGATTGTCATCAGCGCTTCCCACAATCCGTATTATGACAATGGGATTAAATTTTTCTCTGGCATCGGTGAGAAGCTCGATGACGAGATAGAACATGCAATCGAAGAGATGTTGGACCAACCGATGGAAGTCGTTGCTTCCGACCAGATAGGCAAAGTCTCAAGAATTAACGATGCTGCAGGCAGATATATCGAGTTCTGCAAGGGTTGTTACAACGCATCTGAAAATCTTAAGGGCAGGCGGATCGTAGTTGATTGTGCGCATGGGGCAACCTACCACATCGCTCCTAGTGTGTTCCGCGAACTGGGTGCTGAAGTGATCGAAATAGGGGTTCAACCAAACGGACTCAACATCAATGAGTTGGTCGGATCTACAGAGCCACAGGCTCTGCAGCAAGCTGTACTCGATTCCCGCGCTGACTTTGGGATAGCCCTTGATGGCGATGGCGACCGGTTGATTATGGCAGACCATCAAGGCCAGATCGTGGATGGCGATGAATTGCTGATGGTTGTGGCGGGTCACCAAAAAGACAAAGGCACGTTACAAGGCGGGGTTGTTGGCACCTT
>TARA_B110000037_G_scaffold222731_1_pt1 | contig 13026 bp, 12 predicted proteins | sample TARA_B110000037 | Tara Oceans TARA_B110000037 (sample SAMEA4397196) | marine metagenome | biome: Polar Biome; feature: [MIX] marine epipelagic wind mixed layer (ENVO:01000061); material: water (ENVO:00002006), including particulate matter (ENVO:01000060) such as... | depth 10-100 m
TGCGAGAGGAAAATCGCCCCGCTTCGCCTGCCTCAATGCTATTTTTCGAATCTCGCGCGAACTCACCATCGACTTCTCGATACGCTCCGCCTCCAAACGAGCCAGGTACTCCGCTTCGCTCTGCAAAGCCGACCGCCGATCAACCGAGTTTCCAGCGCCGCCTGAGCGAGCCTTATTATCGATCATACCGTCAACGCTGTCTAAAATGCTTTGCACCGAACGATCGCCCGGAGCGATCTCCAGCAATTGCTGCAATCGGTCACGCGCCGTGGACAGGTCTCCGGAATCCCGCGCCTGCAAGGCTTCAGACATCAACCGGATCTTCAAATCAATCTCCGTTTGGCCTTCCGCAACTTGCGGAGAGAGGAGGGTAAATATCGAGACGAAAGCGCACAGCGCCAAATTCGACATAAAGGATTTTGATTTCTTCATAAGCATCGCAGCTGACATTTGAGGCACTTAGCTACTAGGCTTGGGTGGAACCTCACGAGGTTTGATTGCAAAAGGACTGGTTGGGCTAGGTTCCAGTATTCCTCGATTAAGAAAGTTATCTTCGGTCAACGGTTTCAACAACTTAGATAGCCGTTTCCCTCCATCTGTCGAAACTTTCGTCACCATAGCTTCCTGTGGGTTCTCCGAAAGGTCGCCGATAATGTAAAATCCGTTGTCCAGTTCTACCTGACTTCCTTCTCGCACGATAAACACATCTCCATTCTCGACCGAACGCACCTGCGCTTCGAGATCGGAGAAGATTTTCGTTTCAAGATTGGTTAGAAAGATCTCCTGGCCGCTTTCGTAATCATGCAACCGCGCTACGCCAACGTTTTCGAATACTGGCATACTACCCTCTTGCTCGACTTCCATCTGCTTCACTTCAAACGAAAGAATCTTCACGCCCGCTTCGGAGAGTAGTTTTCCCGCCCTAGCGAGCAAACCCTCGCCTGTGGGAATATACTCGAAAGAGGCCAGGTAATCACCGTCGTTACCCGCATACCCCACGAGCTGCAAGCGATAAGGACGCTGACGAACCTCTAGCAACTCGATCTCAAACGCCTTCCACGGATCCCGCTCATTCGCCGAAACCAATTCCGGGGGAGTCACTGTAAATTCGCGCGAAGCTGGATTATAATACAAGACGGGAGGCGTAAAAACATCGAACACCCAATCATCACCTCGAGATTGACTTTGCGGACGTCCCCACAAAGGAGTTTCCGGCAGGCTAGTGTCCACCGCATATACGTCCACATCCACTTTGCTCTCCGATAGCATCGGAGCATCCTGAAGCGATATCGTATCCAAAATCTTAACACTCTTTATACTCGATATTCCCACGAGAAGAAAGACCACCATCGCGACTAGCAAAATAAATTTATCCAAAAACTCAGAAAGGCTAAATCTAAACATCCTTCCTCCCTTCAATCGACTTATCCACTGACGCCGTAACCGGACTCTCAACCAAATCTAAAAACTCTAACGTAATGACGAAGAACGATTCATTCTCCGCTATAATCGGTACGCGCACCGCTGACATCGAGCTCTCAGTCTCGCTAGACCCAACGAATGGATTTTCAAGAACCGAGCTGCGACTCTCTACCGAACCGGTTTCACGATCGAGCCTCACTTCGATTTCGTTTATCGAGAACGGAAGCGAAGAGCTGTTCACCCGATTCAAAAAAATCCTCAACGACAACGATTGCCCTTTGAACTCCAATTGGAATGCCAAGGAATTAAATGCCTCTGCCGAACCAATAGACCGGCCATTTTTCAAGCTAAACAAATCGCCGCTGTCGCCCTTATCCGTCCCCTCGACCGAGGATTCTCGTTTGATGGAAACGAATTCGCTTATTCCAGCATCAAATAAAGTCAATAACAACGACTCCATGATTTTAGACTGGCGATGAACTCTCTCTACCAACTCCACTTCAGGACCCACGTTCTCGTACTCACTAAATCCATACCGGCAATCATCGGGAACCTTCACCCCGCTACTTACCCCCATATTGCGAACATCATCAACAAACTTCGCGACCATGAAGAACGCATCGTTGCGTGACTCAGGAGCCTGACCGAAAAAGAGTTCTCGATCATACGTATTCAAATTCAAGGACGATTGGACTTTCCTAAATTCATCATTGAGACGAACGTAATTCCGATCCAAAGCATCGAGATTGGCCTTCGTAGGAGCTGGCGAGCGTGCGATATACATTTGCAATTGACGATTTTTATTCTCGTATTGCTCTTTCAGAGCCACCAATTCGTCCCGCCCATTGGACGCAAACCATACGCCTCCGACCGTCGCTGCAAGCAAGAGTGAGAGAATCGTATAGAAAAATGGATTTCGTTTAAACCAGCCCATTTAATATAAAGCTATAAGGGTCGAGTCGAATCGACGACCAAGGTAAAGTTGAATTTCAAAATACCTGGCAGATTATTATCGAAGCGCTCGTTTTCCAAGTGGTCTATAAACTCCGAAGCGGCGAAGCTTTCCAATAAAGCCGAAACCCGTTTATTCGATTCCTGACTCACAGTCGAAAGCGGATTCGAAACGTCCAAAAGCCGCCCCTCCAAACGCAATTTCAAAACTTCGGACACTGGCTTCGTCGCTTTCCCTCTAGAGGAGTTAAAGCGATTCGAAGGACTGCCCGACTGCGTATCCGATCGAACGATTTCAATTCGGTCCAACCAGACATCTTCCACCTCATCCAACCGCGCCTGTATGTCATTCAAAAACCGCATCCAATTCGAACGGGCCAAAGAAACTTCATTCGCATCGTGAATCACACCCCTTAGTTTCTCGATTTCCTCAATCCTTTCGGCAATCTTGGCGTTTAATTCGCGAAGAGGAGCAATATTAGTATCCAAATTTTGAATCTCTTCTCGATAGCGCTGCAAAGAAAGGTTCGTATTAACCAAAGGTAACGCTACGGCGGCGCACGCGACCAATCCCGCAGCTAGAAAATACGGTTGCTGCCGCTTGAAAAGGCGTTGCCAAACAATGCTGAGCGGCAGCAGATTGATCTCCGGAGAATCAGGCAGAAAACGTCCAATAGCCACGCCCATCGCTTCGCTCAAAAACGCCTTATCGATTTCCAATGCGCTCTCTGGACAATCTCGTCCCACGCGAATGCGCTTGAGCGGATCGAAGCGCTCGACCGGTATTCCCAATCGATTGTTCAATGTACTTTCGATGCTCGGAAGCAATGAGCCGCCGCCCGACAAACGGCAGCGAATCGGTTCGTCTTCGTATCCATGATTCTTGTATATCGCTTGAGTCCGGGAGATCTCTACGTTTAAGCGTTTCAGAAACGCCTTCTGGGCTTCTTCGAATGCTATATGCTCGCCGGTCGGAAGCGGATCGCCTGCGATTGCCAAACGCTTAATCCTCTCCGCGTCTTCGAATGGCAAATCCAACGCGCTTCGCATTTCCTGCGTCACCGTATTGCCGCCAAGCGATACATTGCGCGAATAGAAGTCCGACCCATTAAAGAAAATGATATCCGTCGATTTCGCGCCAATCGAAAGCAAAAGCGTGCAACCGTCGATTTGCGGCTCATTAAAACGAAAGCAATTGATAAGCCCCACAAACGCCGGCTCGATCAAATCCGGATCCATTTTCGCCTCCTTGCCATAGCGAGAAAGCGATTCGACCAATTCAATCTTCGACGCCGCAATAAGTGTTTCGATATCCAAATCTCCTTCGTCTATTAGACAATCGTCCCAGGCGACTTCGCCAATCGGATACGGAATGTTCTGCTTCGCTTCGAAAGCGACGATCTTATCGCGCTTCTTCATCGATGCCTGAGGAATCTTCAGATATTTCGTCAGAATCAGATTTCCCGGAAGCGAATAACCGACCGGAGAGACTTCCTTAAACTTCAAACGAATCTCCTCGAAAGACTGCGATACCGCCTTCAGCCAAAGCAACGGCTCGTTCAGCGAAAGCTCCACTTCCTTGATCCAATAGTTTTCCAACTCACATCGACCACTCGTATTCGTCGAAAGATGAACCGCGGCAATATGACTAGAACCACAACTAATGACTAAGTAATGAGGAGGTCTCATGTAAGTATATTTACTATTTTTTGATATTTGCCTATCCGGTACAAGAAAAAACGGACAAGTATCAAGCCTTTATACGAAAACGAACCATAGGCCGCCTGAATCAGCGCTAGTAATTACCCTTATTCTCCGACACGATCGCCTGAATCCCTAAAACTCGGGGTTTTACCAGGATATGCGATGCGAAAAGGCGTCTTAAATTGAGGAAGCAAAATGCCATTGTTGTTCGCAGACTCCGAATCTACCCGATTTAGAAAGCTATCGAGCACATTGGTTCCTTCCAATTCCCTTGAAACCTGTTCCTCTACCACCGTACCCGAACGCGTTAGACGAATCAAAAAAGAATGCACTTTATTTCTAACACTATCTCTCTCAACGATTTCCGGTGGAAGATAGAAACGGACCAAGTGCCTCCCTTCCTTCAATGAAACCAAAGCAGCTTCCGCCTCAAAAAATTCGAATCCATTTTGCCCTCTGACATTCGACTCTACCCCGAGCATAAGCTCTACAACCAGATCATCTACGTAGTCGGGTCGCCTCCGCGTGAGGTCCTGAGTATCTCGCCGGACTTCAACCTCAATCGAGCACTCCAGCCAATCATCCGAGCTCGTTTGATCGTCCACTCGATTGAATTCCACGTCACGAACCGATACCGAAGCAAACGCCCCAGACGCATTTATCAGGGAAGCCGAGACCAGAGCGAGCAACATTCGTGGGATCAATGCCATCCTTCGATCTTAGATCGAGACTCATTCATCGGCAAGCCTTAGCGCAAAAATAGAAGATTTTTCTCGAATAGCCCTCAAACGGCGCAAGAAAGAACGAAACCGTAATCTTCCAATCATCATGCACTACAAAATCAGCGTCCTAGTCTTCATCCGTAACGAAGCAGGCGAATTCCTCATGATCCAGCGGGAAAAAGCGCCCAACAAGGGTCTCTGGAGCCCCATCGGCGGAAAACTCGAGATGGACAGCGGCGAATCCCCGCACGAATGCGCGGTCCGTGAAACCTTCGAAGAAGTCGGGTTGCAAATCGATAGTTCCCAGCTTCACCTATTTTGTATGATCGCCGAGAAGGCCTACGAGGGCAGCAATCACTGGCTTATGTTCCTCTTCGATTGCCACACCCCGATCGCCAAGCTCCCCGATACGATTGACGAAGGACAATTCTCATTTTTCTCTAGAGAAGCCATCGAAACGCTGCCGATACCCGAAACCGACCGGGAAGGACTTTGGGCCATCTACGACAAACACCGCCACGGCTTTGTCTCCGCCCGAGCCAACTGCGGGCCTGACCAAGCTCTTGAAATCATTATAGAGCAAGCAGTTAAAGGAGCCTTAAACGACGCCCCAGTATCAGCCTACCCCCCGGATACCCTCCTGTATTGAGGAGTTCGCTTCCGAATGTCGGTATGCCCTTGATCAACGCGTCTTTTTCAACTCATGTTCTCCTCAAAGATCGAAAAACGCAAATTGTGACTAAATCATCCATTTCAAAAACGACCAACCGTCAAAAACCGACAAAAGCGATTCTAGCCAAAGACGCCAAGTCTCCAGCAAATGCCGACTTATCCAAAGACGAACTGATCGGCTTCTACCGCGAGATGGTCCGCATCCGCCGTTTCGAAGAACGATCTCTCCGAGCCTACCAGCAGGGTAGGATCGCAGGTTTCTTGCATCTCTACATCGGACAAGAATCCATCGCCGTCGGAAGCATTTCCCTCATGGGAGAAAACGACCATGTTATCACGGCCTACCGCGATCACGGGCATGCATTGGCTGTCGGCATGAATATGAATGAGTGCATGGCCGAACTCTTCGGCAAAAGCACCGGATGCTCCAAAGGAAAAGGCGGATCGATGCACTACTTCGATCCAAGCAAGAATTACTGGGGAGGCCACGGTATCGTAGCCGGACAGACCCCGCTCGGAGCCGGACTCGCCTATGGCCTAAAATATCAAGGCAAGAAAGGCTGCGCCCTTTGCTTCCTCGGTGACGGAGCCATCAATCAAGGAGCCTTTCACGAATCGCTAAACATCGCATCTCTCTGGAATTTGCCAGTCGTTTACATCATCGAAAACAACGGCTACTCCATGGGAACCTCGCAAGAGCGCTCCAGCATGCATCCCGATCTAGGATTGGCCGCCAGAGCAGAGGGCTACTCGATGAACTGGGCTCACATCAACGGAGAATCCATCTTCGACATTCGTGAAGGCGTAAAGAAAGCCATGGATCTCGCCCGCGAAGAATCCAAACCTTCCCTCCTCGAAATTCACACCTACCGCTACCAAGGACATTCAATCGCCGACGCCAACCACAAGAAGTACCGCACAAAAGAAGAGATCGACGACTATAGAAAAAATCACGATCCCCTGTCCCTGTATCGCGAATACTTGCTCGACGCCAAGTTACTCACCGACGAAGGAATGAAAGAGATCGACATCGCCGCCAAAGCCGAAGCCGAAGAATCCGCAAAATTCGCGGACGAAAGCCCCTTCCCTCCCGAGAGCGATATTCTCAAGGACGTCTATTGGGAAGAAGACCATCCTGACCAAAAGCTGTCGGAAGGTCGCATATTCTTCAACGATTGAGTCGTCGAAGACTATTGAATACAATTTGCATACAAAAGGATTTTTAAATGTCTAAAATCAGTTACCGCCAAGCGCTCAAAGACGCGATGATCGAAGAACTCGAACGAGACGAAAACGTCGTCATCATCGGGGAAGAGGTCGCGCAATACAATGGAGCCTACAAGGTCACCGAAGGTCTCCTCGCCCAATTCGGCCCAAAGCGCATCGTCGACGCGCCGATCAGCGAAGCCGGATTTATTGGCATGGGTATCGGTGCGTCCATGTTAGGGATACGCCCAGTTATGGAACTCATGTTCTGGAGCTTCGCCTACGTCGCATGGGACCAGATCATCAACAACGCCGCCAGCGTCCGCTACATGTCCGGTGGGAAGATCAACGTTCCAATCGTAATTAGAGGCCCCGCCAACGGAGGCACAGGAGTCGGAGCAACGCACTCGCACACTCCGGAAAACTTCATCGCGAATACACCAGGGCTCAAAGTCGTGTGTCCAGTAACCGCATACGATGCCAAAGGCCTGCTCAAAGCAGCGATCCGCGACAACGATCCCGTCTACGTCATGGAAAGTACAATACTGTACAACAGTACGGGAGAGGTACCCGAAGAAGAATACGTCATCCCGCTAGGCAAAGCCGACGTCAAACGCGAAGGCACGGACGTCTCCCTCATCGCCCACGGCCCATCCGTCATTGTCTGTCTCGAAGCTGCGGAAATCCTAAAAACGGAACATGGCATTGACGCAGAGGTAGTCGACCTCCGATCTATTCGCCCGCTCGACGAAAAAACCATCGTCGACTCGGTCAAGAAAACGAACCGCGCAGTTCTCGTGGAAGAAAACAAACCTTTCTGCGGCGTCGACGCGCAAATAGCCTACCTTATCCAAAACCAGGCATTCGACTATCTTGACGCGCCAGTTCAACGGATTTCGGCAATCGACGCGCCTGCCGTATACAGCCCGCCGCTCGAAAAAAAACAGCTTCCACAAGCGGATGTTGTCGTCAAAAAAGTTCTCGAAATCTGCTAAGCTTCGCTACTCTTTCTAATTCAAAAACTCTGCATCTTTCTCTATGGCTACAACAATCGACATGCCTAAACTCAGCGACACCATGACCGTGGGAACTGTCGCTAGCTGGTTGAAAAACGAAGGCGATTCCATCGAATCCGGCGACATCATCGCGGAAATCGAAACGGACAAAGCAACCATGGAACTGGAAGTTTTCGACGAAGGCGTTTTGCTCAAGCAAATCGTACCCGCGGGAGGCCAAGTGCCCGTCGGATCTCCAATAGCAGCAGTAGGAGAAGCCGGCGAAACCTTCGACAGTAGTTCCCTACCCGCAGCGGATGCGCCCGCGGAAACAGAAGCAGCCGAGACAGAAGAAGCAACTAGCGAAGAAGCGGAAGCAGTCGAAGCCGAGCCAACCGCCGAAGCTCCAGCCGAACCAAAACCGCAAGGTGACGGTCCAGCCATCAAAGCCTCCCCGCTCGCAAAAAAACTCGCCGCTCAAAAGAGCATCGATCTAGCGAATGTAACTGGTAGCGGTCCCAATGGACGCATCGTCAAAAAGGACGTGCTCGCAGCAAATCCAAACTCCTCCAAATCCACTACCGTGAAAAAGCCGGCAGCCCCAGATTCATCCGCGATCGTTTCGGCTGGAATCGCCGAAGAGAAAGATCTGCCCGTTTCCCAAATGAGGGCCGTCATCGCCCAGCGTCTCCTCGAAAGCAAAACGACCACGCCCCACTTTTATCTCGAAACCGAGGTCGACGTCGCAGCCTTGCTAGAGCTGCGCAAACAACTCAACTCAGAGCTCTCTGAACTCTCGCCCGAACAAGGCGGCGTAAAATTCTCCGTTAACGATTTCATTCTCAAAGCAGCAACCGAAGCTCTCAGGCGCGTTCCCGAGATGAATCGCTCCTGGAACGAAACCACTATAAGACAACACTCGGCAGTCAATATTTCCTTCGGCGTTGCTATCGATGACGGTCTCCTTACACCAGTAATCCGCGATGCTGACGCCAAGGGGCTCAAGACCATCGCCCTAGAGGCGAAGGAACTCATCGGCAAATCACGCTCCAAGAAACTCGCGCCCAACGAAATGTCGGACAGCACTTTCACCGTGACCAACCTCGGCATGTTCGGCGTAACCGGATTCTACGGAATCATCAATACACCCAACGCTGGCATCCTCTCAGTCGGAGCGACCGTTGCTCGCCCAGTGGTTGACGCCAACGGCGAAATTGCGATCGGCCAGATAATGAGGATCGGCCTCAGCTGCGACCATCGAGTCGTAGATGGAGTCGTTGGCGCTCAATTTCTCCAAGCTCTGAAGACCATTATTGAAAACCCCGCCTTGACTCTCATCTAATTTCCCAAGGCATTACCAAACAGTATTGGCAACAGAACGACATGAATCCGGACGAGCAATCAAGCAAGGCAATCGGCCCAATCATAGGAATCAGCTTCGCCATCTTGGCGTTTCTATTCTGGCTGATTTATTTCAAAACTCCCGCCTATAGCGATGCTGGCTGGGTAAAAACCTTGCCTACTATATTAGCGTCCCTGAACGCGGTTTCGGCCTGCTGCTTAGCCGTCGGTCTCGTTGCGATCAAGCGAGGTATTAAACGGGTTCATATCGCCTCTATGATTTCGGCGACTGTTTCTTCAGCCTTATTCCTCATACTTTACATCATCTATCACCATTACCACGGCAACACTAAATTTCTTGGAGAAGGGATAATCAGACCCATCTATTTTTTCATTCTAATATCCCACATCCTACTCTCCGTAGTCGTGGTGCCGCTGATTTTCCTTACCCTATGGTTCGCAAAAACGAAGCGCTACGATAGACATAAGCGAATCGCAAAATGGACCTTCCCGATCTGGATGTACGTTTCGGTAACAGGGATACTCGTATACCTAATTCTGAATACATTCAACGCTGCCTGATCGAAGCCCACCTTACGAAGCAACGTCGACCATTTAGTTGCCGATCAGCAAATCAATCGCCTCGCGAACGTCAGTAGCCCCGAATGGCTTCATAAGAAAACGACTGTTCTCCTTTTCGAAATCATCGAAAGGAAGCGTGTCGAAATCATCCATTCCACTGGTCACAAGAATAGGAATACGCCGGCCATCTTCCCGCAATCGCTGAAACACTTCGCCCCCATTAAGGCCGGGCATATTCAGGTCGACGATCGCCAGCGAAATTGCATCGCTATTCTCCTCGTACATTCGAACCGCCCCCAAACCGTCGCTCGCGACGATCGTCTCGTAGCCCAGCGAGCCAAGAATCGATTTCAACACCATTCGTAACACTTCCTCGTCGTCAACGACGAGCGCCTTACCTCGGCATGCAGCGTTTTTCCCAGGGCCTAACGAATCACCCTCCACTGCCAATTCTGGCTCATCGGCAACTTCCGTTGGAATTTCGACGGACTCAACAAGGTCGCCAATAACCTCCAACTGTCGAAGGCTATTCCGGTAAGCCTCTTCCGCTTCTTTCTGCTTCGAAATATCCTTCAAAACAATCATGCAGGCCGATTGCCCCGCCCATTCCAAGCATTTCGATTTCAACGCTACATTCGGAGTTCGCGGATGCCTGATCGATATTTCCATTTCAACGCAATCCACCTTGCGGAGATCATACTCCAGTAAATCTACCACCGTCTCTCCAACCGTCTCTCCAAACCACGATTCGGCCGTTTCGTTCGCAAACAAAAGCGTGCCCAATCCCTCCGAAACGACCAAAACTGCATCGTCGATACGATCAATCAAATCCCGATACTTCGATTCATCGTCAATTGCTACCTGCACGCTCTGCCGCTCTCGTAGCTCCCTGAGCATTTCCCCACGTTCCAAAGCAAACCGAATCGACTGACCCAAGGACGCCTGATCGATTTCCTCAAAAAAAAGGCATTCACTCGCCAAGCTCCTCGCAGCATCGACTACCGCCGCCGGCTCGTCCCCCTCAAGGATAGCGATTACCGGCAGATCGTTTTGCCGAGTGCGAGTCTCGACTAGGGCTTCAAGGCCCTTGGCATCGGGAAGACGCAAACGCACAATAGCGAAACTCCAGGACATCTCTATCAGTTGATTTTTCGCCTCGGAAAGACAGGACACTTGCCTGCAACGAATAGCCAGATCTAGCGTCTCCTCTAATAGAGCTCATATACGAGTCGCTCGATCTCCGTCGGATTCGACTATCAGAGCATTTACGTGGGGAAGAGTCATTTAGCGATTTGGAAAAGAAAGGCTTGAATCGCTTGAAAGCGACTTGCCGAGTCGCCAAAATCAGCAAAACCCAAGCAATCCGCAAGTAGATCAATTCAATTTCCAAGCGATTCAAATACCTTTTAAACTCTCGCTCGAATTCGAAAAGATTTACGGCCGACACTTGTAATAAACCTCTGAAAGGTATGTGCCTTTCAGAAATCGCCAAGATATACGTCCTTGGAAAAATCGACCGCCTCTCCGAACCGCTTCCACGATTCGCTGAAACTCTCCGCATCATAACCAAATAAAGGAGAGACTTCTAACTTGTGGATAGGAACGCCCGTCTCGTCGAGATCCAGCTCAACTCCTTCGGCCATCAGCCATTGAGCGAACAACCGTTGCTGATCCGCCTGACAGGATTCCGGGGAATCCAATCCCTCCGCATTCTTAACCGGACTAAAATCGCCTAAACGCGTCGACTCGACAATCACTGCCTCGCCGGCAAACGGCAACGCGTCAAACACGAATGTTTCGAATTTCACGCCATTGGCCTCCGTAGGCCGAATCAATTCTCCCGATGTATTCAAGTACGGAATTTTCTTCAGGGCTTTATGAAACGGCAACGCTAGGGCGCTCGCCTCATTGGTCAGCTTCCGAACGAAATCCACTGAAACAATATGAATAGCGATACTGCCCGCGATAAATTTCAACGCCCCAGACTCGTCTCTTAACGCCGTCAAGCGATCCGGCATATCGCTGTATTCAACTACTTCGAGGCGATCGCCGCTAATGCAAAAGTGGCCAAGTTTCTCTTTTTCATAAGCCTTAGGCAGCATCTTGCTCGACATCGAAGTCCCGGAAAGGGCATGAAACCCGATAAAACACGGATCAACCACCTGCACATGCGGATTGTCGACTTGGAAGTAGCTCAGCAAATCGATTCCTCGCGACTCCATCTCATCTAAAGCTCCGCTACGATCCAATGCTCGCATAGAACCTCCGTGCCCATCCGGACTCATCGCGATCGCGCTCTTCGACTCCATCAAAATACATCCCTCGAGATCTACCGCCGGCATGCGACCTTGGCGAAAAAAACGTACGGACTCGCCACCCAGACCGAAGAAATCGTTTTCAGCGAAAAACGCTGCCGTAGTATCGTGATTCACATTGCTCGTCATGATGAACCACGGCAGGTCGCATTGAAAACGGCGACGAGCAGCCATTATTTTTTCCGCGAAAAGTTGAAAAAGGGGCTTATGTTTGATCGGCGAAATCGGGAAAGTCCCTTTCGGTCCGTCATACCCCAAACGCGTTCCCTGTCCGCCAGCTACGGTAAAGGCAGCCACGCGACCGGATCGCAAAGCCGCTTCGCCCGCCTCTTTTGCCGCCTGCCAGCGAGCATCGTTCGCGAGACCTTCAGGGATTCGCTCATACGGGGCCGGTTCGAGTACATCGTAGTTGATCTCCGAATGCGCTTCGGTCGCTTTGACCAATGTATTGATAAGCCGATCCAGCTCATCCAAATCTATCTCCTCGGCCTGCTCCAGCAAGCTCGCTTGCTCTTCGCTTCCGAGTTCATCCCAATATTGAAAGACATGCCCCTGTCCGTGCTTCTCGAATCGAATCCTAATCTCCATATGGCAATTTTCTTCGACGGCCAAGCGACCGCCTTAAGACCAATATCGCAATCCCGCATCTATTGGTCGTCAAATTCGAATTTGAACACGACTTCGTTTGCTTTGGCGTAATTCAGCTTCTGCCGAATGACCTTTTCTACGTATTCAGGATCGTGCTTCAGTCTTTCAAGAGCGGTTTTTCGCGTATCCGTTTTTGAATTTACCAACTCAAGATTCTCCACAGCTTCTGCCTCCGCTCCGCGAGCAGCATTCAGCTTCTCGTAGCGTCTGAACGCATCAGAACCCGCAAAACAACCAACAGCCAAAAGGCCGAAAATGAACAAAATGTTTAAGAGTCGAGTGGTTCTCATGTTAGACACTCACTTATTTCCTATAATTGGCTTCTCTTTGCAAAAATATAATTGCACCATCCCCTCGGTTTAAAAAATAATTTACGCTTATGTATCAAAGTTTCTACGGCCTCAAAGAGATGCCGTTTAATATTACCCCCGATCCCTAACTTCCTTTACCTCAGCCCAACTCACCAGG
>TARA_B110000037_G_scaffold124226_1_pt1 | contig 13025 bp, 10 predicted proteins | sample TARA_B110000037 | Tara Oceans TARA_B110000037 (sample SAMEA4397196) | marine metagenome | biome: Polar Biome; feature: [MIX] marine epipelagic wind mixed layer (ENVO:01000061); material: water (ENVO:00002006), including particulate matter (ENVO:01000060) such as... | depth 10-100 m
GGGTGCGGTTTGGCCGAGACGTGTCCCGCGGCATCGACCCTTAATGCCTCTCGCTCAAGCCCTCGCAGTGTGCTGAATCTTTTGCTCGAATACGCACTTGCCAGAAAACTCAATTTCTCAGTGATCTGCTCTGTCATAGGGTCTTTGCTCTGTTCCCGCCAGTATTAATTAATGACCGGCTTTCCAGTATGAATGGTAATCAAGACGATGCCCTGATATCCATGGTTAATTTCAGAATAAATTTGTTGTCAGGTTTTAGCTCGCGTTCAGATTCTTATCCTTGAACTGGTGAATCAGCCGACGGTTTCGTTTGCTTGGTCTTTCCCGGGAAACTGCTTGTTGACCTGCGGATTTTCTTTGGGCGGCCTCGAGGAGTCGGTGCTCGAGACTTTCAGGGGTTTCTTCGTAAAGTGTCTCGGCAGTTGTCGCATCACGCCGCTGATCAGACAGCGCTCTCACAATCACTGTTTTTTCGTCCCAGCCTTGCCGCAGTCGGATCTCGATACCCACCTGTAGTTCCTTCGATGCTTTACCTTTGGTGCCGTCAATATGTACTTTACCCCCGTCGATTGCCTCTTTGGCCTTCGCACGGGTCTTGTAAAAACGGGCAGCCCAAAGCCATTTATCAAGCCTAACTTTATTTGCAGTACTCATTAGAGGGTTTTCCTCGTTAACCGGCGGAAAGTCTGGCAGGAAATTGCCCGAAGGTACAGACAGTCTGCTGGTTAAGCGAAGTGGGAATTTGGCAGAGGAAATTACAGACACGTTGATAATGGCTATACTCGGATTTTTCCAAATTTGATCGGATAAACATTATGCAAGACATGCTAGATAATTTAACGGAAATCGCCCGCAAGGCAGGGGAAGCGATTCTTGAGGTATACCAGAAAGAGGATTTTGGCGTCGAACAAAAGTCGGATGATTCCCCGCTGACTCAGGCGGATCTAGCCGCGCACAAAATAATTAGCGAATCACTTGCCAAAATATATCCCGCCATACCTTGCTTCTCCGAGGAATCGGAGGTTCTCCCTTTTGAGCAACGTAGAACCTGGCAACGCTATTTTCTGGTTGACCCGTTAGACGGTACCAAGGAATTTATCAACCGCAACGGTGAATTCACGGTAAATATTGCCCTGATTGAAAACGGGAGATCCCTACTTGGCATCGTCTATGTGCCAGTCATTGACAGAATGTACGCAGGATACAGCCCGGCTGAGTTGAGTGAACGTATTGCCTGGGTTGAAGAGAATGGGGAACGTCGAGAGATTGCGACCCGCACCATGGACAGGTTTGGCGGCCCCGATACTGGTGCGAGTATTGAGCCAGTGACGGTGGTGGCGAGTAGGAGGCATGGCAGCGACGAGATGGAGGTTTGCATGGGTAATCTCAATAACGCCTATCCTGATCTTGAGACCCGAAACATGGGTAGCTCTCTGAAGCTTTGTTTAGTAGCAGAAGGGCAAGCAGACCTGTATCCGAGATTGGCGCCTACCTGTGAATGGGACACGGCTGCTGCCCATGCGGTTGTTGAGGCGGCCGGTGGTTTGGTTGTTGACGCGAATTTTGAACCTCTTCGTTACAACCAAAAAGATGAACTGCTCAATCCATATTTCCATGTTATCGGGGATCCAAATTTCGATTGGCAAAAGCTGATCAAGACTGCATAGGCCGCAAACAGACAGGCCGCAAACAGACAGGCCGCAGAATAGAAGACACGGACAGAGAAAGTGTCTGCTCAAGGGTTGGTGTTGGGGAGGGGGAAAAAGACCGTCAAGACTTTGGTCTCAGCTAGCTAAGCTGTATGCGCATCCATCCTGCCGAGGAGAATACTGTATATCCATACAGCTTGAGCTAGCGAGGATTGTAAATATACGCACAAAAACTCGCGATTAAAAGAGGAGAAAAATGGAGGTTTCTGCGATTCTGATAATCTTTGTCTCAGGAATCAGCGCTAAGGTTTTGAATTCAGGAAAGAAATGTCTCTTCGCTGGCGAGCTTTTCTTTTCGGAATCTGGTCGAGAATAATATTCATGTCGTGCGGGTCTTAAGTAAAAGATATTTCAGTATCAATATTGAGAGAAACAGCGTGTTCCTCGCACTAGAAAAGCAAAGCGCACGTTGAGAAATCTGAAATAGTGATAGACATGGTCAAAAGACACACCGATAATGACGAGTGGTATAATCCAACCTGGGTTAATATGCCGTATAAGCTATTATTATCGTCTTTTCGTTCAAAGAGAACGCACTTACCGTCAATGCGCTTATTGCAAAAGCTGGGGATAAAAGTAGTAGTGAAGTTTTTGGAGTGCTTGCGGGTGTTCCTATTATCACAGCGCAAGCGGCCCTCAATGATGGGGTCAATGACCTCGAAGACTTTAAATCAGCTACCCAAGCCCCCATATACGAGAGCACCACTAGGTATACAAATACTAAAGCACTTGTCTTTAAGAGCGCGGCTCTCATCGACAGGCACCGTTTTATCGATCTTTAAAAGCCCCGATGACTCTGATGGAGAGTTAGTTCTATGACCAGTAATGTACGAGAAGGTGATTTTGAGTCAATCCTTGACGATGACACGCTTGAAGATGCATCGCAGAATCTCGACGACGTTATTTCTGACTCTGACTCTCTGACGCAAGCTGGCCAGCAAGGCGTTGAGGGTGAAGAAGGCGAGGAAACGGCGGAACAATCGCGTATCAAGGTGTTGATAGACAAGGGTAAAGAGCAGGGATTCCTGACCTATGACCAATTGCTAGAGGTCTTGCCGGACAACATCATTCAGTCCGATGAATTCGAGAGCGTTGTGCACATGTTCAGTGAGATGAATATCAATGTGTATGAACACGCCCCGGAGAATAATAGTCTGACGGAGATGACGAGCGAGGAGCCCAACCCTGACTCCGCCACGATTGGCACTGCAGAATCAATGGTGGGCCGAACCATCGACCCGGTGCGTATGTATATGCGCGAAATGGGTACGGTGCCCTTGCTGACGCGCGAGGGTGAAATAGTTATTGCCAAACGTATCGAAGAAGGCATCCGTGAAAGTATGGCGATCATGGCGCGTTATCCCGATATCGCAGCCGGGGTTGTTCGAACCTACGATACGATTGTCGAAGAAGAAGGTGATCTGGGTGTCCTAATCACTGGCTTTCTGGATCCAGAAGACAGTATTCCGGACATGTCAAAGGTTGCTGAGGCGAAGTCTAGCGGCAACTACCAGGCTGATGAAAATGAAGAGAAGAAAGGGCTAGACGAAGTACTTGTTCACTCACGTTTCCGTGCGATTAAATCCGCCCAGAAAAAACTCACTAAGCTGCTAGAGACGCAATCCCGTAGTGACAGTAAAACTGTCAAGGCGCTCGATGATCTTGGCGAAGCGTTTTGTTCGCTCAAACTGGTGCCAACCCGTATGGAGCCTCTGCTCGATCGTGTGCGCGACGACATGACCACAATTAGGAAGCAGGAAAAAGCGATTCGAGAGCTGTGCGTTCGCAAGTCGGGCATGCCGAAGGACAAATTTCTGGAAATCTATCTGAATAATCAGACGAACGTCGAGTGGTTAGATGAACAGATAAGCGCTGATGAACCTTGGTCCGAAAATCTCGCTAGAAACCGCGTGGCACTTCGTCATGCGCTAAAGACCGTTAGCCGAATTTCTCAGCGAACCGGAATGGATGTCGTAGAAATCAAAGAGATTAACCGACGTCTTTTTGTCGCGGTAGGTAAAACTCGCGCAGCTAAGAAAGATATGATCGAGGCTAATTTACGTCTGGTTATTTCAATCGCGAAAAAATATACCAATCGTGGCCTGCATTTTCTTGATTTGATTCAGGAAGGAAATATCGGCTTGATGAAGGCTGTTGATAAATTTGAGTATCGAAGGGGATTCAAGTTCTCAACCTACGCAACATGGTGGATTCGCCAAGCGATTACCCGTTCAATCTCTGATTTGGCAAGAACGATTCGAGTGCCTGTTCACATGATGGAAACGGTGAACAAGCTGAATCGACTGACCCGGCAGCTAGTGCAGGAACATGGAAGAGCGCCAACAATTGAGGAGCTCAGTGAGAAAATGGAGCTTCCGGAAGACAAAGTGTTAAAGGCACTGGATGTGGCCAAGCAACCAATCTCTCTGGAGACGCCTGTCGGAGATGATGATGATTCGACGATGTGGAATCTTGTTAGCGATACATCGGTTGAGTCGCCGGTTGACCATGCAACAGGCGCAGGCTTGAAAGAGACAACAACAGATGTGCTGACTGCACTCACCGAGCGTGAAGCAAAAGTATTAAGGATGCGTTTCGGTATTGATATGAATACTGATCACACGCTCGAAGAGGTCGGACGTCAGTTCTCTGTCACGAGAGAAAGGATCCGTCAGATCGAAGCGAAAGCGCTGCGAAAGCTGCGTCACCCAGCAAGATCTGAACAATTAAGAAGTTTTATGGAAGGTTAGCGTGAGCTTTGCTCCTCGTCTTTAAGCGATAGGCTGACTTACTTGGGTAGAATAGGCAATGTCGTAATCGACCGAAGTAATATTATTTCACTCAGTCATCCGAGCTTTTTGTTCAAGCGCCGGTATCAGACTTTGCGACCAAAAAAAGGTTGTCCCGCCCACGAGTAAGGTTGTTAGCAGAATGCTCACCTGATCCGTGAAAACTCTTCTTAGGCAACTGCGCTCGTGTTGCAGGTCGCCATCCATTCTTGCAGCATCTGTTCTGCTATCTTCCAGTCAGAGTATTAAAAGCATATCAAAGCCTCCTGTGGTTAAAGAAGGCTTTAGTGGTTGAATTTGCCTGGACCCACCAAAATCAGGATGGGCACATCCTTCGTCGTAAAGTGGTCTGTGCGGTTTGCCAGAGTTACCCTTGCGTGTCTGTAGATCTTAATTTGATGGTTCTGGCAGCAAGTTTTTTCGACTGCGACATCAGTGCCTTGTGCGCATCGAATAAAAGCCAAAAAAAAGGCGCTATCCGAGAGGAAAGCGCCTTTAGGGGAAAACAGAAAAATATTTAGAACTGATTCATTGTGTTGTCTTTACCACCCGCTAAGAGAGCGTTGTCCCCTGAGAAGTATTCCTTATGATCGTCTCCGATGTTAGAACCTGCGAGGTCTTGGTGCTTCACGGACGACATGTCACGTCTAATTTCCTGGCGCTGAATATCACGCACGTAAGCCAACATGCCAAGGTCGCCGAAGTAACCTTCGGATAGGATATCGGTACCCAACGCTGTTTCGTGATAGGTTGGTAACGTAATCAGATGGTGGAAAATACCGGCATGCGCTGACGCGTCCTTCTGAAATTGTTGAACTAGAGCATCTGCAGTGACGGCAAGTTCGGAATCGTCGAATTTTACGTCCATTAAACCCTTTGGATCGCTCTCAGGGTTTGGATATTCAGAAACGTCCTTTCCTGCCGCAACCCATTCGCCGTAAACCTGTTCCCTAAAAGACAGCGTCCAGTTGAATGAAGGTGAGTTGTTGTAAACAAGTTTCGCATTCGGGATATGCTCGCGTACCGCATCAACCATGCCCGCTATCTGTGCGACGTTGGGTTTCTCTGTCTCGATCCATAGCAAGTCAGCACCATGGTTCAGGCTGGTAACGCAGTCGAGAACGACACGGTCAAACCCCGTGTTTTCCTTGAAAGAATAAAGCCCGTTGTCGAGTCGAACAGGCTTAACTAGCTTACCTTTCTGGTGAATCGTAATGTCATTTTCCTTTAGCTCGCTGAGATCGTTGACCTCCTTAGTTTCGAGAAAATCGTTGTACTGGCTAGCAAGATCGCCTATCTCCTTAGAAACGGGCACTTTTTGCGTGAGACTGGCGCCGAGTGAATCTGTGCGGGCAACGATAATGCCGTTGTCGATACCGAGTTCGAGAAACGCGTAACGAATTGCATTAATTTTAGAAAGGAAGTCCTCGTGCGGGACAGTCACTTTACCGGCCTGGTGTCCACATTGCTTCGCATCTGAAACCTGATTCTCAACTTGGATAGCACAGGCACCTGCCTCGATCATCTTTTTCGCAAGAAGGTAAGTTGCCTCTTCGTTACCGAAACCGGCATCGATATCAGCAATGATGGGTACCACGTGTGTTTCAAAGTTGTCGATCTGGTCAAGGATTGGCGCAATATCTTGGCCAGCTTCACGGGCTTCATCTAGCGCGACAAATATGTGGCGCAACTCGCGTGCATCGGCCTGCTTTAAGAAGGTATAAATTTCTTCAATCAGACTTGGCACCGATGTCTTTTCATGCATGCTCTGGTCAGGTAAAGGACCAAATTGTGAACGCAGTGCTGCGACCATCCACCCACTCAAGTAAATATAGCTTTTGTCCATGGTGCCTTGGTGTTTCTTAACAGACATGGCTAATTGCTGTGCTGTAAAACCGTGCCAGCAGCCAAGCGACTGAGTATAGCGCGAAGAATCGAGGTCGTAGTCCTTCATGTCCTTGTGCATGATGTCCGCAGTGTATTGTGCGATTTCCAGACCCGTCTTAAATCGGTTTTGTCTATCCATACGGACAGCGTACTCGGCGTTAATGCCTCCCCATGTAGGGTTGCCTTTTTTTAGTTGTGCAAATTCTTTGATGGCATCTAGATATGCGGACATTGAAGTTCCTCTTTGCTGATTTCAAACTAGGTGTTTGAGGTTGTAGACGTTTCGTCGATGGACAACGTGTGTGAAAAAGTAGCCAGCGTTTGGCCGCCTACTTGCAGAGGGCGAAACTTATCAACCAGCAAGAAACAAAAATATGGAATATTTGGATACTAATACATTCCATTTATTCACTACTTTTAGAAACTGGCGAACCCGCCTCGTGAACTGACCCGACGGATTTTGTTTTTTGTTAACAGCATCGTCCGAACTGCGCATAAAAGCCGTCATGTTCCATTGGTCTTATTGCTGGAGATCGATCGGGTCCACACTGTGTATGAACAATGCGTTGGCGACTTCACCGAGGAGCAGTCTCGGAGCCGGTATTTGGACGCAATCGGTGTCTAAATAGTTGAGTAAGTGATATTTTCAATGGGTATAAGCGAGTGTATGTACTTACTAACTCGCTGCTGGTCGAAGTTTGTCAACACGTTTGATTGATCGTTTCGCTCGGCGAAGCGGTCTGTCATTCCTGCTTGGTTTGACGAGTAGCCAACATCACATCATCCAAGTGCATCTCGTTGCCCATCTCGAAATATGTCGAACCCACTTTGGCAAAACCAGATCTGGCGTAAAATCTGATAGCGCGTAAGTTGCCACTGAAAACACTTAGCCATATTCCAGTTCGATGACGTTTTTGACAGATATCAAATGCAGCTCTCATCAACAGATCTGAAGCCCCGGTACCGTGAAAGTCAGGCGAAACATAAAGCCTTTCCAGTTGAGTGGTACGCGCGAGTGTTGGCTTGGCAAGGCACTGGCTCGAAAGCCTCAGGATAAGAAAACCGACAATGCTTGAGTTAGTCGATGCGCAAAATACTGGCGTTTCTTCGCTTAACAGCAGTTGTTTAAATTGTGGCTCGCCGAGGTTCTCGTCAATATATTTTGCGATTTCTGATTTGTCAGAGTTAGTTGGGCACGCCAATTTGAACGTCGACTGAGCGATAGCGCTCAGCGCCCTCGCATCTTTGACTCTGCCTGGTTCGATGTTTAATTCAAAACCCACTACGCATCCTCTGCACGGGTCTTGATGCAATCGAACGCGCCCATTTCGAATTCGCGACAAATAAGCGGTCTGTTGTCGTATATGGTGCAAAGAAAGCTCTCACGATTGAGTGCTGAGCACCATCCATCATCGAGTCGTAACATGGTTTCACCGCCATACGCATCACGCAAAATGTGCTGTTCAGGGACGCCGGTTTCAGTGATTAACAGGACTTCGAGTTTGCAGCAACTTGCTCGACACTTTGAGCAAGTCACCGTTGAATCTGGCAAATTAGTCACATGAATGGCCAAGCGGTTAACCGCGTCCGGCGTATTTCAATATCTCGACAATCTGTCCCGGTGATGTAGCCCAGGCTTGGGCAACAGCATCAACTTCTTTCAGCGGGTGGATCAGGTCTTCTCCATGAAGGGTAATATAGGGTTTACCAAGTGCTGCGCAGTAACCGGCATCAAAAGCTGCGTTCCACTGTTTGAATTTTTCGCCAAAACGAATAATCGCAATGTCACTTTTTTCGATCAGTGTTTTTGTTCTGACTGCATTGACCTTCGCTGATTTGTGATCACGCCAAAATGAATTATCTTCGGCCCCCAGCATGTCCCCGGCGGCATCACTCGCCTCATGGTCTGTAACCGCCGAATAGAATTCAACAGCTAAATCATTGTCTTTACAACCCTGTATAATTTGCTCTCTCCAGTCTGTGTGAATTTCACCGGACAGATAAACCTTCAATTTCATTAGTTGGCTCTCTTTCTGATTGTGCGTTGGTCGCTCAGTCTTAAGGTTATCAGTAATGGCTGAAAATGTTTCAAGAACATCGCCTAGAAAATGGATGGATTATTCGCGTGCGAAGAAACAGGAATCAGAAACTCAGGTCGCTAACAAAACTATTGTCGCTAACAAAACTACGAAGGCAAGCGTCATGATTAACGAGGTGCAAGCTGATCTTAGCGCCTAGCATGTTGTGATGAGCTTTTAAGTCAGGGGAGGATAACTGGCTTCTTGATCTAATCAAGTGTGATCTCGGACCAGGGCAATCTTCCGTCTTCCTCACCACCAAAGGTGTCGGGATCAAGCAGTACATCGAAAACCGGTATCGCTGGGTCTTCGGCAAAGCCCCATGCAGATTGTCGTTCCCGCATTCTTGTCACTCGTTCTGATTCATTGGCGGCAAGGTCAGTTTGCTCCAGTGGATCTTCCAGTATGTTAAAGAGTTGCGGTGACTCGGTGTCTATCAGTTTCCAGGGCCAACGATAGATCGCTTGTCCACTGAAGAGACCTGATACTGCGTAGTCCGGATGCTCGCTGACACGACCATTCAGTGCTTCTAATTGGCTGCGTCCATCTAGATCATCTGGAATGGCGTCACTGGCACCAATAGCGTCGAGCAGGGTAGGAAGTACATCAGTGATTGTCATTGGTTGGGTGTGATGCCTTTTTTTTAGGTTACTTGGCCACCAAATCGCTGCAGGAACGCGGACACCGCCCTCTGTAGCCATTCCCTTACCACCGAGTAGCGGAGTATTATCGCTACCACCGTCAAGGGCATTCGCAGCAATAAACTCCAAGCCAGGTATGGGAACCGGGCGGTCGAACCATTCATCCGCGGTGATACCGATCTTTTGAATTAGGGTATGAGTTTCTTCGGGGCCAGGCAGTATCAAGCCCCCATTGTCACTCATGAATAACACCAGTGTGTTGTCCAGCATGCCCTGTTCTTTGTAAATACTGAGTACGATACCGATAGCCTGATCCAGTTCGTCCACCATGGCCGCATGAATATGTCTCGCTGGGCTCGGATGGTTATTTAACAAATCGGCGTATTTGTCGATGGTGGCTTGCGGTGCCTCATTAGGCAGATGAGGCGCTTGAAAAGCGGCATACATAAAGTTGGGGCGCTGTTTATCTCTACCTTCAATCAGGGTGCGTATCTCCTCAACCAGTAGATGCGTGACATAGCCGTCCTCTCTTGCTGTTTTGCCATTTCTCTGCCAGTCGTAGCCACCACCATGAACCTTGTTCCAGTAGCCAATGCCGCCAGTCAACGAACCATAGAAGTGCTCGAATCCACGCTGATTCGGTAGCATTGCTCGTCTGTGATGACCCAGATGCCATTTTCCAACCATAAATGATTGATAACCCTGATCAGCCAGATATTCGGGTAGAAGTTGTTCCTCTAGGGGTACGCTTCGTTCGGTGGTCTTATTCAGCGGGCGATAAATACCAAATCGCTGTGGTAGTTTGCCGGTCATTAACCCTGCCCGAGTGGGACTGCATGTGGGCTGTACATAGAATCGATCCAGCTCAATGCCTTCTGAAGCGATGCGGTCAATGTTGGGCGTCTGTATGGGGCTGCCGTGATAACCTACGTCATTCCAACCAAGATCATCTGCCAGAATAATAAGGATATGAGGCTTTCCAGCAGCTTGCGCAGCTATCGAAATACTGCCGATGCATGCAATCATAATAACCAGTAACTTCGTCACCTCACGAGCTCCTTTATTTACTTTTCGTCTTTATCTCTTTTGGCGCCGAGCTGAATTTCGACGGGCCACGACTATTTGGCCTGGGCGTTGGCCATCGCAGCCTTCAAGGCGTCCGGGATTTCGGTTGCTCTTGAGTGATCGGTGATCCGGACGCAGCGATTCTCGATCATTCCCAGCCCTTCAATAGCGGTTCTGATGATGTCACCGTCTTTTAAGAATCGGCCCTCGACAACGCCCACGCCGCCAGGTGTGCCGGTAAAGATCAGATCGCCCGGGTGAAGGGTCAAGATTTGAGACAAGTAGGCAACCAGATAGGGGATATCGAATATCAGATCTCTAGTGCTTTCATGCTGGCGAATTTCGCCGTTGACCTCGGTCGTCAACATCATTGGGTCGTCAGGGTCTATTTCATCCATGGAAATCAACGCTGGACCTATGGGCCCGTAGGTGTCGAAAGATTTTCCGAGGTTGAATTGAGGCGGCGCGGAGGTGAACTGCGCTGGTCGATCGGAAATGTCTTGTCCGATGCATAAACCTGCAATGCAATCTAACGCATCTTCTAAGGCGACGTTTTTGGCTGTTTTACCGATGACAGCAACCAGCTCTCCCTCGAAGTCTACATAATCACTGCGCATTTCAATATTGGCAGTGGGTCCAGTAATACAAGATGGATATTTGGTAAAGACCATAGGCGCAGGTGGGATCGGCAGTCCGGCTTCCACTGCATGATTTCGATAGTTTAAGCCAATGGCGAAGGAATTGCGGGGCCTTGGTATGGGAGCGTCGAGTATAACATCGTCAAGCTGACCGGTGGGTTCGATGCTACCCAGTTGAGAGGAAAGCAAGGTCAGTGCTTTTGTTTGTTCTAACAACAACATGGGATCCGCTGGTAATTCTCCGGCAGATGCTGCATGTACATCAAAATAATCATCTCCAGCTACCAGAACACCTTTGCCACCGGTACTTGCTAGTTTGAATCCCATGATTGCCTCTCGAGTTTGTAAATTAAGAATGTTGTTCAAGTTGTCGATACAAGCGATCGATCAGTTGTTCGAGCTGAGGTGCCAGATCAGGCCCTTTGCGACAGATGCCGAAAACCTGGCGGTCTGGTCTCACCAAGGCCAAACCAACGGCATGTTCGGTTGCCCAGTTCATCAACTCACCTTCAATTTCTTGGAGGCTTGCCTCAGGTCCGATGTGGAGTGTACTCAGCCCATCATAATTTCTGTTCTTGGTAAGTAGGCTTGCCGGGTCGACGTCAAAGCCGATTAGGGTATACCCGGTTCCTAATAATTCGTCTGACCAGAGTGTGTTAGTAGGCTGCCCATCTTGACGTTGCTGAACACGCCCTTGCGGCAGAGGCTCGCCCACGGCACCACCGGGAGACGGCGCGCCTTCGATACCGAACAGGCCGGGGCCGAGGTTCCAACCCTCGCCAAACTTAAGAAAACTTACCAAAAAGGGGAAGGCGCGCCCGAGCATTAGGTAGCAGTCACGCACAGTTGCTTTTAACGGGTTTCTCGCTTGAATGATTGCGCCATGGGCCACGGCTGTGGTGATGACTTCGTTTACATGAGGTCGGCGCTCTGATGTGTACGTTTCCAGAATGCTGGCAGGATGATTGCCCTCTATCACACCAGCGAGTTTCCAGCACAGGTTGTATGCGTCGCGAACCCCTGCACAAAGGCCCTGGCCTAGGAATGGAGGTGTCTGATGGGCTGCGTCTCCCAGCAGAAATACCTGGCCCTGCTGGAAGGTTTCAGCGATCAGGGCATGGAATTTGTAGACTTTTGCCCGCACCAATTCACCATCCTCTGCGGTCAAATTTGGCGATAGACGCCACAAGTGTGGTGCCATCATTGCCCGCACGGCGGCCTCCTCTTCTACTCCTTCAATCTCGTTCTCGGCGTTCAGCATGAATTCCCAGCGAATGTGATTTCCCTCGCAGGGAATGAGGGTAGTGGGACGGGCAGGGTCGCAAATTTGCAAGCCAGAGCGATTAAATTCTTCCTCTCCATCAAGCATGAGGTCACAGACCAGCCAGGGCTCGTCGCAGTGCAGGTCCTCCTGTGGAATTGCCAGTAACGTTCGAACTAAACTGCTCGCACCATCACATGCCAGCAAATAACGGGCGCTAACAAGTTCGGTTTGCTCGGTCTCGATAGATGTTTGGTCTGTGCCGGTATAAGTGATCTGCACCCTGACTTTATCGGCAACCTGATCTAGCGAAGAGAGTGCCCAGCCGGAACGAAACGCGACATCGGGGTAGCGAGAGACACCTTCACGCAGGCATGCCTCAAGGCGTGGCTGGTTGAAAAACTGGTTGTTAAACCAACCATTGTGTCGTGGCACGACACTCAGGTCCTGTTCGAAGAGTGTCCAATTTTTGCCGTTGGTGAAGCTGATTTTTTTGCCCGGTGCAGATAGTCTGCTCACAGCATCTGCCAGTCCCATGGCTTGAAAAATACGCATCACTTCACCATCGAAATGAACGGCACGAGGGATGTCATAGATTTCTGAGCTGGGATCAACGATCAACACCTTGAGGCCAGCTGCGCCAAGCAGATTCGCAGCAACAGCACCTGTGGGGCCGTATCCGGCAATGATTGCATCGTAAATGGCAGGTTCTCCGAGTCTGCTGATTGAGAGGACGATTCTGGTAAAAAACTAGACGCTTGTCTAGACAATTTTAGTCAAGTGTCTATTATGAGCGTAATAGTGACCCGAATGGTGAGATTCACATAACGCGCGCTGCGCGATTTAGGGTCGAAAGCAGGCGATAAGAAAGGCTATGAGACCACCGGAAAAAGCAACACAGGCTGGGTTATGCAAAGAAATCAGTTTTTCTTTTGAGCAACCTTTTGAGCTCTACCA
>TARA_B110000037_G_scaffold222865_1_pt1 | contig 13016 bp, 23 predicted proteins | sample TARA_B110000037 | Tara Oceans TARA_B110000037 (sample SAMEA4397196) | marine metagenome | biome: Polar Biome; feature: [MIX] marine epipelagic wind mixed layer (ENVO:01000061); material: water (ENVO:00002006), including particulate matter (ENVO:01000060) such as... | depth 10-100 m
GATAGTTTTATGTCTTTGAAAACAGAAACAAAAACTTTTTTGGTAATGCATGATTTATCATTCGAACACTTTCCAAAACATGTTCCATTGTTAGTAAGGACATATTATCAGTATTTTTTTCCAAAGTTTGCAAAGAAAGCAGCGCATATTTTTGCAGTATCAAAGTTTACTAAGCAGGACATCATCGACCAGTATAAAATTGAAGCAGATAAGATATCTATAGCTTATTGTGGTGTTGCAGAAGTATATAAACCTATCTCAAAAGAAAAGCAACAAACTATAAAAAACCGTATTTCAAGTGGATACCCTTATTTTATTTGTATTGGATCTTTAAATCCAAGAAAAAACATTCAAAGAGTGATTTTGGCATTTAATTTATTAAAAGATCAAAATAAAGCGTTTGAAAATTATAAATTAGTAATAATTGGTGCCAAAGGATGGAAAACAAATGCACTGTTTCAAGTAATTAACAATTCAAAGTATAGGGAAGATATTCTTTTATTAGGTCATCTAGAGCCTCAAGAATTAGCTAAATATTTAGCTTCGGCTGTCGCTTTAGTATTTCCATCTTTGTTTGAAGGGTTTGGAATTCCTATTATAGAAGCATTCAAGTGTAACACCCCTGTAATTACTTCTAATAGGTCTTCTACTAAAGAGGTAGGTGAGAGGGCGAGCATATTGGTAGATCCCTTAAAAGTGAATAGTATAAAAAATGCCATGGCTATTTTTGATCAAAAATTTAAGAAAAATCCGAAATTTTTAAATGAAATGTCAGAAAAATTAGAAGAATACAATTGGAATAAAACAACAATTATTTTTAAAGAAGAAATTTTACAATTTTTAAATAAATAAATTAAAGAAGAGATCAATTTCAACACCTTATCTTTATTGAAGGTTGAGGTGAGGTAGGCAAGAATAAATTATTTTATACACAACAAAAAATGACCGTATAAAATATTATTCACAAAAAAATTAAAATAGTTTTGATTTTAAAAAATGTTTCCATACATTTGCACTCCAAAATAAAAAAGAGCAATAAATATGCCTACGATACAACAATTAGTTAGAAACGGAAGAAAAACAATGGTCAGCAAGAGTAAATCTCGTGCTTTAGATTCATGTCCACAAAGAAGGGGTGTGTGTACTAGAGTATATACTACAACTCCTAAAAAACCTAACTCAGCTTTGAGAAAAGTTGCTAAGGTAAGGTTGACTAACGGTCAAGAAATAATCGCATATATCCCAGGTGAGGGTCATAATCTACAGGAACACTCTATCGTGTTAGTTAGAGGTGGTAGAGTAAAAGATTTACCAGGTGTAAGGTATCATATAGTAAGGGGGGTGTTAGATACTTCTGGAGTTGAAGGAAGATTGCAAAGTAGATCTAAGTATGGTGCTAAGAGACCAAAGAAATAAAAAATAATAAATAATAAAAAGGAATGAGAAGACGTAAACCAAAAAAGAGAGTTTATCAACCAGATCCAAGATTTGGAGATGAAAACGTAACTTTTTTCGTAAACAATTTAATGTTTAGTGGAAAAAAGAGTATCGCCTACAAAATATTTTATGATGCATTAGATATGGCATCAGAAAAAGCAGGTGAAGGAGAAGATGGATATGAGTTGTGGAAAAAAGCACTTAAGAATATTCAACCTGCAGTTGAAGTGAAATCTAAAAGAATTGGTGGTTCTACTTACCAAATACCTGTAGAAGTTAGACCTTCAAGAAAAAGATCTATTACGGTAAAATGGATGATTAAGTATGCTAGATTACGTAATGGTAAATCTATGGCAGACAAATTAGCTAATGAAATATTAGCAGCTTCAAAAAATGAAGGTGCTGCGGTAAAGAAAAAAGAAGATACACATAGAATGGCAGAAGCTAATAAAGCATTCTCTCATTTTAAATTTTAATAGTAATGGCTAAGGATTTAAATAAATTAAGAAACATTGGTATTGCTGCCCATATAGATGCAGGTAAAACAACAACTACTGAAAGAATTTTATACTACACAGGTGTGAGTCATAAAATTGGTGAAGTACATGATGGTGCTGCTACAATGGATTGGATGGAGCAAGAGCAAGAAAGAGGTATTACAATTACTTCTGCAGCTACTAAGTGTGAATGGACTTTTGAAGATGAAAATTATGAAGTAAGTATTATTGATACTCCAGGTCACGTTGATTTTACAGTAGAAGTTGAGCGTTCTTTAAGAGTATTAGATGGTATGGTTGCTTTATTCTCTGCCGTTGATGGTGTTGAGCCTCAGTCAGAAACAGTATGGAGACAAGCAAATAAATATAAAGTTCCAAGATTAGGATTCGTTAATAAAATGGATCGTCAAGGTGCTAACTTTTTAGAAGTATGCAGCCAAATTAGAAGTATGTTAGGAGCTAATCCCGTTCCTTTACAACTACCTATTGGTGCAGAAGATGACTTTAAAGGCGTTGTTGATTTAATCGCAAATAAAGGAATTGTTTGGGATAATGAGGATAGGGGAATGACTTTTACAGAAGTTCCAATTCCTGAAGATATGCTTGAAGAAGTTGCAGAGTATAGAGCAAAATTAATTGAAGCGGTTGCTGAATATGATGAAAATCTTTTAGAGAAATTCTTTGAAAATCCAGATTCTATTACTGTTGATGAGATTAATGCAGCTTTAAGAGCAGCAACAATTGACATGTCTATTATTCCAATGATGTGTGGTTCAGCTTTTAAAGATAAAGGTGTTCAAACAATGTTAGATGCAGTTATTAAATTCTTACCTTCTCCATTAGACGTAGAAGCGATAGAAGGAATTAACCCTGACACTGAGAAGCCTGAGTTTAGAAAGCCATCAGAAGATGAGCCTTTCGCAGCTTTAGCTTTTAAAATTGCTACTGATCCTTTCGTAGGTCGTTTGTGTTTTTTCAGAGTTTACTCTGGAGTGTTAAATGCAGGTTCTTATGTTAAGAATACAAGATCAGACAAAAAAGAAAGAATTTCTCGTTTATACCAAATGCACGCTAATAAACAAAATGCTATTGATAGAATGGTAGCAGGAGATATTGGTGCAGGTGTAGGTTTTAAAGATATTCGTACAGGAGATACATTATGTGATGAGAAACATCCTATAATATTGGAAAGTATGGATTTTCCTGATCCAGTTATTGGATTAGCTATTGAACCAAAAACACAAAAAGATGTAGATAAGTTAGGAATGGCTTTAAATAAATTAGCTGAAGAGGATCCAACTTTTAAAGTGTCTTATGATGAAGAAACTGCTCAAACAGTTATTTCAGGAATGGGAGAGTTGCACTTAGAAATATTAGTGGATAGATTGAAAAGAGAGTTTGGTGTTGAATGTAACCAAGGAGCTCCTCAAGTAAACTTTAAAGAAGCTATTGGTAGTACAATCAAATTTAGAGAAACTTATAAAAAACAATCTGGTGGTAGAGGTAAATTTGCAGATATTATATTTGAAATGGGTCCAGCTATGCCAAATGAAAATGGTATAATTCAAGATGGTTTACAATTTGAAAATGCGATAACAGGTGGGTCAATTCCAAGAGAATTTATTCCATCTGTAGAAAAAGGGTTTAAACAAGCTATGAAAAATGGTCCTTTAGCAGGATATGAAGTTCAAAGTTTATTTGTAAAATTAATTGATGGATCTTTCCATGATGTTGATTCGGATCAATTATCTTTCGAATTAGCTGCAAAGATGGGTTTTAGAAAAGCTGCTTTACAAGCTAAGCCAGTAATTCTTGAGCCAATCATGAAATTAGAAATTGTAACACCAGATGATTACACGGGATCTATTGTAGGAGACTTAAATAGAAGAAGAGGTGTAATGGAAGGTATGGATGCAAAAGCAGGTGCGCAGGTTATTAAAGCAAAAGTTCCATTATCAGAAATGTTTGGTTATGTAACTGATTTAAGAACAATGTCTTCAGGAAGAGCTACATCTTCTATGGAATTCAATAGTTTTCAACCAGTACCATCAGGAGTGTCAAAAGAAATAATAGAAAAAGCAAACGGGGGAGAATAATTCCTACTCAACTTATAAAGATGAATCAAAAAATCAGAATAAAATTAAAATCGTACGATTATCAATTAGTTGATAAATCTGCAGCAAAGATTTATAAAACAGTAAAAAATACTGGAGCGGTAATTAGTGGACCAATTCCATTACCTACTAAAAGAAAAGTATTTTCTGTATTACGTTCTCCGCACGTAAACTCTAAGTCTAAAGAGCAGTTTCAGTACAAAACTTACAAAAGGTTATTGGATATCTATAGTTCAAATGCAAAAACTATTGATGCACTAATGAAAATCGAATTGCCAAGTGGTGTATTCGTTGAGATAAAAGTTTAAGGCTTTTATCAAGTAAGTACAAAATAATAATTTAACAACAGTTACGAACTTTAAGATCTTTAATGTTCCGCTGACAAAACATATAAAAATGAAAGCATTAATTGGTATCAAAAAAGGTATGACCAACATTTTCTCTGAAAGTGGTAAGAGAATACCTTGTACAATAATAAAAACAGGACCTTGTGTAATTACACAAGTAAAAACTATCGAAACAGATGGTTACAATGCTGTACAAATTGCATTTGGAGAAAAGAAAGAAAAAAATACTCCAAAAGCTATGCAAGGGCATTTCAATAAAGCTAATACAGCACCTAAAAGAAAATTAATTGAAATTAGAGATTTTGATTATGAAAAAGCTTTAGGAGAAGAAATTAATTTAGATATTTTTGAAGAAGGAGACTTGGTAAGTGTTATCGGAACTTCTAAAGGTAAAGGTTTCCAAGGGGTAGTTAAAAGACACGGATTTAGAGGTGTTGGTATGGCAACTCACGGGCAACACAATAGAGGTAGAGCTCCGGGTTCTATTGGTATGGCATCTACACCATCTAAAGTACTGAAAGGTCAGAAGATGGGAGGAAGAATGGGTACGGATAGAGTAAAAGTTAAAGGCTTAGAAATATTAAAATTAATGCCTGAGGAAAATATAATTATTGTTAGTGGATGTGTTCCAGGTCACAATAATTCAACTGTAATCATAGAAGCATAAGACCATGAAAGTAAAAGTATTAGGAATAGACGGTAAAGCAACAGGAAGAGAAGTTGTGTTATCAAAAGATTTTTTTGGTATTGAGCCAAATGATCATGCTATATATTTAGATGTTAAACAATATTTAGCAAATCAGAGACAAGCTACTCATAAAGCAAAAGAAAGAGCTGATATAAAAGGTTCTACTAAGAAACTGAGAAAGCAAAAAGGTTCTGGTGCAGCTAGGATTGGTAGTGTGAAATCTCCATTATTAAGAGGTGGTGGTAGAGCATTCGGACCAAGATCAGATAGGAATTACGGTTTTAAATTGAATAAAAAATTAAAAACGGTAGCTAGAAAATCTGCTTTAACATATAGAGCAAAAGCTAATGAAATAATTGTAATTGAAGATATTATTTTAGATTCTCCTAAAACAAAAGGTTTTATGGATATATTTAAGAACATTGGAGCAGCAGATAAAGCAGTTTATGTATCAAATGAAATTGATAGTAACTTGTTTTTATCTTCAAAAAATGTAAAATCAACAAGAATTACAGAAGTTAGTAAATTAAACACTTATGATATTTTAAATTGCAAGAAATTAGTTTTTTCTGAAAGTAGTTTAGAATACTTTAAAAAATAATTAATATCATGGATATAATAGAAGAAATATTAATAAGACCCGTAGTTACAGAAAAATCTAATCATTTAGCTGAAACACAAAATAGATTTGTATTTGTAGTGGCAAAAAACTCAAACAAATTATCTATTAAGAAAGCTATTGAAAGTATGTATAGTGTAAGTGTTGATAAGGTTTGGACAATGATTATGCCAGCAACAGCAAAAACTAGATTTACGAAAGCAGGTGTAGCAAACGGAAGAAAAAAAGCATATAAAAAAGCAATTGTGAGTCTAGTGGACGGCGATACAATTGATTTCTATTCTAATATTTAGTCTAGAAAGATAACCACAAAATAAAAGAAAATGGGTGTAAGAAAATTTAAACCAGTTACCCCTGGTACGAGACATAGAGTAGGTAGTGATTTTGCTGAAGTTACCAAGGGTAACGATCCAGAAAAATCATTAATTGCACCTATGCGTAGAACAGGTGGTAGAAACAGTAAGGGTAAAATGACAAACCGCTATATGGGTGGTGGTCATAAGAAAAAATACCGTATTATTGATTTCAAAAGACAAAAGCATGATATTCCTGCTATAGTTGCTTCTATAGAGTATGATCCGAATAGAACAGCACGTATAGCATTATTGAATTATGTAGATGGTGAGAAAAGATATATTGTAGCTCCATCGAATATTAAAGTTGGCGATACTGTAATGTCAGGTAAAACAGCTACTCCAGATGTTGGAAATGCAATGTATTTAGCGGATATTCCTTTAGGCACAATAATCCATGGTATTGAATTACAACCAGGTAAAGGAGCTCAAGTAGCAAGAAGTGCAGGTACTTATGCTCAATTAAATGCAAGAGAAGGAAAATATGCAATTATTAAAATGCCGTCTAGTGAAACTAGATTAGTGTTATTAACTTGTATAGCTGTTATTGGGTCTGTTTCGAATTCTGATCATAACTTGCAAGTACTTGGTAAAGCAGGTAGAAAAAGATGGCTAGGAAGAAGACCAAGAGTTAGGGGTGTTGTAATGAATCCAGTAGATCATCCAATGGGTGGTGGTGAAGGTAAAGCTTCAGGTGGTCATCCAAGATCAAGAACCGGTATTATGGCTAAGGGGCAAAAAACTAGAAATAGAAAGAAAGCTTCAAATAGATTAATCATTAACAGAAGAAAGAAATAAGACATGGCAAGATCAATAAAAAAAGGACCGTATATTGCACATCATCTACTAAAGAAGATAGATGCAATGAATGAATCTGGTAAAAAAACAGTAATTAAAACTTGGTCAAGAAGTTCAATGATTATACCTGATATGGTAGGTTTAACTATAGCAGTACATAATGGAAATAAATTTATTCCAGTTTATGTTACTGAGAACATGGTAGGTCATAAGTTAGGTGAGTTTTCTCCAACTAGACAATTTAAAGGACACGCAAGTAAGAAAATTAAATAATCATTAACTTAATGATGAATTTAAAAAATTTAAAATTATGCAAGCAATAGCAAAATTAAAAAAGAATCCGACTTCTCCTAGGAAAACTAGGTTGGTAGTTGATTTGATAAGAGGCTTAGAAGTAGATAAGGCAATTAATATCTTAAGATTCACAAAAAAAGAATCAGCAGGTAAGATTGAAAAACTTTTACTTTCAGCTGTTAATAATTGGGAACAAAAGAATGAGTTGAGCCCAGAAGATTATAATTTATTCGTAAAAGAGATTTGGGTAGATGGTGGAAAAATGTTGAAAAGATTTCAGCCAGCTCCTCAAGGTAGAGCGCATAGAATTAGAAAAAGATCTAATCATATAACTTTAATCGTTGACAGTAAGATAGCGGTATCAGAAAAATCTGCGGAATAGAAATTTAAAATAAACAAATAAATTGCATTTGTATAAAAAAATGGATTTTATCTTTTTAGTAAGAAATAATTCATTACATTTGCAATCCTTTTGAAAAAAGAATAAAATTAATGGGACAAAAAACAAATCCAATAGCTAATAGACTCGGTATTATCAGAGGATGGGAATCTAACTGGTTCGTAGACAAATCAGCAGGTCCAAAGATCGTTGAGGATAATAAAATTCGTACGTATTTAAGAGCACGTATTAATAAAGGTGGAATTTCTAAATTAGTAATAGAAAGAACATTAAAAAGAATTACAGTTACAATTCATACATCAAGACCAGGTATCGTAATCGGTAGAAGTGGCTCTGAAGTTGATAGAATTAAGGAAGAGTTAAAAAAACTTACTGAAAAGGATGTTCAAATTAATATAATTGAAATCAAAAGACCTGAGTTAGATGCACAATTAGTAGGTGAAGGAGTAGCTAGACAATTAGAAGCTCGTATTAATTTTAGACGTGCCGTTAAAATGGGAATTCAAGGAACAATGAGAATGGGTGCACAGGGTATCAAAATCAGAGTTTCTGGAAGATTAGGAGGAGCGGAGATGGCTCGTTCTGAAGAATATAAAGAAGGAAGAACGCCTTTACATACTTTTAGAGCAGATATTGATTATGCTTTAGTAGAGGCTAATACTATATATGGTAAGATAGGTGTGAAAGTATGGATTTGTAAAGGAGAAGTTTTAGGTAAAAGAGATTTGTCTCCTGAAGTACAGAGCAAAGATCAAGGGAAAGGGCCTAAAAGAAAATTCAACAAGAGAAAATAATTGAGAGATGTTATTACCAAAGAGAGTAAAGTTTAGAAAACAACAGAAAGGAAGAATGAAAGGTAATGCTGAGAGAGGATCTAGTATTTCATTTGGTTCATTTGCTTTAAAAGCTGTTGATGGTTCTTGGATTACTAACAGACAAATAGAAGCTGCTAGAATTGCCTTGACACGACATATGAAAAGAGAAGGTAAAGTTTGGATTAGAATATTTCCAGATAAACCTTTTACTAGCAAGCCAGCAGAGGTGAGAATGGGTAAAGGTAAGGGTGCACCAGAAGGATGGGTGGCCGTTGTTAAACCAGGAAGAATAATGTTTGAATTAGATGGTGTCCCTACTGAAGTAGCTAAAGAAGCTTTAAGGCTTGCTGCTCAAAAAATGCCAATTAAAACAAAATTTGTAATACGTAGAGATTACGTTGAAGCTTAAAAAAATATAAAAATGGCATTAAGTAAAGAAGATATAAAAGAATTATCGCCTACCGATTTAACCGAAAAGGTAATTGATACAAAGTTAATTTTAAAGAAAATTGAATTTAACAATGTTATCTCTCCTGTAGATAATCCTTTAGTGATAAGAAGTTTGCGAAGAGATATTGCAAAATTAAAAACAGAGATTAGAAGAAGAGAACTTGAAACTTCTGAAAATTAAAATTAAGATGGAAGTAAGAAATTTAAGAAAAACAAGAGTAGGGGTAGTTACTAGCAATAAAATGCAAAAAACAGTAACTGTTTTAGTTGAAAGAAAAGTAAAGCATCCACTTTATGGAAAGTTTCTTAGGAAATCTAAGAAATTTGCTGCTCATGACGAAACGAATGATTGTAATATCGGAGATACGGTAAAAATCATGGAAACAAAACCTATGAGTAAAAATAAGAGATGGAGAATTGTAGAAATCATAGAAAGAGCTAAATAAGATGTTACAACAAGAATCAAGAGCAAATGTTGCCGATAATAGCGGTGCAAAAGAAATACTTGTAATTAAAGTATTAGGTGGATCTAGAAGAAGATATGCTTCTATTGGTGACAAGGTAATTGTTACTATAAAAAAAGCAATGCCTAATAGTGGCATTAAAAAAGGTACTGTTCATACTGCTGTAGTTGTAAGAACAAAAAAAGCAATTAAAAGAAAAGACGGTTCTCATATTAGATTTGATGATAATGCTGTTGTAATTTTAAATGAGAGTGAAGATATGAGAGGAACTCGTATTTTTGGACCTGTAGCAAGAGAATTAAGAGATAAGCAATATATGAAGATTGTATCATTAGCACCAGAAGTGCTTTAATATATTAATAATGGGAAAGAATAGATTTACACCTAAATTTAATATCAAGAAAGGAGACACTGTAATGGTAGTAGCTGGAAATGATAAAGGAAAAACAGGAAAAGTTTTAGAAGTACTTTACAAAAAAAGTAAAGTATTAGTAGAAGATGTTGCTATGGTTAGTAAACATCAAAAGCCAGATGCTAAAAACCCAGATGGTGGAATTGTTAAAAAAGAAGCAGCTATTCATATTTCTAATGTTATGTTGGTAGATCCTAAATCAGGAACACCTACAAGAATTAGCGTTAAGAGAGATGAAGGAAAAGTTGTTAGAATATCTAAGAAATCAGGAGAAGTTATATGATTATGAGTTACACACCTAGATTAAAGAAAAAGTATAGTGAAGAAATTTCACCAGCTTTAAAGGAAAAATTTGGTTACACTACACCAATGGCAATACCTAGATTAACAAAAATTTGTTTAAATCAAGGTGTTAACGGTGCAGTTGGAGATAAGAAAATGGTTGATGCTGCAGTTCAAGAGATGACTGATATTGCAGGTCAAAAAGCTAATGCAACAATCGCAAAAAAATCTGTATCTAACTTTAAGTTAAGAGAAGGGATGCCTATTGGAGCAAAAGTTACTTTGAGAAGAACTAAAATGTATGAGTTCTTAGATAGATTAGTTTCTATTTCATTACCAAGAGAAAGAGATTTTAGAGGAATTAGCCCTAAAGGATTTGATGGAAGAGGAAATTATACATTTGGTATTACTGAGCAAATTATTTTTCCAGAGATCAATATTGATAAGATTTCTAAAATTAGTGGTATGGATATTACATTTGTAACATCTGCTAAAACTGATGCAGAAGCTTTTGAATTATTAAAATTAATGGGTTTACCATTCAAAAAATAAATTATGTCAAGAAAATCGGTAACTGCTAGACAAGCAAAAAGAGAAAGAATAGTAGCACAATTTGCTGAAAGAAGATTAGCAATGAAAGCTGCAGGAGATTACGAAGGTTTAGATAAACTTCCTAAAAATGCATCACCTGTAAGATTGAAAAATAGATGTGGATTAACGGGAAGACCTAAAGGTTATATGAGAATGTTCGGTATTAGTAGAAATCAATTTAGAGATTTTGCTTCTGCTGGAAAGATTCCTGGAGTTGTAAAAGCAAGTTGGTAAACAAAGAATTAAAGAACTAAGATATGTATTTTGATACGATAGCAGATTATTTAACAAGAGTAAGAAATGCTCAAATGGCGAAACATAGAATGGTAGACATTCCATCGTCAAATGTTAAAAAAAGAATTACAGAAATTTTATATGACAAAGGTTATATTTTGAAATATAAATTTGATAATGAAGCAGGAAAAGGAACTCAAGGAGTTATAAAAATTGCTTTGAAATATGATTCTTTTGGAGAACCGATAATGAGAAATATTGAAAGATATTCTAGACCGGGTAAAAGAGAGTATAAAAGTTGTGAAAACTTACCTCATATATTAAATGGTCTAGGAATTGCAATAGTTTCTACTTCTAAAGGTATAATGACTGATAAAGAAGCAAGAAAATTAAATGTAGGTGGCGAAGTTTTATGCCAAGTTTATTAAATTTAAATAAGATTTTATAATGTCAAGAATAGGAAATGCACCAATAGCTATACCAGCAGGAACAGAAATTAAAATTGATGGTTCTATGGTTACTATTAAAGGAAAAAAAGGAGAATTATCTCAGAAATTATTAGAAGAGATAACTGCTGAAGTTAAAGATGATTCAATTGTTTTATCTAGACCATCAGACCAAAAAAGACATAAAGCTATGCATGGTTTGTATAGATCTTTATTAAATAATATGGTAACTGGAGTTAATGAGGGTTATAAACTTGAATTAGAATTAGTTGGTGTAGGTTTCAAATGTAGTAATCAAGGTCAATTATTAGAGTTGGCTTTAGGATATTCACATCCAATAGTATTTGGAATACCAGGTGAAGTCAAAATAGTAACAGAAATGACTAAAGGTAAAGCACCAAAAGTTATTTTAGAATCTATAGATAAACAATTAATTGGTCAAGTTGCAGCTAAAATTAGAGCAACAAGGAAAGTTGAGCCTTATAAAGGAAAAGGTGTTAGATTTGTAGGCGAAGTAATTAGAAGAAAAGAAGGTAAAACAGCAGCTAAATAATAAATAATGGCTTTAAGTAAAATACAAAGAAAAGAAAGAATCAAAAGATCTATTCGTAAGAAGATTTCAGGTTCTAGCACTATCCCAAGATTAAGTGTTTTTAGAAGTAACAAATCTATTTACGTGCAATTAATTGATGATTTAAATGCAAATACAATTGCAGCAATAGATTCAAATAATTCTTCAGTAAAAGGAGCTACTAAAATTGATCAATCTAAAGAAGTAGGAGCTTTAATCGCTAACACAGCTAAAGATTTAGGTATTGATACTATCGTTTTTGATAGAAACGGGTATAGATATCATGGTAGAATTAAGGCACTAGCAGAAGGTGCAAGAGAGAACGGTTTAAAATTCTAATAGTAAAGAGATATAGATGTCAGATAACAGTAAAATGATAAGAGCAGCTGAATTAGACCTTAAAGATAAGGTAGTTAATATCAGAAGAGTTGCGAAAGTAACTAAAGGTGGTAGAACATTTGGATTTTCAGCTTTAGTCGTAGTAGGGGATGGTAATGGCGTAGTAGGTCATGGTATGGGTAAGTCGAGAGAGGTTACTGGTGCTATCCAAAAGGCTATTGATGATGCCAAAAAACATTTGGTAAAAGTTCCAATTTTAAACGGAACGATTCCTCACGAGCAAATTGGAAAATTTGGAGCAGCAAAAGTTTTAATGAGACCTGCATCTAAAGGTACCGGAGTAATTGCTGGTGGTGGTATGAGAGCGGTTTTAGAAGCTGCAGGTGTACATAATGTTTTAGGTAAATCACAAGGATCATCAAATGCAGCAAATGTTATAAGAGCAACAATTGACGCCTTTAAAAAAATGAGAGACCCTTATACAGTTGCTAGAGAAAGAAAAATTACTTTAGATAAAGTTTTTAATGGATAATATTATGAAGAAGGTAAAAATAACACAAGTTAAAAGCGTAATTGATAGATCTAAACGTCAGAAAGATACTATGATTGCTTTAGGATTAAGAAAAATGAATCATTCAATTGAGAAAGAATTAAGTTCTCAAGTTGAAGGAATGATTGGGAAAGTAGCACATTTGTTAAAAATAGAAGAGATATAAAGATGAATTTACACAGTTTAAAACCAGCAAAAGGATCTACACATTCTAGAAAAAGAATTGGTAGAGGTCAGGGTTCAGGTAGAGGTGGTACTTCTACAAGAGGACATAAAGGAGCTCAATCAAGATCTGGATATTCTAGAAAGATGGGT
>TARA_B110000037_G_scaffold46102_1_pt1 | contig 13014 bp, 7 predicted proteins | sample TARA_B110000037 | Tara Oceans TARA_B110000037 (sample SAMEA4397196) | marine metagenome | biome: Polar Biome; feature: [MIX] marine epipelagic wind mixed layer (ENVO:01000061); material: water (ENVO:00002006), including particulate matter (ENVO:01000060) such as... | depth 10-100 m
CCATCTTTTATTGCGCAGTTGTTCCCAACCGGGTGCATAACGGTCACCAATTGCCTTTATATCTTCCGGTAGCGCATGCAACGGAAAATGGGGTGCTGAAAATGCCACATAAGAAAAGAAAGGTTTATCGGTGAAATCTATATCGTGTTCTTTTAAATATTCAATCGTTTTATTTGCTATTTCAACAGTACTATAATACCCCGTACCTCTTTCCACTGGCGGTAATTTTTTATCGTTTTCATAATGGGTTTGAGGACTAAAAAAACGCCCTTGATCTCCCAAAAAATAAGATCGGTCAAAACCACTTTCCACAGGCATTCCATCCATGTGCCACTTCCCTGAATGATAGGAGCGATAGCCAACACCTTCTAAATATTCAGGAACCATTACCGCCCAGTCAGCACGATCTTTTCCTCCCCCACCATCAATTCCTGGCGCATTATCTCGACCTATTTGCTGTGGGTAATATCCTGTTAGAAGAGATGCTCTTGATGGCCAACATCGCCCCGTATTATTAAATTGAGTAAACCGTAAACCAGCGAGTGCCAATTTATCCAAATTTGGAGTTTCTATTTCTCCTCCATAACAACCTAAATCAGAAAACCCTAGATCATCGGCCATTATTACCATTATGTTTGGCGGTTTTACCTCTTTTGGGGTACATCCAACAATTAAAAAAAGTGCTGCTATTACAACGGTTATTAAATGCCCTAAATTAGAATCTCTTTGTTTCATCTTTTTCTTATTTATACATCATTAGACTATAATTAGTAATGAGGAATCTTCATCCACTCCCCACCATTAAGTGCATATTGGTGTGCGTTCAGTCATTCCCTATAGTGACAAAAGCCTTAACATGCTCGTTTCATGTATTGCTTTGTTCAATGTAACACAAACGTAAATAATAAGATTCAAATAACTAACCTGCACTATCATGCTCGGTTCATATATCTTTCCATTTTATTGATCTACTCAATTAGAAATAGGTATTTACGGTAAATTCAAATTGATTTATAAATATCTTTTTAAATGCGTTAATATTGTTTTGTTCATAAAATAACAACATCCCTTTTTTATATTCAAGAGAATTAATAGTTCTAAATGAAATAGGACAATACTTATTATTTATAAGTATTGCATTACTAATGATTCTTACCATTCTTTTATTTCCATCAGCCAAAGCATGAATGTATGATAATAAAACTAAAAGAAGGAACACTTTTTCAAATACATTTTCCCGACTGTTCACCAATTCTCACAAATCTCTTAGCACCTCTTTAATTTGAAATTCATTATCTAAAGACTTATAATTTGTGCCAGAAAGCCCAACTCTTCTTTTTCTAATATTCATATCAATATCCAATTCTTTCACCAAAAGACTATAAACACCTTCGATACTTGAAATTGTTAAGGGATCTATCCGCTGGATTTTCAATAATAAAATCTAATGCATCCTTGTGATTGAGAAGCATTACGGCTTCACCTTTTGACTTTCCAGTAACCGTTTCTTTTTCTTTTAAAAGTCTTTCAGTCTATAGAAACGAGTTGATGTTTCCTTCTATTTGAGATGATTTCCACTTAAGTCAATCGCTAACCGCTCTAATTCTTTGTTATATTCCGTTGGTGATAATTTTAAGATATTATCGCTGTACTTTTTTTTACAATTGGTCTAAGTGTCGCATTTCTTCTTCTGTAAATAGAACTATATTATTTAATATCCTTGCTATTAGAGATAGGTTGAAACTATCTAATATTTCACGATCATCAATATCTTTTTTGAAGTAATCTTCCATTTCGATAGGAAAAAAATAATTGATACGTTACACTGATCACATATTTGGTCCCTCTTCCTTTACCTTCAGTTTTTATAGGCCTTTTTTCTATTAATTTAGTCAAAATCCGTTTAACTGTTGCATACCCAATTTCTAAATCTGTGCTATCGTAAATTTCTTTAGATGAATACGATGGACTCGCTTTGATAAATTCTAGTATTTTAATACTTTTTTAATCTATTCTGTTTTGTGGCTCAAACACTTCGTAGATATAGCTCAAAATATTGTGAATATGAGCTTTAAACACGAACCTATTGAGCCCTATTTGGAATAACTTGTGTTTTAGGGCTCATTGTATGTGATAATATAGCCCAAGAGAATGAAGGAAATAAGCCGCAGATTTTGAATACTTGAACTTTATAATAAGTACACTATTACAAATCGTATTAGATGAGTATTAATTGTTGAACTTTGGCTAATAAGTAAAACTTCTAACTATATAAAAAAACGGTAATCTTTCACAAGATTACCGCCCTCCACTAACTTAACTAAAACTTTTACTATATAATAACTTCATACCTTTCTATAGTTATAGCTACTTCTAGTATTACTAGCGCGAACATAGTATTTGCCTAAATATATATAATCAATAACATCCTTCCTTTTTTATTCATTTTTTTCTATTGTATTAGTCCCTGATACCTACCACTAGTTAAAACGAGCTAGAAAGGGGTTAATTATCTTATAGTTTCCTATTTTGAATTCAAAAAATACAGTTAGTTCTTCATAATAATTACATCGTACGTCTTTTATGAAAAGCCATAAACTCAAATATTCGCAACCGAATTTCTTTCTAGATATCCCTGAGTTTAACTTTTGATACATATTCAAAACTTAAATTCTCTTATTTTAATTCCGAATTCTACAAAAAATTATAAAAGGAATTTCCAACGTTAAGTTGGGAATTCCTTTTTATAATATTTAATTTATTAAAGATCCCTAAAAATTCGGGTTTAATGATGATTCAGAAGCTGGTAAGCCATACAACAAACTAATATTGCTAAATGAATTACTACGTGGAGTTATTCCTGCTGGATAATAGTAATCGATTGGATTTGCTTTTATCCTATTTCCGTATGCCGTAATCACACTAACTGCACGTCCTGTTCTTACTAAATCTAACCAACGTTTATTTTCAAAAGCCAATTCAACCCTTCTCTCATTAAATATAGCCTCTCCTAAATCACCTGATAACAGATCACCCAGACCAGCTCTCGCACGTACTGTGTTTAAATGGGTTAAAGCTTCTGCTTTACCTTGCTCTTCAAGTGCTTCTGCCAAAAACAACAACACTTCTGAATAGCGATAAATTGGCCAATTCATACCATGGTTACCATTTTCAGAATGTGGCTCAACATATTTTTTGATAACTGGATATACTCCATCCTCCCAAAAACTTTCACTTGCAGTCACATATTGAATCGAAGCATCTTTCCTAAGATCTCCATCTTCATAGGCAGCAATAATGTCTGGAGTAGGAATATTATTTCCTTCTCCATTTATAGGTTGTGGATTTGACGTACCCATCACAACTCCAACTTCTACATCAGTCATAGGACGGGGCATAAAACTATACATAAAACTTCCACTAAACCCTTCTGCCCCTTCCTTATACTGTATCTCAAATACAGACTCTATATTATTCTTATTATCCGAATTTCCACTAAAAGCATCTTCATAATTAGCCATCAACTCATACTGACCACTCGATACTACAGCCCTAAACTGTGTTTCTGCTTCTGACCATTTCTGTTGCACCATAAATACATTCCCCAAAAGAGTTTGAGCAGCACCCGAAGTTACCCTTCCAGGCTGCTGATTCGACTTTGTTGGCAATAAACCAATCGCAGCTTGAACATCAGCTATCACTTGTGAGAATATTACATCTTGTCCAGATAAGGGTAATGCAGCCTCTTCACGCGTTTCTACTGGAACCAAATGCAATGGAACACCTCCAAAAAATTGCCCTAAATCAAAATAAGAATATGCTCTTAGAAAAAGCGCTTGACCTTTTATATTATCCTTTTCTGCTCCTTCAAATTCAGCATCATCAATAGTGGCAAGTATTTGATTTGCTCGTGCAATAATCGAATATGAATTCACATACAAATCTTGTACATGTCGGTTTGTAGTGATTCCTCCAGTCGTTGGAACGGCAAAATCCGCAAGATCTTCTTGTTGCTCCGTAGCACCAAAAGCCGTGTTACGCGCAAAATATGTATTGTCGGAGTGCATCTCTCCCAAAAAAGCTTTAGTCCTATTATTTATAGAACGTAACGGAGCGTAAGCGCCATTAATAGCTTGTGTAAAATCTGCCTCAGTCGTAAAAAAAGTAGGGGTACTTAATGAGTCCTCGGGAAAAATAGTAAGTTCCTCCTCACAACCGGTTATTATAAAACCTAATAGGCCTAATAGTGTGATTAATTTTTTCATTTTTTTCATTTTTAAATTATTTGAAAGTGAAATATTTTTTAACATCATAAGACACGATTTAGAAGTTTACATTTAAACCAATACTCACGATACGAGGAACAGGATATCCAGATAAATCAACACCTGAAGCTAAATTACCTCCATCACCTTGTCCGTTATTCTGCACACTTATCTCAGGATTTGGACCACCCCAGTATTTAGTGAATATATGTACATTTTGAATTGAACCATAGATACGCGCTGATTTAACGTATTTCTCAAGTTTTGGCAGTTGATACCCTAAAGTAATATTTCTAATATTTAAATAAGAAGCATCTGCTACAAATCTATCATTCACCCAATCCCTTTCGATACCAGTTACATTTCCACCACCTACGGTAGTACCATATTTTCCAACTCCAGGGTTCTCTGGTGATCTAAAGCGATCCTTTACTTCTCTCAATAAATTAAAAACACCATCTAAGTTTGTAGTACTAAACAAATGGCGAACCAATAATTCATTACCCTGTGAACCTGTAGCTAATACAGAAAAATCAAAATTTCCATATTTTACAGTATTTGTAATCCCATAAACGAAATCAGGAAATGGACTTCCCATTACAGCGCGATCGTCTTCGTCTCCACCTCTGGTGATTACTCCATCGCCATTAAGGTCTAGTAGTTTTATACTACCAACTGTTGAACGACCTGGAACTTGTGGAGAACTATCCAAATCTGCTTGATTTAAATAATTTCCATCACTTAAATGACCATAGAATTGTCCAAATGGCTGCCCTACTTGCGTAATATGTGTACCATTTGCATATACTCTGTCTATGCCTTCTGCCAAAGAGAGCACTTCATTTTTATTGAATGAAATATTAGCATTCGTAGTCCATTTAAACTTTCCTGTTGTATTGATCGTGTTGATACCAAATTCATGTCCCCAAAACTTAATCTCTCCAATATTATCGCTAAAACTTGAGAAACCAGATTCTCTTGGCACCTGAACGTTGTACAATAAATTTGTCGTGTTTTTGCTGTAATAATCATAAACTAAGGAAACTCTATTATTAAACATGCTCAAATCAAGCCCTATATCAAATTGCTTTGTAGTCTCCCATCCTAGGTTTGAATTTGACATGGAGTTCACTGCAGAACCTGGAGCCAAATCGTTACCGAATACTGAATTTACCGTGTTGTCTATCAAGGCATATTGTGTATAGTTACCAATATTATTGTTACCTGTTACACCATAACTTCCCCTAAGTTTCAAAAGAGAGATATTCTCTGAATCCTCCATAAATTCTTCATCAGAAACAATCCAACCTGCTGATACGGATGGAAAAGTACCCCATCTATTATCCGATCCAAACCTTGAAGATCCGTCTTGACGAATGGATGCTGTAAACAAATATTTACCTTTAAAATTATACGTAAGCCTCGAAAGGAAAGAAACTAGACTCCATTCTTGTACACGGTCATATGTACCTGATCTACTAATGTTGGCAGCACCTTGAATGGTACTAATACGATCATCAGCAAAAGTATCTGCGGCTTTTCTACTAAAATCGCCTCTAAACTTTTGATACGTAAACCCTCCTAAAAGTGAAAAATCATGATCTCCAATACTCTTAGAATACGTGGCTATATTTTCATTCAAATATGAAAAGTCATATCTCTCTTCCCATATTGCCGTAGCTGTGGTTGGTATAGGACGATTGATTCGATAAGTAGCTGTGGATGGATTAAAAAATTCATAATGTGAACTGTAAATTTCTGCATTTAAACTTGATTTTAAAACAAGTCCCTCGATCGGCTCATACTCAACAAATGCGTTGGCCAATATATTCACATTTCTAGTTTCATTCTTTAATTGTTCAGCAGAATTCAGCCAGTTAGCATAGGAAAATATATTTCCTGTATTTGCTGGAAATCTGTTAAAATCTGTTCGCGTTCCATCATCATTATAAATAGGCATAATAGGCCAAGTGTGCAGTGCATTAAACAAAATACCTTGACCCCTTGAACCATCTGTTCTTGGCGTATTATTCTTAATTATAGTTGGAGCTACATTAAAACCTATTCTTACTTTGTCAGATACGTCATAATCGAAATTTGTACGAAGTGAAAATCGTTCGTAATCTGTACCTAAGACAACCCCTTCTTGATCGAAGAATCCCGCTACTACTGACGCACGCAATTTTTCTTTATTAGAAGTTATAGAAAGACTATAGTTCTGCATTGGTGCTGATCTCAGCAACGCGTCGTACCAATCATTATTTTTACCCTCATACTGAGAAGGGTTTTGATAGATACCTGGTACGGGATCACCTTGGTCTTCGTAATATTCTTTTTTAAATTGTGCAAACTCAACAGCGTTCATCATTTCTACGCGCCCTCTATCTGGCACATTTTGCATACCTGTTGAAATATTTAAATTAACAACGGTCTCACCGTATGTTCCTCTTTTTGTTGTTATCAAAACAACACCATTAGCTGCTCTTGAACCGTACAACGATGTGGAAGCGGCATCCTTTAAAACAGTTATATCTTCAATTTCATCAGGATTAATATCATTTATTCCTCCAGAAATAGGAAAACCATCTACGACATACAATGGATCACTACCCCCAGAAACAGATAATTGTCCACGAATCCTTACAGACATGCCCTCTCCGGGCTTACCAGTTGTTTGGTTGATTTGTACACCTGCCAGTTGGCCTTGTAACTTCTGCGTAATCTGTGACACCGGTATATCAGCTAATTCAGTTAAATCAACGGTTTGAACCGAACCTGTAACTTGTCTCTTAATCTGTGAACCATACCCTACAAGCACTACTTCGTCAAGACTCTCATCATTTTCTATTAATGTAATTGTTACTTCTTCTTGACCTGCCACTAAAATTTCCTGAGATAAAAACCCTATGAATGAAACAACCAAGGTAGCATTGGCATCGGTTACATCGAGAGAAAAATTCCCGTCAAAGTCTGATTGAGTCCCTTTTGAGGTCCCCTTTACTATAACACTGGCACCAGGCAATGGCTCTCCATCACCGTCTGTAACGACACCTGAGACAATATGTGTTTGAGGTTCCTCAACAATAATCGCTTTCTCTTCAACTTTCTCTTGAAAACTTATAAGTATCGCATTATTATCTGTCATTTTTATATTCAGATTTCCTTGCGACAAACTTCTTTCTAATAACTTATTTGTATTAATCTTTCCTCTTTTTACAAGGACTTTAGAAAAATCTTTGAAAAGACCTTCCTCGTAAAAAAATTTATAATCTGTTTGCTCCATGACAAGGTCAAAAACCTCATCTACTGTTAATAATTGACTCTCTTCGATACTAACTTTGGAGTTTTGCGAAACAATATTGCTGGATGATAAACCAAAACTTGTTGCGCAACATAAGAAAATGAATGTTCGCATAATAAACTTTAAGAACCGTTTTCTAGATTGAAAACTAGTGTTAATTAATTTAATTTCCATAAATTTGTAGATTGTTAATTTGTTAAACATTTAATTAGTTAATAATACATAGGGGAGATAGAGTTCATACTTTTGCGGGTTAAACTTTATTCTCCTTTTTTACTTTACTTGTAGTTAGTTTTTATTCATTGGCTATTTGTTTTTGGTTTCTGTTATTCTTTTATCTCAGTGTCATAGCATTTTCCACTATTTTAATGTTATCACTTTATCTTTTATTTGATAATCAGTAATCGAACTAGATTTCATTATGGATAATATTTCTCCAATGGGTTGTGCTTTTTCTAAAACTCCTTTGAATTTTAATAATTCTAATTCTTTGTTTTCAAAAACCACCTCTACATCATACCACCTCGCTATAACTTTCATAATATCTTTTAATGGCTTCCCTTTAAAACTAAAAACTCCCATTTTCCAAGATACTTCAGTTTTAACATCTACAATCGAGACTGACATAATATTACTTACTCTGTCAAGATTGGACTGTTCGTTTGGAACCAATAGTTGTTGTATTGATGCCGCGTTAATTTTCACTTTACCTTCTACTAACGTGGTGTACACATTTTGCTCATCCTTATAGGCTTTAACATTGAATTCTGTACCTAGCACCTCCACTTCCTGCCCTTGGTTTACAACCATAAATATTGCGTCATTATGCATCGTACTTGGAGATACATCAAAATATGCTTCACCATAGATAAGTTCTACTTGACGTGTTTCACCTGCTATAAAACTTACTGGATATTTTAATTGTGATTCTGAGTTTAACCACACTTTTGTGCCATCAGATAACTCAATAAAGAATTGCCCTCCTCTCGGAATAGTTAGATAATTATACGCAACTTCCGTTTTTTTACTTATGTCTTCTGCTTTATAAATGATTTTTTTTCCGTTGCTATGTGCGTTCTTCGTTTTAAAGGAAACACCCTTTTCTAAAGCAACTATAGACCCGTCCTCTAAAGTCAGTGTCGCTTTATCAGTACCCGGAACAATCGTATTTACAAGTATAGGTGTGGTTTCTAGCGGAATGTTTGATGTATTATTTCTAACAACATAGGTTGTCGCTATTAAGCCTATAAAAATTGCAGCAACTGCATATTTCCAGAGATATCTCTTCTTCTTGGCTGGTTTATTCTCTTGCTGACTTACTCTCTTTTGAATATTGTTATATATACGATCAGCATCATCTAATTCCATATCGGGATGTGCATCCAAAAGATTTTGCACGGACTCAATCGTAGGAAAGTCATCTAAATCAATGGACGCTTTAAAATATTCGATTATTTGATGCACCTCTTCTTCTGTGCATTCCCGATTGATATATTTAACAAATATTTTCTTCATTGATATTTATAATAATGTACATCTATAATACTTCTGAGATGCCTTTGAGTACTATCTGCATGTTGTTTTTTTTGAAATTTTTTGAGTTGGCTTCTATCAAAAATCCATATTGCTCCAATAAAAACAAGGGATAGGGGAACGAAAAGAAATTAGGGAATAATAAAAAAAAGTAATAGATGATTTGGATATAATACTAAATAAACATCATAATAACCGGTTTAATTCGTTTGGTATAAGTATAGATTTACATCCAATCACTACCAAATAGTAGTATTGCAATTGCGATTTCGTGATTGTTTAACAGAAAAGCACGAAGTGTTTCCAAAGAACTACTCATGTGATTGCGAACTGTATTCGAAGAAATATTCAATTCTCGTGCTATTTCTTTATAACTTTTGCCCTCATTTCTAGACATTTCAAAGATTTGCCTTCTTCTCGGCGTTAATAATTCTAATGCCTCCTCTTTTATAATTTCTAACTCTGCCTCACGCACATACCTTTCTGTACTATACACCTGTTTTTGACTTGTATAAAAGATTTCTTCTCGCATCTTTCTATTATTGGCTGCCTTTTTAAGAAATGAAATGGTATCGTTTCTCGCAATCGTAAAAAGATATGACTTAATGGATAACTCAGGGTTTAAAGTTTCACGATTCATCCATAATTTTAAAAATATATCTTGAATAATTTCTTCTGCATAAGTTTTCGATACAACCATACTTAGACTAAACCGATACAAATCATTGCGATAACTATCGAAGAGTTTACGAAAGGCTTTTTCATTCCCTTCAATAAGTCGAATAACTAATAATTTATCAATATGCTTCGTTGTATCTGTTATCACTTCTTCTATATAGTAAATTGTTGATTTTGTTTTGAATGCATTAAAACTTGATTAAAAATATATCAATAATAGGCAAAATTTATTAAATCATGGTCATAATTAAAACTTATTATTTTAAATACCGATTGTAATACACCTCATAACTACCTGTATCACTGCATATAACCCCATTAAAATATTTCAATTCGGAATTTAAAATCTTGAAGGAAATCAATTATTAACTCAAAATTGGGTTTAAACGACGCCGATGAATTTGATTTAACCGAGTATCTCTTTTACAACCTGCCCATGACAAAAAAATTACACTTTTGACCATCTGATAATTCTTCATTGGATGTATCCAATGTAAATTTACATCGCAAAAAATAGGTTCTCCTGACATATCATACTGGAAATTTTTGAGTTTCACATTATATTTATAATCTTCAATCCAATTGCTCAATATAAGGTGGATAGTCAAATTCATTGCTTAAACGAGGATCCTTAGAATCCTTTAGTACTTTCATAAGTTGAGACAAAAGTTGTTTCTTTACTTTAGTATTCTTTTTGCTGTCAGCTAAATTTACAAGCTGATCGGGGTCGTTCCTTAAATCATACAATTCCTCTAATGGACGTTTTTCAAAAGCATAGGTAAAATATTGTGCATACTCAGGATTGTCCCTATTATCTATGATAAATGCTTTTGTAGGGCTATTATCCATATCACTAAAGGATGAATTCGTATTACCTCTTAAGTAGTTGTAAGGTTTTTCTTCGTCGTCAAATTCTTTCCCTAGAGGCATCCTGTCCGGCTTAAAGTTTCTGATATAGAGATAATCTTTGGTATAGATAGCGCGAGAAGGATAAGGTAGATTTCCATCTCTTGCATTATCCAGATGGCGTTCACGACCAACAACCACAGAATTGCGGTTTTTATCTATCTGTCCTGATTTATTGGACAACAACAATGGCATTAGACTTTTTCCATCAACGGTTTTGGGAATATCAAGTCCTGCAGCCTCAAGAAAAGTGGGCGCTAAATCGATAAGACTAACAAAATCTGATATGTTACGATTGCTTGTCTGAATCTCTCCCCAACGTACAATTAGAGGTGCTTTTACTCCTAAGTCATAAATATTACTTTTACCCCGGGGAAAACCTGGTATGCCATTATCACCCGATAATACAATAATCGTATTTTCATATTCACCCAGTCTTTTCAGTTCATCAATAATATAGCCAACCCCTAAGTCAAATGCTTGTACTTCGCCAAGGTAATCGGCAAAATCTTCACGTACAACAGGAACATCTGGCATGTATTTAGGCATTTTCCTCTTGAGCTTATCAGGATTAATTCCCCATATTTTTTTACCGGACCCCTGAACCCAAGGTCGATGCGTATTGTGTGGCCCCCAAACATAACAGAAAGGTTGTCCCTTTTTGCGGTCACCTAAGAAATCATGGAAATTTGCCAACACCTCTTTTTTGAGTTCTTGATGTCCGGCTTCAATTGTTTGGGCAGTATCAACGGTTTGTGAGTAATGGCTGAACTTATTGCCATTTGCCATATATACCTTACCGGCAAACCATTTATTCCAAAGTGTTTTATATGTTCTGCCTGTATGATATCCATGCTGGTTTAGAATATTTCCAAAACCGGGCAAATCGTCTCCGGGGTCATGCACTCCTTCCCATGCTCCACCGCGCAGGTTTGCATTTTTTCCACAACGCCAAAAATATGCTCCGGTAGCAATAGAAGCTCTGGATGGGGTACACGATGGCACCCCCACAAACGCATTGTCGAAACGAACACCCTCCAAAGCCAATTGGTCAATAATTGGTGTATTCACTGCATCGTTTACCGATGGTACCTCTTTATTGGCAAAACAACTTGCGTAGTAACCCCAATCATCGGCAAAAAGAAATATAATATTAGGTTTTTTAGATGCGCTGGATGCTTGTCCTTGTATTTGGAACACAAATGAAAAAATGAAAAATCCGCAAAAGAAATACCTCATCATTATAATTTATTTTTTTCTAATTCTTGTATTTATAAAACTCATCAGCCTTAACTAATGCATCGTAATCAGGATTTGGTTCCATCATTTGTGCATCGACATCTTTTCTCCATTGATGTAATTTATCTCTTAAATCTTTAGTTTTTTCAACTTCAATGATCGACAAATCGTGTTGTTCGCCAATATCGTCTTTTAAATTGAAAAGCTGAACACTTCCGTTTTCAAAATATTCGAGCAGTTTATAATCACCTTCTCGAATGGCACCTCCTGGGCTTTGCATACCGTGGTTGCTATAATGTGGAAAATGCCAGTAAATAGGACCTTTTTCCATAGCGTCCCCTTTTAGTAGTGGGGAAATATCCACGCCTTCCTTCTCCTTGCCAATCTTTTCTGCTGCACCCACCATATTCATAATTGTTGGAAACATATCGACACTTGTAATTGGGACAGCACTTTCGGTTCCTGGCTTCCCTTTGCCTGGCCATTTTACAATCAAAGGTACACGTATTCCACCTTCGTAGAGCCAGCCCTTGGCACCACGTAACGGTAGGTTCGATGTTGAAAATGCCCAATCCTGCTTGTCCGCTGCAATAATGCGTTTTGGGTTGCCTACATTTGCAGCCGCCATACCTCCATTGTCAGAATAGAAAATGACTATTGTGTTATCATCGATTCCCAGTTCTTCCAACTTTTCAACAATACGCCCCAGGCTTTCATCCATACTTTCAACCATTCCAGCAAATTCAATATTATCTTGCTTTTGTTTAATCTTTACTACACCATTAGGAAGAATTTTATACGATTGATACTCAGGAGTATTTATTAATTCTCCCAACTCTTCTTTTGAAAAATCATTGGGATTATCGGGATTTCCTTCCAATAAATATTCTGGATCATTATTGCTGTGTGTACCTTTAAGCTTCTCTGAATATTTTTCTACAAGGTCTTTTCTACCCTGAATTGGATCATGAACTGCATAATGCGACATGTAGAGGAAAAACGGATTGTCCTTGTTACTTTCTATATAGTTAACTGCCTCATCAGTAAGTCGATCTGTCAGGTAATCACCATCCTTACTATCTTCAAAGCCCT
>TARA_B110000037_G_scaffold121458_1_pt1 | contig 12995 bp, 10 predicted proteins | sample TARA_B110000037 | Tara Oceans TARA_B110000037 (sample SAMEA4397196) | marine metagenome | biome: Polar Biome; feature: [MIX] marine epipelagic wind mixed layer (ENVO:01000061); material: water (ENVO:00002006), including particulate matter (ENVO:01000060) such as... | depth 10-100 m
CCATGCTCTTCGAAAGCCTTGATGACGTTGGCACCTGTGCGCCAGCGGTGCACTTCATCCGGACCGTCGACAAGCCTTTGCGAGCGGATGCCGGTATACCAGCGCGCGAGCGGTGTATCATGGCTGTAACCCAATGCGCCGTGTAACTGTATTGCTGTATCAACGACCTGGTGAACCATATGGGCGAGAAACACTTTGGCGATGCCGTTTTCCTGCCTCAAGTCTTCGCCTTTCTCTGCTTTGTATGCAATGTGTAACAGCATCAGTCGGGCTTTATATATCTCTGCGGCACAATCCGCCATCATCCATCTGACGCCCTGGCGATCCGCCAAACGTTTGCCAAATGTTTCGCGTTGAGTGACATGTCCTGCCGCAAGGTCAAGCGCTCTTTGTGCCATGGCAACGTTGTGCATGCCATGTCGCAATCGTCCGTAGGCAAGCCGATGTTGGCCCATGTTGAACCCTTGTCCCTGACCGCCAAGAATGTTCTCACGCGGCACCCTCAGATCGTCAATAATGATCTCAGAATGTGACCCGCCAAGTTTGAGCCCAAGCTCTGTATGGGGTTGCATAGTCTCAATATTACGTACTATTTGATAACCCGGGTTCGGCAGTTCAACGATGAATGTACTGTATTGCTCATGCCGGGGTGCATCTGGATTTGTCTTCGCCATGACCACGGCAATATCTGCAACGCTGGCGGATGAACTGAACCACTTTTCGCCATTAAGAACCCATTCATCTCCATCGAGTTCTGCGGTGGTTTGCATGCCTGTCGCATCTGCCCCCGCGGCTTTTTCGGTCATGGAATAACAAATGCGTTTCTCACCGTTAAGTAATGGGATCAGAAATTTCTCTCGCTGGTGCTCGGTGCCATGTTCCAGCAGGGTGAGCATCGTCGCATCATCGGGTCCCTGGGTGTTCATGGAAAGCGCGCCAAGAAAACTTTCGCCAAGTTCCATTTGAACCAGCGCGTTTGCTAATGGCCGAAGACCCATACCTCCGTGTTCCACCGGTACAAAGGGGCACCAGAGTCCCTGACCCCTGGCCTTGTTTCTCAGTTCTGAGAGAACAAAATCAAAGTTGTCAGCGGTGCAGTTTTCCTCCGCTGGGATAACTTCTTCCTGAACAAATTTGCGCACCTTGTTGCGGACCGCCTTCGTCTCTTCAGGGATCTCAAAATCAATCATCTTACTTGCTCCTGGGGTATTTGAATGATTGTTGTATCACCGCAAGTAGCAATTGTGCAAGACAAGAACGTGAATGAGACGGGTTGGATGCCGAAACCGGGTAGCGTGCTCAGGCTGTTAAACGTTTCGCAGCCTTCAAGGCGAGATACCATTCGATCATTATGAGGTTGGGCACCCAGGCTATCCATGAGACCGTCGGATAGGCATCAACAAAATCGACGCCGGCAGCGGCGAACAATCCAAGATAGACGCGTAACATGACTGCGCCGAAGGTCATTGAATAATTACGCATCATCCAAGCGCGGTGCGATGCAATGTCGCCTCTGCGGATACAAACGTAGGCCTGCCAACCGCTGAATAGCCAAACGACCGCTAGCGTGCCGAAACCAAAGTGGGCAACAAGGCCGCCACCGGATCTCGGTGCGATCACAAGGCCGCCAACGCCTCCCACGAGAACAAACAACAGATAGATACGCCCGAGCCAGCGGTGAAAATTAATGTGATCTGTTCGCAATTTAGGCCAAAACTGAAATCCTCCGGTGATAATGACAACTGCGCCACCAATGATGTGCATGGAGGAAAAAACAGGCCATTCCGCGAACTTGGCCTGAATCTCGGGAGATCCCAGTATACCAGTCTGAAAGGCGATCGCGTATAAGCCAATAGCAACGCTGAGGATGATCATTAATCCGATGCCGAGGTTTGTAAGCCGACCCGCGTTACTGTGAGTCCCATTATTTTGGGTCCCCGTATTGTGGGTGAAGGTTGCTGCCGTATTTCTGTTCATTGAAGGTTGCCTGGGGTGGGGCGTTTCATCTTTACAATGGCAAGATTATAGTTTAATTTTGACAGTGTAAAGATATAAGCTACACAGAATGCGATAAAAGGAGCCGTATGCAAGCTAAAAAAGCTGCCTACCATCACGGGTCACTGAAGAAGAGTTTGCTGGCTGCCGGTGATTTGGTGTTAATGGAAAAAGGCTTCAAGGGATTTACCTTTCGTGAATGTGCCCGACGCGCGGGTGTTTCCCATGCGGCACCGAAACACCATTTTGGCGATGTCACCGGGTTTTTATCGGCACTGGCAGCGATAGGGTTTGACCGATTGACCAAAGCGTTAATAGCCGGTATCCGAAAGGCGAAAGATCTCGATGAGGAATTCCTGGCGACAACCCGGGCCTATTCAAAGTTTGCAGAAGACTATCCTGAGCATTTCAGAATTATGTTCCGTGACGATTTGCTTGCGACTGAATCAGTGGAGCTGGGGCTTGCCGCGCGCAGGACGCTGACGGAATTGACGAATGTTATTTTGCGGCAGCGCGGGGAGAGAGAAATTTCCGTTGGTGAACTCAATAACTTTACCAAAGCAGAGGACTTGTTAGGCGATATTGTGCTCGGATGGTGCCATATTCATGGTTTTGCACATTTGAAACTCGAACATCAGTTACCCGTTGTCAGTAAAAGTATGGAGAAGAGAGTCATCAGAGCCTCGTCCGCTCGGCTTGCGCAACTCATTCGGCGAGATGCGACACCTGATCTTCGCTGACAAATTTCAAAAAGACATCCTCTCATGCTATTTGTTAGGTACTCTGGCGCATCGTGCCTTGCGTCGAGATTGTTACGCTAGCTTAATTGCGAATGAAAGCTATTCTGTGACGGTATGAAAGTTAATCTTCACCTCGCTGGTCGCCCAGGCTTGAAATGATTTAGATAAATGCCTTGAATAGCGCTGGGAGAAATGAAAATCTATTGCGGCTCTGTCTACCCACTCTTCATAAAAGAACAAACAGTTTTTCTTCTCTGGAGAGATGAGATATCGATGACTGATGCAGCCGGGTTCCAGTCTGGATTGCTCAACATGGGATTTAGCCAAGTCCAATGCCGCTTGCCATTTTGATTCATCGATTGTAAGTTCAGAAGTGATGATAATCATCTACGTGGCTTCCTTTGAAAAATGGTTTCGCCGCCAACGACAGTGCGCATTACTCTGACATTTCCTATGTTTTCCGGCGCAATTTCAAGCAGGTTTTTGTCCAAAATAATAAAGTCAGCAAGTAATCCTGGTTTCAGTTGGCCTTTAACATTTTCGTCAAATGAAGCATACGCAGCTGTGCGGGTATAGGCGGTAAGCGCGTCTTCAACGCTTATTTTTTCCTCTGGAACCCAGCCATCGGGATGCTCGCCATCGAGCGTGCTTCGAGTGACCGCCGCGTAAATACCTGTAAGAGGAATGGGGGGAGCCACATACCAGTCACTGCCGAAAGCAACGTTAGCACCTGCATCTAATAATGACTTGAAAGCATAAGTTGATTTGGCGCGTTCTGGACCGATAACCTCTTCTGCCCATCTGCCGTCATCAATAGCGTGGTAGGGCTGCATGCTGGCTATCACGTTCAGGTCCGCAAAGCGTTTGAAGTCCTGAGGGGCGATATGTTGGGCATGTTCAATTCTGAAACGACGGTCTCTTTTTCCGTACTCTGCGAGTGGGTCATCGAGGGCATCAATATCTGCATAGATGTCGAGCAAAGTGCTAATTGCCCTGTCTCCAATCGCGTGAACAAGCACATTTAATCCTGCTTGGTCTGCCGATGTAATCCAGTTGGCCATATCCGTAGCTTCATTGATAAAGAACCCGCGGTCTGACGGTGCGTCGGTGAATGGCTGGAAAAATGCTGCGGTATGCGAACCCAGTGATCCGTCCATAAAACCCTTCAGACCGCCGATTTTCAACCAGTGATCTCCATCGCCATTGAGTTCGACTTCTTTTGCAAGCCGGCGCCAGTCTCTCAGCGGTACAGATTGGTAGATTCTGGTTTTCAGGCTGCTTTTTGCTGCAGCGCGTCTGAATGTCGCTAAGCTCTGCCAATCGCTCATGTCGTGAACGCTGGTGACCCCATGAGAGGCTGTATATTCGCTGGCAGCTTTCAGGGCTGCGTCAAGTTGAGCAGCCGTTGGGGTTGGCACGGCTCTGAGCACAAGGTCCATCGCGTTGTCTTTAAAAATACCGGTGGGGTTCCCGTCGGCGTCACGAACGATCTTGCCGCCAGCGACGTCAGGGGTATCAGCCGTAATATTTGCAAGCTTCATGGCTGCGGCGTTCGCTAGCAACATATGGCCATCAAGACGATTGATGAGTAGAGGGTTGTTCGGGGTTACCTCGTCTACCCAGTCGTGTCTGGGTAGTTCTCCTCCCCAGTTTTTGTGATCCCAATCGCCATTCAGTATCCAGTCCCCAGGCATCAGGGTGTTGGCATAGGTGGCAATGCGGGCGACAAATTCAGCTTTAGTAAGCGCATCACGTAGCTTTACCGAGGATAAAGCGAAGCCACCGTCTAAAAAGTGTACGTGTGAATCAATGAATCCGGGTACCACGATGCCTTCCGGAGCATCAATGACTTCTGCTGCTGCTTCCACAAGATGTGAAACCTCGGCGTTAGTGCCCGTCTGCACGATATATTCATCTTGTATCGCCATCGCCTCGACCCAGGGTTTTTCGGGATCACCCGTCCAAATTTTTGCGTTCGTGATGACAATATCCGCGCCGGGCACTTTCTGGCTGCCTGTTTCGCCACATGAAACAAGCGCAGCAAGGGCCAAAAAAGTGACGATTCTTAATATTTTCATAGGGTTTCTCCTAATTCCATCTTGAGAGAAGTTTCTTTCGAGAGATACACTTCGGGTCTGGGTTTACGATCAAAAGACCTGTATAAAACCAATAGTCGGTCTAGGCTTTCTTGTAAAAGTCAGATCATAACATTTGTTTATCACGAGTCAGACATGCCTGAATTGCTAGTACAGGGTTTAACACTTGCTGCCTATGGCATGGGGACCGTGTTTATATTTCTCTCCCTGCTGGTTGGCGCTACGGTAGTGATGTCAAAATCCGTCAATCACTTGTCGAACCGGTCGGTTGAAAATGAAACATCTGTTGTGCCTTCGACAAGGTCGCAACCACTGACTAGGGCCGCCGATGCCGCTATAAATCCAGAAATTCTGGCTGCTATTACCGGCGCGATCACCGCTCATCGTGGAAATAATAGCGCGCAGCGCGATGAGGGCGCTGATTCAGGAAACAATAAATAAACCAACATTGAACTTTTCGACTATGACCAATAAAAACAAGTTAGGGATTACGGATGTTGTATTGCGTGATGCGCATCAGTCGCTATTTGCGACTCGACTTCGTCTGGATGACATGTTGCCTATTGCGGCTAAGTTGGACGCAGTGGGTTTCTGGTCTCTGGAGAGTTGGGGCGGTGCAACGTTTGATGCTTGCATAAGGTTCTTGGGTGAAGACCCATGGGAACGCATCCGCGAGTTAAAAAAGGCCATGCCCAACACGCCGCAGCAGATGTTGTTCCGTGGACAAAATATTCTGGGTTATCGCCACTATGCTGATGATATTGTTGACAAGTTTGTTGAGCGAGCGGCCATCAATGGTGTGGACGTTTTTCGTATATTTGATGCGATGAATGATCCGCGCAACCTTGAGGCTGCGATCAAAGCCGTGCGTAAACAGGAAAAGCATGCCCAGGGCACGATTTCATACACCGTGAGCCCTGTCCATAGTGTTCCGGGCTGGGTAGAAATGGGTAAGCAACTTGAATCGATGGGGGCTGACTCTATTGCTATCAAGGATATGGCGGGCTTGTTGACGCCTTACATCGCGTTTGAACTGATCACGGAACTCAAGAAGGCCGTTGAAATACCCATTCACATGCAATGTCATGCGACTACCGGCATGTCGACGGCAACGTACCTGAAATCGGTAGAGGCCGGTATCGACAATGTCGACACAGCGATCTCATCGATGAGTATGACCTATGGACATTCCCCCACGGAGTCTTTAGTCGCGATGCTTGAGGGTACCGAGCGAGAAACAGGTCTCGACATTAATTTGCTCGAAGAAATCGCTGCCTATTTTCGAGAGGTCAGAAAGAAGTATGTAGATTTTGAAGGTTCGCTGAAGGGTATTGATTCGAGAATCTTAGTTGCACAGGTGCCCGGTGGTATGTTGACCAATCTTGAGGGGCAGTTAAAAGAACAAAATGCAGTTGAAAAATTGGATGAGGTATTACTAGAGATTCCTCGGGTAAGGGAAGACCTTGGTTTTATTCCTTTGGTCACGCCAACCTCACAGATCGTGGGCACTCAGGCCGTGCTCAACATCCTGACGGGTGAACGTTATGGGAACATCACAAAGGAAACAGAAGGTGTTTTGAAAGGCGCGTATGGCGCGACGCCTGCGCCTGTAAATGCTGACCTGCAGGCGAGAGTTTTACAAGGAGAAGCGGCAATAACCTGTCGTCCCGCGGACTTGCTGGTACCTGAATTTGAGGCGCTGAAACAGGAGCTGATATCCCTTGAGACTGACAAAAGTCTGATTTTTGGTGAAAACATCGATGATGATGTGCTGACCTATGCGTTGTTTCCTCAACCTGGTCTCAAGTTTTTGGCTAACCGTAATAATCCGGATGCGTTTGAGCCGGTCCCACAGCTGGCAGCTGCTGTTGTCGATGTCCAACGCCCAGGTCAGGCTGTCTTAGATGCCTCTGAGGTCTACACCGTTGAGATACAAGGACAAGCTTACGTCGTTAGAGTGACGCCGGGAGGCGATATCGAATCCGCGACCCCCGTCGCGCCGCCACAGACGCAAGTTTCAGCACCACCTACGCAGACGAGCATAGGCATCACTGCGCCCTTGGCCGGTAACGTCTTCAAGGTGCTAGTGAACCCGGGAGATGTCGTGGCGAGCGGTGATGTTGTTGTCGTACTCGAAGCGATGAAGATGGAAACCGAAATTCGAGCAAGTAGCGGGGGTGCAGTAAGTCAGGTGCTTGCAAGAGAGGGTGACGCGGTTTCGGTCGGCGCAACCCTTGTGACGCTGAATTAACATGGAGCAGCTACTGGGTCCAATGATGGAATTGTGGCGCGCCACAGGTGTGTATCAGCTAACGATGCCGCAATTCTTTATGATCTGCATTGCGCTAGTGCTTTTATACTTGGCGATTGCGAAAGGTTTTGAGCCGCTACTGCTAGTGCCCATAGGTTTTGGTGGCTTGCTGAGTAATATTCCCGGTGTCGATATTGCGGTGGGTGAAGGTGTGCTTCATCAGTTCTATGTAATCGGAATCGAAACAGGGATTTTTCCGCTTGTCATTTTTATGGGTGTTGGCGCCATGACAGACTTTGGCCCATTGCTCGCAAATCCAAAAACACTTTGGCTCGGGGCGGCAGCACAGTTTGGTATTTTTGCAACCCTGATTGGTGCCGTAGGGTTAACGAGCCTGGGCATTTTCGATTTTTCCATTAAAGAAGCTGCGGCTATTGGCATCATCGGTGGTGCTGACGGTCCGACAGCGATCTATGTCGCGGGTATTCTTGCGCCGGAATTACTAGGCGCAATTGCGGTGGCTGCCTACTCCTATATGGCTTTGGTGCCGCTGATCCAACCACCAATTATGCGAGCGCTAACAACCCAAGAAGAGCGGGAAATCGAAATGACCCAGCTGAGGGATGTCTCGCAGGCTGAAAAGATCTTTTTCCCCATTATGTTGTTGTTACTGGTTGCGCTGATGGTTCCTAGCGCTGCGCCTTTATTGGGTATGTTTTGCTTCGGTAATCTTATGCGCGAATGTGGTGTCGTGGCGCGTTTGAGTGACACAACCCAAAACGCGCTAATCAATATCACAACGATATTGCTGGGATTATCCGTTGGATCAAAGTTGCGTGCTGAACAGTTTTTGGTGGCTGAGACACTGGGTATCCTCGCGCTGGGTATGGTGGCGTTTTGCATTGGTACTGCAACAGGCGTGTTGATGGCGAAATTGATGAATGTGCTATCGACCCGCAAGATCAACCCGCTGATTGGCGCTGCGGGGGTTTCTGCCGTGCCTATGGCTGCCAGAGTTGCTAACAAGGTTGGCCTAGAAGCCAATCCTCATAATTTTTTGTTGATGCACGCAATGGGTCCAAATGTGGCTGGCGTCATCGGCTCCGCCGTGGCAGCCGGTATCCTGATTCAGTTTGCTGCTTGATTGGACTCAAGTTTTCTGTTTTTGAAGTGAGGGGCGATAAGACGGGTCTAGATTAAATTCCTTTCGCCACTTTGTTGATGGGCAATTGAATGCGAGGTGACAGGACGTCAGCTGAAGGGGTTCTTTGGTGGCTGGGTTGCCATACTGCCTATCCCCGATGACCGGAAATCCAATTTCCGCGAGGTGTTTTCGAATTTGGTGTTTTCGCCCTGTCTCGATATCAACACTCAGTAAAGTTCGGTCACCGATCTGTTCCAGAACTCTGTAATGAGTGATGGCAGATTTACCGTCAAGGTCAGTAGAGATTTCGCCGTTTACCTGCACATTTCCTTCAACAATGACCTCATAGTTTTTATCTACTTTGCGCTTGCTGAATTGATCAGAAAGATTTGCTGCTGCACCCTTGTTGTGCGCGACGACCATCAGACCAGAAGCAAATCGGTCGAGACGGTGAACAATAAATGTTTCCTTGTTCGTCGTTCGCTCAATCCAGCGATTTATTGCGCAATGATCTCCGTATTTTGAACCCGCAGATAGCAGACCCGAGGGTTTATTCCAGACAGCATAAGAACCCTCATCGTGAATTAACTGTGGCGCTGGTGGCACCTCGTCGAGTACCGCAAGATCGTAGTAAAGTTCGAGCTGATCACCTTCATTCATGATGGTTTTGGCCCGTCTGATGCGTCTAAAGATGGATGAGCCCTGTGCTTTGCGCCAGGCGGCACCTTTGGCCATAGCATCCTTTACGCGCGATTTGGGCAGGCCTGACGCCGACGCGAGTAGATTTACGGCGGTATCGCCCTTGTTTTCCAGAGTTACCGTCACAGCGGCATTGGGAGAGCTAGGCTGATTGATGATTTTGTACCTGCACGGCGAAATTGTCCTGTTGCTTGTGATTTTGTGCGCAAGCTTCAGCGCAGCGCCATTCTGCCTTGATTACGGTTCCCTGTGAATTAGAGATTGACACTGTTATTGCATGTTTGTACTTTAAGTGCCCCGATATAGCAGCAGCTATACCCGCAAGTTTTAATAAACCCGCCCGAACTGGCGAAATTACCGAGAGAGAGAAAACATGCAAGAGCATTTGAAATTTTATATTGATGGCGAATGGGTCGATCCGGCAACACCGGCTACGCTCGACGTGATTAACCCTACAACCGAAGCGCCTTTTGCGACTATTAGCATGGGTAGCGCTGCCGATGTCGAAAAAGCTGTTGCCGCCGCGAAAACGGCTTTTGAGAGCTTTTCAAAGACAAGTGTTCAGGAACGTATGGAGCTGCTGGGCGCGATATTAGGCGAATACACGAAGCGGTATGACGAAATCGCCGCGGCTATTTCAACGGAAATGGGCGCGCCGATCTGGTTGTCCAAAGCAGCTCAAGCGGCAACGGGCCAGGCGCATTTCGCCACCACCCTCGAGCTTCTTAAAACCTACGCCTGGGAAGAAAAGAAGGGTGCCTACCTGCTGCGCAAGGAGCCTGTAGGTGTTTGTGGTCTGATTACGCCGTGGAACTGGCCGATTAACCAGATTTCCTGCAAGGTGGCGCCAGCACTGGCAGCAGGTTGCACCATGGTCTTGAAGCCTAGTGAGGTGGCACCGGTCAATGCAATTTTGCTTGCAGAGATTTTGGATGCTGCTGGGGTGCCTAAAGGTGTTTTCAATTTAGTTAATGGCGATGGTCCCAGTGTAGGTGAGGCCATGTCTTCCCATCCTGACATCCACATGATGTCATTCACTGGCTCTACACGTGCCGGTGTTCTTGTCGCGAAAGCGGCGGCGGATACCGTTAAACGGGTTTCGCAGGAATTAGGCGGCAAATCAGCGAACATCGTACTCGAAGATGCCGATCTTCAAACGGCAGTGGCCGGTGGTGTCTCTCAGGTGATGACTAATTCTGGGCAGTCCTGTAATGCGCCTACCCGTATGCTTGTGCCTAAAGCGAAGCATGATGAAGCACTCCAGATCGCCAAAGCAGCGGCTGAAGGCGTAAAGCCTGGCGATCCTTTCACCGATGGTACTGTGATTGGTCCTGTTGTGAGTGAAGTTCAATTTGAGAAAATTCAGGGGCTGATCCAAAAGGGTATTGATGAAGGCGCCACGCTTGTAGCAGGCGGCACCGGGCGTCCTGATGGGCTCAATGCTGGTTACTTCGTCAAGCCGACAGTGTTTGGTGACGTTAATAACGACATGACCATCGCGCGCGAGGAAATCTTTGGACCAGTACTCTCGATACTGCCATATGAGACAGAAGCGGAAGCCATCGAGATTGCCAACGACACGCCTTATGGTTTGTCTGGCTATGTTCAGTCTGGCAGTGTGGATCACGCGGTTGAGGTAGCCTCACAGATCCGAACCGGTAATGTTCATATCAATGGCTCTGGACCTGACTTCGGTGCACCTTTTGGTGGCTACAAACAGTCTGGTAACGGTCGTGAGTGGGGCGAGCTTGGTTTTGAAGAATTCCTCGAAACGAAAGCGATGTTTGTACCTGCGGCATAAACACAGATGATGTGATTAAAAGCGCCTCATTTGAGGCGTTTTTTTTGCCTGTAAGCTCAAGCCGACAGCCCCAACCGCTCTGTCTTGGTCGCGATACGCTGTTTTAATAGACGATGCCGTGCTTCTGTCAGAGGGTATCGCCACATAACCGGCAGAGCAGCACAATGAATGGCAGCCGGTATCACAGTATAGAGCATGGTCAACCAGAACAGTGAAGAAGCGGAATTTCCTTCAGGTGTTAGTGCCATTGCGACATCGGCCGTTGGATCAAACCCAACAAAGGCAAATGCAGCGAGTGCAGCAGCACCTCCTAATGCATAAGCACCTTTGCGCAGGAATCCCCATATCGCAAAGTAAAGTCCTGCCCGATGCTCTCCGGTGCGCGCGAAATCGATATCTACGGTATCCGCAGCCATCGACGCTGCCAGTGTTGGCATGGCGGCGACGGAGAATCCCTTTAAGGTCATGACAAATAAAAACAAGCCAAAATTCCCCTCGGGAACAAACGGTAGCATACAAGCACATATTGAGTACCACACCACGCATGCGATGAACGTTTTGTGTTTGCCGTGCCTTCGGCTTACGGCCATCCAGGGTGACACGCCGATGACAGAAGCTGTGTAGTAGACCAGTATATATAGGGGGTACAGTTCTCCTGCTTTTACAACATGTTTTACAAAGAAGTAGGAGCCTGCTGCCACGAGCGCAATACCAAAAGTTGTGACAACGTAAGTGAAGATGATGCGCAAATAAGGGCCGTTGCGGCGGATGATTTTCAAGCTGGCAATAAAGGTCGTTCGCTCACCCGCAACTTCTTCCTGCTTAGGCTCCGGAGCAAATACCAGCGCAAGAACAACAGTTGCTGGAATGGCGAACATGACGAAGTTCGCTAGCCAACTCAGGATGACATCAATGTTGCCGGCACGGGTTGCCATGACTTGCTGAAACTCGTTGCTGAAATTGGCGGCCATTTGAGCGATGTCACCAGAAGAGTTATCCAGATAGATAGCGAGCGCCGCAAGAAGAGGAAGCAGGTTAAATGAAACGTTCCCGGCAAAGTGGAACTGTTCGCGTCGGCCGCTAATATGGGTACGTTGCTCGTAGTCATCTGACATTTCTGCGCCCCAGGCATAATAGGGCAAAGCGATAATGGTGTAAGCGACGTAGAGAAGCACCATCCATGTGCCAAAATACCACATGGTTGGCGCGTCAGGAGGCAGGAAAAGTTTGTATAGCGACAGCATCAACAGTGGTGTGCCGATCACGATCCAAGGTTTTCTGCGCCCCCAGCGCGTGTTGGTACGATCTGTAATCACGCCCATCAGCGGATCGGTAATAGCATCGGAAATTCGAGCGCAAAAAATCAAAATGCTCATTGCGTATAGCGGAATACCTAACTCTGCATAGAAGGGCAATACGTAGAGGTTTACAGGAAGCAGGGCCATCGACACAGGTAGATATAGCGAGCCGTAACAAAGAATACTAAATTCGCTGACTCGTTTTTGAGGCTTCACACTTTACCTTCTCGTTCGCTGTGTCTAGGACCGATCCTACACCAATTTGTTGTTGGAAAAACAGTTGGCTGTGTATTTGCCTTAGGGGTGATAGCATTCATCAACAGATTCAGATTATAGAGTAACGAAACATGAGTAACCCTTTCCTCAAACCATTGCCCGACACTGGCATCCCGGCATTTGACCAGATCGAATTCGAACATTATCGCGAGGCCTTTAATCTGGGCTTTGCTGAGCATACGGCAGAAATCGAAGCCATTATTAACAATCCGGAACCGGCGACATTTCTGAATACAGTCGAGGCGATGGAGCGAAGTGGTAGGCAGCTTCGTCGTGTTGTCAGTGTTTTCTGGAATCTGACTTCTTCTGATACAAACGAGAAGATCCAAGCGCTGGAAATGGAGGTCGTGCCAGAATATGCCGTCCACCATGGCAAGATTTCCTCCAATCCAGCACTGTTCGCGCGTATCAAAGCAGTTATTGATGGCGGTGAGAATCTAAAGGGTGAAGAGAAACAGCTACTGGATCAAACTTATCAGAGCTTCGTCCGTGCCGGAGCCGAATTGACGGATACAGATCGGGAGCGAGTCAATGCGATTAGTGAAGAACTGGCTGGGCTGACAACTGAGTTCGGCCAAAATGTGCTTAAAGATACCAACGAATTTGAATTGGTGTTGGAAGCGGGTGAGGATACTGCGGGTCTGCCTGACTTTGTACTGGAGATGGGTAAGGCTGAGGCAGAGGCGCGGGATAAA
>TARA_B110000037_G_C17127882_1_pt1 | contig 12976 bp, 10 predicted proteins | sample TARA_B110000037 | Tara Oceans TARA_B110000037 (sample SAMEA4397196) | marine metagenome | biome: Polar Biome; feature: [MIX] marine epipelagic wind mixed layer (ENVO:01000061); material: water (ENVO:00002006), including particulate matter (ENVO:01000060) such as... | depth 10-100 m
ATCCTTCAATCGAAGTGTGACGCAGCACTAGCCATTGCAGTGTAAGCAACTGAAACATTGCCCCCCAAGCGATCTTGGCTGACGGCGGGACTTCGAGAACTATCGCGGGATGACTACGAACCATTCCAACCAGACATGGCACGTCAGCGATCTCACTTTCGTCGAGATCTCCGTCGGACATCCGCTCTAGACCCAGATGCACGTCGCCTTCGAATGCGGCACCCGCGTCGTCAATTCTTACAAAAGGACAGTCCCTTTGCAATATCGTAGTCGTCGGGCGCGGTATTTTGGATGAAGCCGGACTGCACGACAACCGGCGCGCTCGCGGGGTCGTAGTCCTTGAGTTCAAAGCCCACTTACCACAAGTGGGAAGCGTTCAAGCCCTAGCAGGAAAAATACCGGCACACATGGTGAAAACAAAATACCTAGAATAAAGTGCACCAACAATTGACTCAACAAGCTATCGTTCAAACCAACCGCTCAAACTCCATATGAAAACCATAATTCCTGTCGCTCTCTGCATCATCGCAACCATCCGCCTTCTCCCCGGAGAAATCCACAGCGACAAAACCATCACCCGGATCGCCTTCGGCTCGTGCAACAATCCCCGGGACCACGCCAAACCAGTCTTCGACGCCATCATCAAGAAACAACCCGACGTTTTTGTCTTCCTCGGCGACAACATCTACGGCGACACCCGCGACATGAACCTCCTGAAGAAAAAATACCAGGAACTCGAAGACGTTGAAGATTTTCGAAAACTCCGGGAAAGCACCACGATGCTCGCCACCTGGGACGATCACGATTACGGCGAAAATGACGGAGGCAATACCTACCCCATGCGCAAAGAATCAGAGCAAGTCTTCCTAGATTTCTTCAAAGACCCCGAAGATTCCCCGCGTCGGAAACGCGAAGGAATCTACACCTCATACACCTTCGGGAAAAAGGGCAGGACCTGCCAAATCATCGTGCTCGATACTCGATATTTCCGCGATCTAATCCCGCGAGCCAAGAAACACACCGGCCCTGTAGGCTGGTATGCCCCGACAAAGGACACCTCCAAGACCCTCCTTGGAAATGCACAATGGAAATGGCTCGAATCTCAACTCGAAATACCTGCCGACGTCCGCATCATTGCCAGTAGCATCCAGCTTATTTCCTACGAAAAGGGCATGGAAAACTGGGGAAACGTTCCTCACGAACAGAAACGGCTTTTTGACCTGCTCAAGAAACACCAAGCCCATCACACCTTCGCCATATCAGGGGACGTGCACTTTGCCGAACTCTCTAAAACAGACATCGACGGATACCCGTTTTACGACCTCACCAGCAGCGGCCTGAGCCATACTCACCAGGGATGGGCCATGGCTCCTAATTCCTTCCGCGTCGGGAAGTCTCACTACGAACTCAACGCCGGACTCATCGAAATCGATTGGGAGCAACAACAACTCTCCCTCAACGTGATCAACGGCAAAGGCGAAAACCTGATCCAACACCCCATCAAATTCAGCGAACTGACCTTTCCTTCCAAGTAATCAGGAAAATCGATTTCCTGGCACTCAAACGGATCAGTAACTAGAATGTTTTGTTGGGTGTGCGGCTCATAGTAATTTTTTCCAGTTAGGCTTATCGTATTGCGATTCACCGACACGGCAACCGTCTACGTCAAGATTCAGGTGAGCTGAGCCGCTGCCTGAAGCTCTATCATAACGGGCTAAAATCGGGAGAAGCCCACTTTACTTTCCCGATTCCTATCCGGCGGGTTTCCGGTGGAGGGGAATCGTTTGTTTCCGCGAGTTTACCCACGGGGTTGAGTGTTTTTCGAGAGACTTGGCCTGGGTTCGCGGCTTGCCTGCCTTGGGTTGGGGGCACATCCGTATTTTTTGGTGCATTTCCGGGCAAATCGTGCGATCCATGCGCCCTAAGCACCCATGTCCACTGAACTGACCAGAAATTTCTCAATTATCGCCCACATCGACCACGGGAAGACGACTCTTTCCGACCGGCTGATGGAGGCGACAAGTACGGTGACGATGCGGGAGAGTTCCGCGCAGCAGCTGGACTCGATGGATCTGGAGCGGGAGAAGGGGATTACGATCAAAGCCCATCCGGTGGCGATGAATTACAAGGCGAAGGACGGGGTGACTTACAAGTTGAACCTGTTGGATACTCCGGGTCACGTGGACTTTTCCTACGAAGTTTCCCGGGCACTGGCAGCCTGCGAGGGTGCGATCCTTATGGTGGATGCGGCGCAAGGGGTGGAGGCGCAGACGGTTGCAAACCTGCATTTGGCGGAGCAGCAGGAGCTGAAAATTATCCCGGTGCTGAACAAGATCGACCTTCCCGCCGCGGATGTGGATAAGTGCAAGAAGCAGCTTGAGGACATTTTGTGCATCCCGTCGGAGGATTGCATCCCGGCATCCGCCAAGTCGGGGATAGGAATTGAAGAAATTTTGGAGGCAATCGTGGCGCGTGTGCCTGCGCCGGTGGAGAATCCTGATAAACTCCTTCGTGCGACGGTTTTTGACTCACTCTACGATACTTACCGTGGTGTCGTTTCTTACGTCCGGGTGTTTTCCGGGACATTGAAGCGCGGGCAGCGGATTAAGCTTTTCGCTACTTCGAAGACCTACGAGGTCAAGGAAGTGGGTGTGTTCACTCCGAAAATGGAGGCGCGCGACGTTTTGGTTCCTGGTGATGTGGGCTATGTGATCGCGAATATGAAATCTGCCAGTGATGTGAAAATCGGCGATACGATGACCGATTCCACCCACCCTTGCCCTGAGGCGCTGCCCGGCTACAAGGAGATTCAGCCTATGGTTTTCTCCGGAATCTATCCGGTGGACTCGTCCGACTACGAGCAGTTGAAGGCGGCGATGGGAAAACTCCAGATCAACGATGCGGCGTTCACTTTTGCTCAAGAAAGTTCGACTGCTCTCGGCTTTGGTTTCCGCTGCGGATTCCTCGGCCTGCTACACATGGAGATCATCCAAGAGCGGCTGCGCAGGGAGTTCGACATGGATGTAATCTCGACCTATCCCTCGGTTATCTACCATGTGGATCTAACGGATGGCACACACGTAATCGTGGATAACCCGACCCTTTTCCCCGAAGCTCAGGTGATTCAGGAAATCCAAGAGCCGGTGGTGAATGTTTACATCATGGTGCCCGGTGAATACATCGGCGACATGATGCAGCTGGTGATGGAAAAACGCGGCGAGGTGAGCAATACGGAAACGATCGACGACATGCGCGTGATGCTTTCCTGCGTTCTGCCGCTTTCCGAAATCCTTGTGGATTTCAACGACAGATTGAAATCCTCCACGAAAGGCTACGGCTCGATGGACTACGAGCATGCGGGTTATCGCACGGCGAAGATGGTGAAAATGGACATGCTGATCGCAGGTGATCCGGTGGAGGCATTTTCGACAATCGTCCACCGCGACAAGGCGGAGGGCTACGGTCGGAAGCTTGCAGAGCGCCTGAAAGAAGTAATTCCCTCGCACCTTTTCACCGTCGCAATCCAAGCTGCGGTGGGCGGAAAAATAGTCGCCCGCGAGTCCATTACCGCGATGCGGAAGAACGTGACGGCGAAATGCTACGGAGGTGATATTTCCCGGAAGAGAAAGCTTCTTGAGAAGCAGAAAGCCGGTAAGGCAAAGATGAAGATGTTCGGCAAAGTGAACATCCCGCAAGACGCTTTCATCAAGGTGCTGAAGAGTAGTGATTGATTTGCTGTCAACTTCGACCATGAATTCGACGGAAGCCATCTCTCCTGCTGAAGGACTGGTGCTTTCCGACCTTCATCTCCTAGATACAGGTATCGAAGTTGATGGGGTAACAGATGAGTCTACTTCATGAGCAGTTTGGAAAATTCTGAACTCAGTCCGCTATGGCGGAAGTGGCGATTGTTCTACGGGCGCTACCGGAGAATCGTCCGCTGGGAGTACTGGCCGACGCTGCCGCTGTATCTACCGGTGCTTCCGTTTATCCTGTGGCAGGCGCTGCGCTACCGCTCGCTGGGGCTGGTGACTGCAGTGAATCCGGGGATTCCTTCGGGCGGGTTTGTGCTGCATTCTAAGAGCGATGTGCTGCGCGGATTGGAGGCTTCGGGGCGGGTGGCTTCGTTTGAGCTGATCCGGCATGGACTTTCCTCGGTAGAAAAAATTGAATGTCTGCGTGGATTTATGAAGGAGGCAAGGTTCTCGTTTCCAGTGGTTCTGAAACCGGATAGCGGGGAGCGCGGAAATGGGGTTACCATCGCGAAGGATGCTGCGGCTTGTGAGGAGTATCTGAGGGACGCAACGGAAACGACCATCTTACAGGAATACGTGCCGGGGGTGGAATACGGGGTTTTCTACGAGCGTGTTCCAGGAGAGGAAAAGGGGAGTATCACGGGGATTACTCACAAGGCTACGACGAAGGTGACGGGTGACGGACGGAGCACGCTTGAGCGGCTGATCCTTGCTGACAAGCGGGCGGTTTGTCAGGCTGAGGTGTTTTTTGAACTTCAGAAAGACAGGCTACACGAGGTGATCCCAGTGGGGGAGAGCGTTTCCTTGAACTATATCGGGACGCACTCGCGCGGGTCACTGTTTCTTGATGCATGCGATGAATGGACTGAGGAAATGGAAGCGGCGGTGGATGCTGCGAGCCGGACTTTCGAGGGTTTTAACTTCGGGCGTTTCGACATCCGCTGCCCTTCGTTGGAGTCACTGAAGCGTGGAGAGGATTTCCTGATCGTGGAGCTAAACGGGGTGACCTCCGAGCCGACGCATATGTATGATCCGCGCCACGGGGTGTTCTATGCGTGGTGTGCGCTGGCTTTCCAGTGGATGCGTGCCTACAGTTTTGCGGGAATAAACCGCGCCAACGGCCATCTACCGATGACAACGGGACAGCTTCTGGATCTCATCCGCGAATCGAAGGCGAAGGGAAAATTATCCCAACCGCCGAGCGTAGGTGAAACAGAAGGCGGCTCCCGTTAGCATTCCCGGGATCATCGTGGTGATGACTTCCGGGGTTCCGAAAACCCAATGGGCAAGAAACACCAGACAGTTGATCACGATCCATCCGAGGGCACCCGTCCACAGCCAAGACTTCACGCTTTTGGAAATTTTCCGGAGCAACTCCGCCGAACCAAGGGTGGCGATGAAGCTGATCGCGCCTTGGGTGAGCGCGACCTGTATCCTGCTGGCTATCCCGTGCTCCCAGTTCACGTAAAGCCCCCAAGCGATGAAAACGATCGCAGCCAGCGCAGCTATCAGTGTGGATTCGGTGACGTTCCCGCCTTTGGTTTTTCCTAGCACTCCCATCGATTTCATCAGTTAATCCTCTCACGCCGCGACGATTCCCGTATCCTTGCAAACTCGATGTTGAACCGCATGCCGGAGATCGAGCCGTTCGTGATCCCGGTGAATCCTTTCGGCACTAGGAAGGCGACACGAGACAATCCGACAGGACTTAGGGCCGCGAGTAAGTGGCTGGCCGATGGGCATTGTATTGCGACTTTCCCATCGGGGTTCGTATCGCATTTCCACTCTAGCACCGGGGGTGTTCATGACGCGCCGTGGCATGCCAACGTTGCAAGGCTGTGCCGGAAGAAGAACGCGACGGTGGTTCCAATTTTCATCGAAGGGGCGAACAGTGACGCTTTCCAGGTTCTCGGGACGCTCCACAAACGTCTCCGCACGGCTCTGTTGCTTCGTGAGCTTTTCAATAAGACCGAAGAGATCGTGATTCGGATTGGCTCCCCGATCCAGCCGTCGCGTTTTGCTGAGCATAGGGATGACAAGTCGCTGGCTAGGTATTTCCAGATGCGTTGCGAGATCCTCCGCCACAAGCAGTCGGGCGTGAAGGCTCCCGTGGCCTTTGAAGGCGAGCCTGTCGCTGAGCGGAAACCCGTCGAATTACTCAAGGATGATGTCGCAAACTTGCCAACTGAGTGCCTTCTTTTTGAAAAGGGAAATTTCCAAGTATTCAGCGCGACGGCTACGCAGATCCCGAATATTCTCCACGAGATAGGGCGGACTCGCGAGCTGACCTTTCGCCCGGTGGGAGAGGGGACGGGTAAACCACTGGATCTCGATCGTTTCGATCAGCATTACCATCATCTTTTCCTCTGGAACAGAGGTTCTAGTGAACTGGTCGGTGCCTACAGGATAGGGCTGGTGAACCGCATCCTAGAGGAACATGGCTTCGAGGGGCTCTATTCAAATACGATTTTTAAATACACCTCCGACGCCTTCGATTCGCTGGGCGAAGGCAAGACGCTCGAGCTGGGAAGATCCTACATTGTTCCCAGCTACCAAAAACGTGGGACTTCGCTTTTCCTTTTGTGGAGGGGGATCGTGAAATTCATTCGCAAAAACCCGGGCTACACCAAGCTCTTCGGAGCGGTCAGCATCAGCGACCAATACCATCCTCTGTCCAAAGCCCTGATCGTGCGTTTCCTGAAAAGCAACAAGCTCCAGGGCGGTTTTGAAAACAAGATTCGTGCCCGCAAGGATACGACCTGCGAGATGCACCGAAGTCTGAGGGCATTTGATTACCCGGGGTCGCTTCCTTCGCTAGAGGATGTGAGCGGGCTGGTCTCCGATCTGGAGTCCGATAAGAAAAGGAGTGCCGACCTTGCTCAAGCATTACCTTCAGCTCAACGGCGTGATCCTCGGCATCGGCGTTGACCAAGGATTCAGCGACGCGCTGGATGGATTCATCCTCGTGGATATCGAGAAGATGGATCCGGCGGTGTTGAAGAAGTATGAAGGGTGAGTTCTGCTGTATTAAGGCTCGATCGCGGTAGTGCTCTCAGTGGGTGGTCTCTTAAAGTGCCGATAGGCCAATCCTACTGCGTGATCCAATACGAAGGCGACCACCAGTCCCGCGCAGATGCCGGCGGCGGAACCGATGATCAGGATGGCCGGCAGCGGTATGTCGGAGCTGAAAAGCCATACGCCGAGCCAGAATGCGACGATTCCCGCCGGCAGTGCGACGGCGGCGCAAAGCTGGTAATGGAGTGCCCGCAGGCCGGAGGAGAATTTTTGGCGGAGGATGCCGGTGAGGGCCGCGGTGGACACGATGCCTAGTGAGACAAGGATCAGGCAACAGACGGCTATGATAATGGCCAGCACGATGCCGATTGCGAAGATGATCAAAACCACAGCCAGTAAGATCAATGTTATCGCCAGCATCATCGGCGAGAAATCGTCGCTGGGATCAATTGGGGTTTCCTCGACAGCGCACAGGCCGGCGCTGGCGGTGAGGAAAAGGAATGTAATGGCTCGTTTCAAAGATGCTTTGCTGGCTGGTAGATGATGTTGGATATGAACCGGGTGGACAAGGCGGAAGAAAGCCAGCTAAAGGCACGGCTCTTCATTATTCCGCGCTCCACCTTGCGGGCGGATTGATTCTCTGCATGATAGAGACGTGGCGGGTGACGTGATGAAAAAAAGTTTACTGAAGACGCCGGGGGCGGCTTTGAAAGAGCATTTCGGATTTTCCAAGTTCCTGGACGGTCAGGAGGAAGTAATTTCCGAGATCGTTTCCGGGAAGGACGGGCTGGTGGTAATGCCTACGGGTGGGGGAAAATCCCTGTGCTTCCAGATACCCGCGCTGTGCTTTCCTGGAGTCACGCTGGTGATTTCCCCGTTGATCGCGCTGATGAAGGATCAGGTAGATGCTTTGGTGGCGAGGAATATTCCGGCGACTTTGATTAACTCGACTCTGAGCTGGCCGGAACAGAAGGAGCGTCTGGATGGGATGCGTAATGGTTCCTACAAGCTGGTTTACGTGGCGCCGGAACGGTTCCGTGCCGAGAGTTTCCTACGGGCATTGGATGGGGTGGAGATTTCCCTTTTTGCGATCGATGAGGCGCACTGTCTCAGCCAGTGGGGGCATGATTTCCGGCCGGACTACATGCGGCTTGGGAAGGCATTGGAGAAAATTGGCAGACCTCAGTGCGTTGCCTTGACGGCTACTGCGACTCCGGTAGTTCGTGAGGACATCCGGAAAGTGCTGGAACTCCGCGATCACTTCGAGCAGGTGAGTGGATTTTCCAGGCCAAACCTTTCCCTGACGATTTCACCGGTGGACAAGGCGGCGCAGAAGGACGAGCGAATCCGGGCAATTATCTCCGCGCACCGGACGGGGATCGTTTATTGTGCGACTCGGAAGAAGGTGGATCTGGTTTCGGAGACGTTGGCGAGCTGGGGAATCAAATGCGTCTCCTACCACGGCGGGATGCCGGATCAGGAACGGGTGAAGGCGCAGGAGATTTTTATTTCCAAGAAAGTCGATGTAGCAGTGGCGACAAATGCCTTTGGAATGGGGATAGACCGGGGCGATGTGCGTTTCGTGATCCACTACGAGGTGCCGGGCAGCGTGGAGGCCTATTACCAGGAGGCGGGGCGCGCGGGACGTGATGGTGAGGCGGCCGTTTGTGAACTCCTCTTTAATTATGCGGACACGCGGACGCAGGAATTTTTCATCGACGGTGCGAACCCCTCTGCGACGGTGGTGCGACAGATCTACCAGTATCTGCTCAGTGAAGCCGATGGGAACAACGAGGTGTTCCGGACTCTGGATGACATCGCCGAGAATGCGGATGTGAAGAATTCGATGGCGGTGGGTAGCGCGTTGGGGGTGCTGGCGAGAGGGCGTTTCATCGAGCGGTTTGATGTGAAGGGGCGGCGGATGCGCGGGACGCGACTGATGCAGCCCGATGTCTTGGCGCGGGATCTTGCACTGGACGAGGACGCGATGGAGGCAAAGGACTCCCGTGATCGGGAGAAGCTTAAGGCGCTGGTGGAAATGTGCTATTCGCGGGTCTGCAGGCAGAAATGGATTTTGGAATACTTCGGAGAGGACAACGCCGCGACCTGCGGGAACTGCGATGTTTGCCGTGAGCGTAGTGCCGGGGATTTCCGAAAACCGACTACAGAGGAGGAGCTGCTGGTGAAAAAGGCGTTGGCGGGCGTTGCGCGCATGTCCCGGCGGATTCGGTCTGGCTGGGAGGGGAGATTCGGGAAAGGGAAAATCATCCAGATGCTCTCCGGTAGCAAATCCCAGGAAATCCTGGCAAGCCGTCTGGACCAACTCACGACCTACGGAATCCTCGCCGACAGAACCACCGGATATCTGAATGCGCTTTTCCGCTCGCTGGCAGAGGAGGGACTGGTCATCACGCAGACAGGGGATTATCCGCTGATGACCCTATCGGATCGCGGGGAGGCAGTTATGAAAGGGGAGGAGGAATACGAACTCCGGTGGCCTGATGAGGTTGCGAAGCCTGCCGGGTTAGAAGAAAAGGATTTCGACCCACAGCTTTTCACGATGCTGAAAGACCTTAGGTTTAAGATCGCGAAGAAGGACGGCGTCCCGCAATACATCGTTTTTTCAAACAAAGTGCTGGAAAATCTAACGAAATACGTTCCAGCCAGTGTTGAGGAAGCCTTGGCGATTCCCGGGATTGGTGAAGGGAAGGCTCAGAGCTATCTCCCACCATTTCTGGAAATGATCAGGACCTTCCGGGCGATGAAGTGAGTATCACTCCTCGCGCACGATGATGGCACGGCGCGGTGGCTCAGGTTTCGCGCCGACGACCGACTTATCTTCCCGTGCCGCAGGGATCTCCTCCACCTCATTCGTAGCTGTAGTTTCAGGAATTGAAGTTTCGTCGGCAGGAGGCTGCTCAACAGTAGTTTCATTCGAACCGGCTGTTTCGGTTGAGGGGGCGAGCTTGATCTCGAATTTTTCGTAAACCGTAATCCCTGCCCACACGAGACCTGCGGTGATGAGAATCATCCAAACGGCCGCCCATGTTCCGCCACCGGAATGGCTTTTCAGTTTTTCGCGCGTAACCGCTGCGGCCACGGGTTCGGAGATGTCGATGAAGGATTCGACCGCCTCACCGTCGATCATTGCTGTAGGTTCGAGGTCATCAAGCCACGGCTCGATATCGGCACCGACATAGTCGCCGTATTGTTGTAGAAAGCTACGGGCATACAGTGGACTAGAGAAAAATCCGAAATTTTCCGCCTCGAGAGCCTCGACAACGCCACGCGGCATCTTTGCCAGATACACGGCATCATTCACCGAGATTTCAGCGGTTTTGCGCGCTGTGCGAAGCACGTTTCCGAGAGTTTCTTCCATTTTATTGAAAATTCGGGCAATCCCGTACTACAAATAAAGCGTATTATGAACCATCTTGCAAAACGGCGCTGATTTTTCCCGACGGATTGGATACTTGGGTATCAAGATGAGTTGAGTGAGCCATACCTGGGACGTTGCGAACGAAAATGGCTGAAGGGCAATTTATATAATTTTTCGACACGTGCTATTGACCTTGACGACAAGGGGTGTGTGCGGGCTTTATCGGCGCGACAATATATTGCTTATGACATCCTCCAAATTTACTCTGCTGGGTCTTGGGTCGCTCTTGGGTCGCATTTCCCTGATCGCCTGCCTTTTCATTACCGCATTTTCCGGCCAAATCCACGCTCAGGACTTTGAGGGCAAAAATATCTCGGAAGTGGCCGTTCGCTACCGTGGTGCCGAAACAGTAGACGAAGCCCGTCTGCGGAATCTGATGTCCACCAAGGCAGGAACCAAATATCGCGCCGAGCGTCTGGATAACGACATCAAGACTCTTTTCGAATCAGGTCTCGTTGATGACGTCCGCTTCCTTGCGGAGCCTGTTGGCAACGGAGTCCGGGTGATCGCAGATGTCCTCACCAGGGATCAGTTCAGCGGAGTTGGCTTCGTCGGAAACACGATTTTCTCCGATCAGAAGCTGGCAAAGGAAACCAAGCTTAAGGCGGGCGGCACGATGAGCGACGCAACGATACTCGAAGCGCGCCGCAATCTGGAAAAATACTACCAGGGCTACGGCTATCCTGACGTTCTGATCAGCCACCGCACACAGGCCACGGGTCGTGAAGGTATGTCGGATCTGATTTTCGTGATCGACGAGGGTGCGAAAAACGAAGTCCGCAAGATTCGTTTCGAAGGCAACACGGTGTTCACCACCCCGGAGCTGAAAAAGGAGATGAAGACCAAGGAAAAGGGTTGGTTTTCATGGCTTACCAAGTCCGGACGTTTTGAATCCGGCCAGCTTGATGAGGATCTTGATGCCGTTCTCGATTACTACCGTAGCAAGGGCTACCTCCGTGCGAACAGCCCCGGAATGCGCCGTGACCCGGTTGGTGACGGTAGGGTGGATCTGGTGATCCCGATCAATGAAGGTGAAAAATACACCGTGGCCGGAGTTAGTTTCGGACGCATGACCGTTTTTAAATCCGAGGAGCTTTATCCGTCCATGACCCTCAACGGTGGTGATGCGTATTCCTCGAAGAAAATGCGCGACGACATCAAGATGATCCGCAGTTTCTACGGTTCCCGTGGCTATGCCGACGCAACCGTGAATCCTGATATCAAGGATGCCGGCCCGAACCGCGTAACCATCAAATACCAGATCTCGGAAGGCTCCCGCTACCGTGTTGGGAAGGTGAATATCCAAGGCAACATCAAGACCAAGGACAAGGTGATCCGCCGCGAGGTTCCACTCAATCCGGGCGACTGGTTTAATACCGTCGAGCTTGAAACTACCAAGGCACGTCTTGAGAACCTCCAGTACTTCGGCGACGTCCAAGCAAGCGGGACTCCCGGTGGTGGTGGCTACCGTGACGTGGACATTCTCGTGGAAGAGCGCAACACCGGTTCCGTCGGTGTCGGCATCGGCTTTAGCTCCATCGATAACGTGGTTGGCTTCTTGACCCTTGAGCAGAGCAACTTCGACATCATGAATCCATGGAATTTCACAGGTGGCGGCCAGCGTTTCGCGATGAGCCTGCGCGCCGGTTCCGAGCGCAGCGAGTTCAGCGTCTCCCTCACCGAGCCATGGTTCCTCGACAAGCAGCTTGCCCTCGGTGGCGAACTTTTCTACCGCCAATCCAACTACTTCAGCGACGTTTACGAACAGACCAATGCAGGTGGAGCCATTTTCATCCGCAAGCCGATCAACGACCGATCCTCCCTGAAGCTTGAATACCGTCTTGAACAGATCGGAATCGACGTGGACGCGATCGGAAAAGTTCCTGCATCCGGTTTCGCTAGCGAAGACGGGGATTTCGTCCGCAGTGCAGTTACGATGAACTACCTTTACGATAACCGCGACAGCACGATCACTCCGCGCAGCGGTGAAAAAATCGACTTAGCCCTCACTTTGGCTGGCGGTATTTTCGGTGGCGATGTGGATACGATCACGTTTTCGGCCCAAGGTTCGAAATACTGGAACCTGAAATGGGATACCATCCTCTCAGTCAACGGCGAGCTCGCGTTTGTGGATGCCATCAACGGAAATGTTCCCGTATTCGACCGCCTCTTCCTCGGCGGTGGACGCACCCTTCGCGGCTTTGAGTTCCGTGACATCGGCGGAAATCGTGACACCCCGACAGGAGAAGTTCTAGGTGGCCAGTCGCTTGCATTCCTCAGCACCGAATACACCGTGCCTATTATCGAAACGGTTCGCGCTGCGGTATTTTATGACATCGGTTACGTAAATACCGGCTCATGGGATGTCTCCCCGGATGATGTTTACAGCGATATCGGCGTCGGCGTCCGCATCAAGCTTCCAATCAGCCCCGTTCCACTCGCGCTCGACTACGCGATCCCTGTCAGCTCACCTGACAATGTTGCGGACAAGGGAGGTCAGTTTAACTTCTACCTGAACTACGAGTATTGATCCCGTAGCGGATTTTTTCCCAAACGGGTCGGCCTTCGGGTCGCCCCGTTTTTTTTAGCCTGAGTGTGCGGTGAAACGGAGGGAGTATGGAGTAGCTGTTTTTCAACCGCCAGGGGCTTCCAGACTGGTATCTGACGAACAAGTTGCCAGTGGTCGGTCGCGACGGTGCGGTGATCGGCGTCATGGGGACGGTGCGAAGCTACGCTCGGCAGGCGAAGCTCAACCAACACTTCGTGC
>TARA_B110000037_G_scaffold45434_1_pt1 | contig 12948 bp, 9 predicted proteins | sample TARA_B110000037 | Tara Oceans TARA_B110000037 (sample SAMEA4397196) | marine metagenome | biome: Polar Biome; feature: [MIX] marine epipelagic wind mixed layer (ENVO:01000061); material: water (ENVO:00002006), including particulate matter (ENVO:01000060) such as... | depth 10-100 m
TTATTTTGGCGTGGATACTTGAAAATTTGATAACATTTCGTACTTTTTCTCGTATTACACAACAACAAACTCATTAAATAAAAAAAGGTACAATGTTTGATAAAGGTGAAAGAATATGAAAAATCATTACTTCCTTTTGACCGTTATTATTTTAAGCCTATCCTCTTGTGCTTCTTATACAGATTTAAACCAATCTTTAAAATTTGAAGAAGATGATATTTATTACACCAACGACTTTCAGCACCGCCTTAATAAAAGAGCATTATTAATGAATGATAATGTTGCTATGCCTGATTCAACTTGGGAATATTTCGATGAATCTTATGCGAATTCCATTCGACCTTCTTACGCAAAACAATTCGATAAATTTGAGTCAACAGATACTTCAACACAATATATGGAGGATAATGAAAAAGAATACGATTATGCTCAAGCAAACTGTAATAATGGCAATAACAATTGGATAAACGGTGTTGGTGTTGGATTAGGTGCAAGCGCATATTATGGTTATAACGCGTATTACAATGGATACCAATTAAGCTATTATCGAAGCAATAATTATTACAATACTTCTTATGTAAATCAAAGAAATCAGGTGTCAGCTCCGAAAAATTACGAACCAAATTTAAATAGATTTACGTCAGGGGCTAATTCAAGAATAGTAACTCCGGTAAAAAACAATAGAACGGTAAAACCGTATATAAATTCGAACCCAGGTTACGATAGCAACAATTCAGACAGGCAATACCGTACTCGAACTTCAAACAGTCAAAGTGGGGGATATCAATCGCCTTACAATAGTTCTAGAAGTGGTGGAGGATCTGCTCCTTCTGGTAAAGTAAGTGGGTATCAACGAAGATAGTGAGAGGCCATTTATTATTATGGTTTTTGCTTTTTAGCTTTTCTTGCAAAAGTCAAACACTCAACGACGCAATTCTTTTCGGGCAAGATCATAGAATAGGTAATGCTCGATTTACTGCAATGAGCGGCTCATTTGGCGCTCTTGGAGGAAATTCATCAGCTACAACATTAAATGCAGCAAGTATTGGAGTTTACCGAAAAGGGGCAGGTTCTGCTTCATTAGGAGTGTCCTCACAAGGTTTAAATACAACACATTACGGAAGTACAACTTCTGAATATTTAACCTCTGGAACACTAACCAATTTGGCTTTAGTTTTTAGTAATGAGTTATACGATAATGATTGGATGAGGTTTAACGTCATGTTTTCTTATAACCGAAGAAATAATTTTGACTCTCAAAACACTATTCGAGGAATAAATTCGGAAAGCTCTAAATTAGATAGGTACTTATATGATATCCTAGAAGAACCAGTATATATTGAAGATTTATACGAGATTTTTCCGTTTGGAGCTGGAATGGCTTGGGGTTCGGAATTGATTGATACGGTCGACGGGAAGTACTATCATCAACTTGAATCTTACGGAGAGGAACAGCAGTTGCATACCAAAATACGAGGAGGAATCGGAGATTATTATGCTGGGTTCGGAGCAAATTACGAGGATAAAATCTATTTCGGAGCAAGTCTTGGAATCTCCTCTATAAACTATTCTTTAGAATCTACTTATACAGAAACGCCGGAGGAATCTAATGTAAACACGTTTCTAAACAGTTGGTCAGAATCAACCACTCTCAACATTTCTGGTCGTGGTCTTAAACTTGGTTTAGGTGTTATCTATTGGATACAAGAAAAAAATCGAATTGGGTTTTCATTCAACAGTGGAACAAGGTATACGATTAATGAAGGGTATAAAAAAACAATGGTCGCTAATTGGAAAGATAAAGATCAAACTTTTGCAAATTCCCCAGAAGGAGTAAATGAATACGAATATGTTTCACCATATAACATTACAATTTCTTATGGCTTGGTAGATAAGTATATAGGTAGCATGAATGTGGATGCAGAATGGGTGGCTTATGGAAGAATGAAGTTTAACAAAGTAGCTGGTTTCCCAGTTGATTTTAGTGGGGTAAATAACGGTATAGGGAACAATGTTGGACCTACGTTAAATTTAAGATTGGGAGGCGAACTTCTCTTAGGGTCATTTCTTTTTCGAGGGGGAGGAGCGCTTTACGGAAACCCTGTAAAAGGTAAAGAATATTTTAATCGTTATTCTATTTCTGGAGGAATTGGCTACAGGATAAAACGCGCTACATTTGACATTGCCTATTCGTATTTAGTTTCCAGTTCTTATGAAACTAATATTCATTTTGCAGAAGGAATTCGATTGCAGCCTTCTACGGTTGATTTGTTTAGCCATCAGTTTGTGCTAACGGCTGGTTTTAAGTTTAATAAACTGCAATAGTTATCACATAAACTTAAAAAGAGACAGGTCTATATAAATATCCCTTGATCGAATAAATACGCTTGTTTTTCTAAAAAACCAAAAAAAAACCTCCCAGTTTCCTGAGAGGCTTTCCATAAATATATTTTTTAAAATTAAGCTTTTGCAAAAACAGCTCCCATTTTTTCTTGTTCTTCAATAGCCATTTCATTGTCAACTAAAATTCGACCACAATGTTCGCTTACAATAATTTTTTTACGAGCTCTTAAATCTAATTCTCGTTGCGGTGGCACGGTGAAAAATGAACCATAAGTAGCTCCATCAATTACTGGAACTACTGCCAAACCATTTTTCGCGTTTTTTCTAATTCTCTTATAAGCCACTAACAATCGGTCCTCAATTCCAACTTCATATTTTTCAGAAAGTTTAGTTAATGTTCCTTCAGCTTTTTCGTTTGCTGTTACAATATTCCCTAACTCGTCATTCTTTACTTTAAGATCGTTAGTACGTTCTTCTAGTTTCTCAGTCGCAATAACTAAAATTTCTTCCTTATTAGCAATTTTAGCTCCATATTCGCCTATTCTTTTATTGGCTAATTCTATTTCCAAAGTTTGGTACTCTACTTCTTTAGAAAGAGCTTCGTATTCTCTATTGTTTTTCACTTCTTTCAATTGAACATTGAATCGAGCAATTTGAGTTTCAGAATCTTGAATTGCAATCTTTTTTCCGCTTATTTGAGCTTCTAAATTTTCTTTTTCGGTTTTTAGTTTGTTTGCTCTGGCGTCTAAATCATTAATTTCTTCTTCCAAATTTTCAACTTCTTTTGGAAGTTCTCCACGTGTAGATCTAATTTTATCAATTTGAGAATCGATTAACTGTAAATCATAAAGTGATCTAAGTTTCTCTTCTATTGATAAATTTACGTTCTTTTTAGCCATAGTACTCAATTAATAATAGTTTACAGGGTTAGAATTAACCACCGATAAATGGACGGCAAATTTATTAAAATTTTCTTTCAAAAAATCAGCAATTAAATCTATTGTAAATTGCTCACTTTCGTAGTGTCCGATGTCAGCTATAATCACCTTGTTTTCGTGATCAAAAAACTCATGATACTTAAAGTCTCCAGTGATAAAAACATCGGCTTTTTTCTTTATTGAATTCTGAAGTAAAAAGCTTCCTGATCCCCCACACCATGCAATTCTTTTTACTTTTTTATTTGTTTTCCCGCTGTATTTTATCACCTTTAAATGGAATATTTTTTTAAGTAAATCGAAGAAATTATGGAGCTCCATTTCTTGGTCTAAATCACCTATCATTCCAGCTCCTATATAATTGTTTTCGTTCTCAACATTATATATTTCATAGGCGACTTCCTCGTATGGATGGAATTTATTGAGAATATTTATTAAATTTTCACGCAAATGTTTGTCATATATAACTTCTATTTTGTATTCCTTTTCTTGGTGCATTTTAAGCTTTTCACCAACGAAGGCATTTGAGTTTTCTAAACCTCTAAAAGTTCCTAAACCTTCGGTATTAAATGAACAAGAATCATAATTCCCGATTTTCCCTGCTCCTCCTTCAAAAAGTTTATTTCTTAAGTTTTTAGAGTTTTTTACTGGGCAATAGGTTACTAGTTTTTCTAAAGTTCCTTTTTGCGGATCCAAAATAGTTGGTTTAGATATTCCAAGCAAGTTTCCTATTTTATAATTTACTCCAGTCGTTATAATATCCAAATTGGTGTGCATGGCATAAATGCAAATGTCATTTTTAATGGCTTTTATTATAGTGCGCTCTACATAGCTTTTCCCAGTAATTTTTTTCAATCCTTTAAATACAATTGGGTGGTGAGCTACTATCAGGTTGCAATTGAGCCGAACTGCTTCGTCAATTGTCTCTTCTATAGAGTCTAAGCAAGTTAAAGCTCCAGTAATATTTTGTTGAGAATTGCCACAAATCAATCCTGCATTGTCGTAGTTCTCTTGAAGGGAGGGAGGGGCCCACAATTCTAGTTTATTTATTATTTCCGATATTTTCATTGTTGCCATATTCGATTTCAAAAGTATTTAAGTTAGGGCCTGATTGGTTCGTGTTTAGTGGAAATTTAATGAAAGGTTTTCCATTAATGAAATCGGTGGAGCCATAAAAACAGCCTGAAGAATGCAATCAGTTATTTGAGTTTGTCATTATCATAAATAGGGTTAAATTTGCGAACCAAATTGTGCGATTACCCTATGCAAATACTCAAACTTTTTCTTTATCCTTTTGCTCTGTTATATGGTGCCGGTGTTTTGATTAGAAATATTTTTTATGATGTTGGTATCCTTCCTTCTAAAAAGTTTTCTTTTCCAATAATTAGTGTCGGAAACATTGCTGCTGGTGGTACCGGTAAATCGCCTCATGTGGAATATTTGATTCGTCTGATTGAAAAGAAATATGAAGTTGCAACATTAAGTAGAGGATATGGCAGGAAAACAACCGGTTTTATTGAAGTAACAAATAATTCCACTTTTTTTGATGTAGGGGATGAACCTCTAATGTTCTATAAAAAATATCCAGTCGCTGCAATAACAGTAGATGGTAATAGAATGAGGGGGATAAATAAAATTAAAGAGCTACATCCCGATAATAAATGCATAATATTAGATGATGCGTTTCAACATCGTTCGGTGGTTGCTGGACTTAATATCTTGCTTACCGAATATTCTAAATTATATATTAATGACTTGCTGTTACCAACGGGCTATTTAAGAGAGCCTAAATTTGGTGCAAGAAGAGCAGATTTTATTGTTGTAACAAAATGTCCTTCTGTCTTTTCGCCACTTGATGCTCGAGTAATCCGTACTAAATTAAAAATTAAAGATTATCAAACAGTATTTTTCAGCTATTATAAATATGGCGAATTAAAACCAGTGTACTCTAATGAAAATAGTCCTTTACCTAAGTTAAATTCAAAACTAAGCGTAGTTTTAGTCACTGGAATTGCTAGAGCAAAAAACATGTATTTTGTTATTAATGAAAAAGTAAATAATGTTAGCCATTTGGACTTTCCGGATCATCATGTTTTTACTTTATCGGATATAAATAAAGTAGTAAAAACATTTACTGAATTAAAAGAAGAAAATAAAATAATTCTTACCACAGAAAAAGATGCCATGCGTTTGCATGTTCCTGGAATTGAGGAAATATTAAAAGAATTTCCAATATATTATGTTCCCGTAAAAGTTCAATTTCACGGCAAGGACAAAGAAAATTTTGACGAAAATATCCTTACTTATGTTCAAAGAAATACAAGAAGCAACTAACTATATTAAATCTAAAATTTCTAGCAGCCCTGAGGCTGGTATTATCATGGGCTCTGGATTAGGTGGCTTGGCTGATAAAATTGAAATTGAATGTATTATAGATTATTCTGATGTACCTCATTTTCCACTTTCGACTGTAGAGGGCCACGCTGGAAAACTTATAGTTGGAAAGCTAGGTGGGAAAACCATAGTTGCTATGGCTGGAAGGTTTCATTATTACGAAGGTTATACTATGAATCAAGTGGTTTTGCCTATTCGTGTTATGAAATTTTTAGGGATTGAAACTTTGTTTTTGTCAAATGCAAGTGGTGGTGTAAATCCAGAATTTGAAATTGGAGATATTATGATTCAAAATGATCATATTAATTTATTTGGAGATAATCCATTAATGGGACCTAATTTCAATGATTTAGGTCCCCGATTTCCTGATATGAGTGAGCCTTATTCTCTTTCCTTAATTAAAATGGCTTTTGATATTGGGAAAGAAAAAGGATACAATTTGCAAAAAGGGATTTACGCTGGTGTAAGTGGGCCATGTTTGGAAACCCCGGCAGAGTACCAATACGTAAGAAATATTGGGGCAGATGCCATAGGAATGTCAACAGTTCCAGAGGTTATTGCAGCAAGACACATGGATATTCCTTGTTTTGCAATGAGCGTAATTTCAGATTTGGGTGTGCCTGGTAAAATCGTGGAAGTTACTCATGAAGATGTTCAAGCAGCGGCCTCTAAATCTGAGCCAATTATGACTGACATCATTACACGAATGTTAGAGAAACTATAAGGTTTTTAAGAAACAGATTTTCTTCTTAATATCCATAAATTTGCACAATACGAAAAATGAACGAATTGCACAAAAAATATGAAGCTGTAATTGGGCTTGAGGTTCATGCCCAAATGCTTACAAAAAGTAAAGCATATAGTAGCGATAAAAATGAATACGGAGCCACGCCAAATACTTTAGTTAGTCCTGTCACTTTGGCTCACCCTGGAACACTTCCCGTTTTCAACCGTCAGTTGCTCGATTTTGCTATTAAATTGGGAATTGCTTGTGAATGTAACATTCGTGAAGAAAATCAATTTGCTAGAAAAAATTATTTCTATGGTGATTTGCCTAAGGGCTATCAAATAACCCAAGATACTACGCCTATTTGTAATGGTGGTAGAATAATGATTGAAGATAAAGAAGGGAATCCCAAAAAAGTGAATCTTACAAGAATTCACATGGAGGAAGATTCAGGGAAAAGTATTCATGATCAAGACCCGTTCAATACTCTTATAGATCTTAATAGAGCAGGCGTTCCGTTACTCGAAATTGTGAGCGAACCGGAAATGAAAAATGGGGAAGAAGCTTATTCTTATCTTTCTGAAGTACGAAAACTAGTGCGCTATCTCGATATTTGCGATGGCAACATGGAAGAAGGAAGTTTACGTTGCGACGCAAATATTTCAATTCGATTACGGGGCGATAAAGAGCTAGGTACTAAGGTGGAAGTTAAAAACATGAACTCCATTCGTAATGTTCAACGTGCTATTGAGTATGAAATAGAGAGGCAAATTGAATGTACAGAGAATAAGGAGGAAATATTTCATGAAACCAGAAGTTTTGAAGCTGCAACTGGGAAAACATTTAGTATGAGAAGCAAGGAAGATGCGAATGATTATCGCTTTTTTCCTGAACCAGATATGCAGCCTATTTTTATTAGAAAAAATGAAATAGAAGAAGTAAGAAAAAATATGCCGAAGTTGCCAGCTGAGTTATTAAAGAAATACACAGAAGAATTGGGGCTATCTGAATACGACGCCAAAATAATTACCGATTCAAAGTCTATTGCTTTTTATTTTGAGGAATTAATTTCTCAAACTAAAAACTACAAAGGAGCAGCAAACTGGCTTATGGGAGCTATTAAGGGTCATTTAAATGAATTAGGGATTTCCATTTCTCAATTCCCTATTTCTGCAAGTAAAATTGCAGAACTTATTGATTTAGTCGATGATAATAAAGTGAGTAACTCAGTTGCAAGTCAAAAAATTTATCAATTGCTGTTGCAGAATCCGGAAAAATCACCGTTAAAAATTGCACAAGAAAATAACTGGATTCAGGAAAGTGATTCAGGTGCCTTGGGTCAATTTATAATAGCAACTTTAGCTAAATATCCAGAAAAAGTAGCTGAATATAAAAATGGAAAGAAAGGGCTTTTGGGGTTATTTATGGGTGAAGTGATGAAAATGTCACAAGGAAAAGCAGACCCTAAACTTACCAGTCAAATGCTAAAAAAGGAACTAGAAGGATAAAAAAAACACACATAATAAATTAGAAATACATAAAAATGAAAACATCATATTATTTAATAATTGGAACAATTTCTTTAGCAATTAGTTTCGCAAGCTGTAAAGAAGAAATTAAACCAAGTCCAACTGGAAACTACATTTCTGGTATACTAGAAAATGTTACTGGAGGCGAGAAAATATTATTGCAGAAATTGTCTTCAAGAGAAATTGTGACTATCGATACTATTTTGCCTGATTTAGAGGGCAATTTTGAAATTGCTCCTGAAATTGAAAAACTTGGTTTTTATCGAATATTTATTTCTAACAACAACTTCTTCAACTTTATAACACAACCTGCTGAAACATTAAAAGTAGTTGCTGATGCAAGTGATTTAGAAAGTGCTTATGAAGTAACTGGAAGTGTAGAGTCTGATAAATTACAAGAATTTAATGGACTTATGAATGGGTTTATTGGTAAAATGGATTCTTTGCAAATGGAAATGAAAAATGCGCAAGCTGTTCAGGACATGCAGAAAGCACAGGAGGTTTATCAAGGTCAAACGTTACTTAATGAAGCTGCAATGGCAAAAACCAGGGTATTTATTAATGATAATCTTGATAAGCTAGCTAGTCTTTCGGCAATTCAACGTTTTGATCCTGAAAAGGATTTAGAGCTTTACGAAAAAGTACTTTCTGGTGTAGAACCAAAGATTGGGGATACTGAATTATATTCAGAATTTAGTAATAGAGTGGAAACAGCTAAAAAACTAATGCCAGGTTCTGTATTCCCAGATATGGTTTCAAAAACCCAAAAAGGTGAAGATTTACGCCTTTCGAATTCATTAGGAGAAAAATATACATTGGTTGATTTTTGGGCCTCCTGGTGTAAACCTTGTCGTGCTGAAAATCCTGCTGTAGTTGCTGCTTATAAAAACCACAATAAAAATGGTTTTGAAATTTACGGTGTTTCTTTGGATAAGGAAAAAGAAAGTTGGATGGAAGCAATTCAATTAGATGGTCTGGCCTGGGCACAAGTAAGTGATTTACTTTTTTGGCAATCTCCTTCTGCTTTACAATACAATATTAGAGGCATTCCAGCCAATTTTTTAATTGATGGCGATATGAAAATTATTGCTAAAAATTTGCGTGGTGAGGAGTTGAATGCTAAACTAACTGAATTGTTGGCCGAGTAACCTTACGATTTAACCAAGAATAATATCCTTACAAAAAATAATTATATGAGGAGTTTCTTATTTGTTTTTGCCGTTTTTTATTCTGTTTTGGCTTTTTCTCATTCTGGAAGTCGTTGGCCTGTAGCTGAAACATTTAAGTCGGATACTATTGATATAAAGCATTATAATGTTTTTTTAGATTGGACAAGAGCTGAATTGAAAGCTATTTGCACTATTGATTTTAAGGCAATATTGGACAGTGTTGAGGTTATTAATTTGGACTTACTGCGATTAAAAGTTGATAGTGTAAAGGATGTGAATGGATTAGCAATTAATTTTTCGTACAACGATTCTATTTTAACTATTCCTATTAAGATATTATCTAAAGGAGATAGTACCGAATTGAAAATATTTTATCACGGCACTCCATTCAATGAATCCTGGGGTGGTTGGTACAGAAGAAGTGGCTATTCTTTTAATTTGGGTGTTGGTTTTCAATCGATTCCACATAATTTAGGAAAAGTTTGGCATCCATGTTTTGATAATTTTATTGAACGTGCGACTTATAGAGTTTCAATTAAAGCAGACAGCAATTTAAAAAGTGTTGGAAGTGGAATCCTAGAAAAGGAAGTTTCATTAGGTGCTTATACAACTGCCACATGGTTTCTAGCACAAGAAATCCCTACTTATTTGTATGGTGTTGCCATAGCAGATTATGTTCAAATTTTGGATACCATAAATGGGGTTTATGGAAAAATGCCTGTAGAACTTTATGCGAAGGCAAAGGATGTTGCGCGAATAAAATCGGGTTTTAAAAATCTAGATTCTGCTTATAAGACTTTTGAGCGACGTTTCGGCCCTTACAGATGGGATAGAGTAGGGTTTTCGGTAACGCCCAATTCATTAGGTGCAATGGAGCATGCGACAAATATTGCGTTTCCGGAAAATGCTTTGAATGATGAAAATACTATGGCACATGAATTAGCGCATCATTGGTGGGGAAATTTAGTTACCTGTGAGTCGGATAGAGACATGTGGATCAATGAAGGGATGAGTGTTTTCTGCGAATATCTTTTCTTGGAGGATTTGTATGGACTTTCCAGCATGAATAAAGAAAAAGAATCGAATTTATATCAAGTAGTTAGAAGGGCACATCTTTTAGAAGACGGCTATCAAACTCTTTCGGGCGTTCCTAGAATTCATACTTATGGGATTCATACCTATAGAAAAGGGTCCATTGTGGCTCACAACATGCGCAGGTATTTGGGAGATTCTTTGTTTTTTTCCGCGGCTACTAAAACATTAGAAGGTTTTAAATTTAATTATATAGGAAGCTTTGAATTTCGTTCAAAAATGAGTTCTGAATCCGGAGTTAGTCTTAATAATTTTTTCGATCAATGGGTTTTTGGTGGAGGAATGCCAGATTATCAACTTTATAATTGGAGCTCGAAACCAACAACGGGCCTTTACAGTGTAAAGGTTTCGATACTTCAAAAATTGGCTGGAGCTGATGTCTATTTTACCAATATGCCCTTGAAAATCAGGTTTTATGATGCCAATCAAAACTATTGGGAAAGAGAAATAAGGTTTAATGGAATTTTGGTTGATTACGATTTTGAATTTCCTGTGGATATTGTTCATGTAGAATTAAACCCTAATTATGAAATTAGCTACGCTACAACTTCTAGTCGGGATACTTTATTTTCCGCAAGAGCGATGAATACTGCTAACACAGATTTTAATATAACGGTAAGCTCTATAAGCGATACTTCAAAATTAAGATTGGAATCTCATTGGACGGCTCCTCATATTTCCATTGAAAACATGGTTCGATTAGGAGTAAGAGTAAGCAATACAAAACATTGGTACTTGCATGGTTTTAACGGTGGTTCAATTTCAATGAACGGTTCAACTTTTTATGATGGAAGAAATAATCAAATAGATAGCGGCCTCATTAAATACAGTGAAGATAGTTTGGTGCTTTTGCATAGGGAAGTTGGAAAAGAATGGGAAATTTATGACGATTATCAAATTGTGCTGGGATCGCCTGCAGACAAACAAGGTGCTGTCATAATAAATAAGATGAAATTAGGAGAGTATGTTTTGGCTGAAAGAGATACGAATATTAATAAAAGTTTACTTTCTAATCCAAGTCTTTTAGGGAAACAGACAAAGATTAAAGCTTATCCTAACCCTGCTAATAATGAAATAATGTTAGGGGTAAATGAAGAACTTTCTGATGTGTCAATATTAATATTGGATTATTGGGGAAGGGAGATGGGGGGGTTCAAAAAAGAAAACTGGAAGGAAGCAATAAAAATCAACTTACAGGAATATTCAACAGGAGTGTATTTTTACATTGTAGAAAGTAAAGAAGGTCAGTTTAGCGGTCGTTTTATTAAAGATTAATAAGGAAATTGAATGGGTAAGTTTTCACTTTTATTTTTATTTTTCTTCTTATTTAATTCTATACAGGCTCAGGATAAGTATCCTAGAAATAATTCAATTGACATTCTTCATTATAAATTTGAATTAGAAATTAGCGACAACCACGATTCCCTATTTGGGAAGGCCACAATTTCATTAAAAATAATTGAGCCAATTTCTGAACTAACATTGGATTTACATGCTGTAAATAATTTAGGTAAAGGAATGTTGGTAACCGCTATTAAAAGTAATGGCAAAGACATAAAGTACAATCACGAAGGGGAGAAACTGAATATTAGTTTCAAAAGAGATATAGGAGAAGTGGAGCTTGTCGTTTGGTATCAGGGAGTTCCAAAAGATGGGTTAATAATATCCAAGAATAAATTTGGAGACCGAACTTTCTTTTGCGACAATTGGCCAAATAGGGCTAGTAATTATTTGCCAGTAATTGATCATCCTTATGAAAAAGCAACTTCTCAATTTTCAGTGAAAGCACCAGATCATTATCAAGTTATTTCAAACGGAGTTTTAACAGAAAGTATTGATATTGATAAAAATATAAGGCAAACAAGTTATTATTCTTACCAGCCATTGCCTACTAAGGTAATGGTATTTGGTGCGGCAAACTTTTCCGTACAACGATGCGATTCTTTAGGAACTATTCCTGTTACATCATGGGTATATCCACAGGAAAAAAAGAACGGCTTTTATGATTATGCTATGGCAGTAGACATATTAGAATGGTTTGAGAATAAAATTGCCCCTTATCCATATAGTCAATTGGCAAATGTGCAGTCTAAAACCAGATATGGAGGAATGGAAAATGCTGGTTGTATTTTTTATCACGAAAATTCAATTGATGGTAAACGAGGTTCTGAAGATCTATTTGCTCATGAAATAGCGCACCAATGGTTTGGGAACTCTGCAAGTGAAGCAGATTGGCATCACGTATGGCTTAGTGAAGGTTTTGCTACCTATTTAACAGAGGTTTATAAGCAAGAGACTCAATCGGACTCGGCTTTTAGATTGGGCATGGAAAGGGCAGGAAAAAAAGTGTTGTTGTACACTAAAAAATTCCCGAACTCAAAAATCATTGATACCTCTATCACAAATTTAAATCGATTATTAAATCCTTGTACTTATCAGAAGGCGGCATGGTTTCTACATTCGCTAAGAAATTATATTGGGGATGTAGACTTTTGGAAAGGCGTGCGAGCTTATTACAATAACTATAAGTATTCAAATTCTTTAAGTGAAGGGTTTATGGAAGAGATGGAATTCGCTTCTGGTAGAAAACTATATCCATTCTTTACTAGGTGGCTTTACCAGGAGGGTTTACCTAAGTTTAATTTCACATGGTCGCAAAAGAGAGGGATATTTTTAGAACAAGTGGGCGAGAATTTTTTTCCAGTGAACATCAAATTTGAGATTCGATATAAAAACAATAAAACAGAATTGGTTAATTT
>TARA_B110000037_G_scaffold222176_1_pt1 | contig 12943 bp, 8 predicted proteins | sample TARA_B110000037 | Tara Oceans TARA_B110000037 (sample SAMEA4397196) | marine metagenome | biome: Polar Biome; feature: [MIX] marine epipelagic wind mixed layer (ENVO:01000061); material: water (ENVO:00002006), including particulate matter (ENVO:01000060) such as... | depth 10-100 m
TATTAGATGAGCATTTTGAATCGGTTAAACTAATTGAAATAGGAACAACAGATGCTGGGTTTCCGCTTCACTTGGTTCTATTTAACACAGATGAAGAATTTGATTTATCCGTTATAAAAAATAGCGGAAAAGGCGTTCTGTTCATTAACAATGCCATTCATGCTGGCGAAACGGATGGTGTTGATGCTTCAATGATGTTAATCAGAAATTTAGCACAAGGTAAAATTCTAAAAGATTCTTCGAAAAATATTGTTGTTGCGGTAATTCCATTTTTCAATGTTGGAGGAGTTTTAAACCGATCTAAATACAACAGGGTAAACCAAAATGGACCTTCTGAAGTTGGCTTTAGAGGTAACGCTAGAAGCCTTAATTTGAATCGTGATTTCTCTAAAGCCAATACTAAAAACATGTGGGGGTTTTGGGATATTTTTCATAAACTGGACCCAGATTTTTTTATCGATACCCACGTAAGTAATGGGGCCGATTATCAATACACTATTACTTTAATATCAAATCAAAAAGATAAGTTATCTCCATTAATTAAGCCCCTTTTAGAAGGCGCAATTAAGCCCTATATGTATGATTACATGGAACAAAAACAGTATCCATTAACTCCTTACATTAATGTTTATGGTGTTACTCAACCAGATGAAGGATTAACCGAATTCCCCGATTGGCCACGATACTCATCTGGGTATGTTAACTTGTTTCAAACCATTGGCTTTATTACTGAAAGCCACATGCTAAAGCCTAACAAGGAAAGGGTAATGGCAACCTATCATTTTATTACTGGTTTGGCAGATTATCTATCTAAAAGCACGCAAACTATTATTGAAGCACGAGCAAAAAGCAAATTATTGGTTGCGGAGCAAAAAGAGTTTGCAATAAAATGGGAGTTAGATGATACTAAGTCAACCAAAATTAACTTTAAAGGCTATGAAGGGTCCTTTACTAAAAGTTCAGTTACAAAGCAACCACGACTGTTTTACAACCGAAACAAGCCTTACGAGAAGTGGGTTGACTATTACAATTTCTTTAAACCATCTGTTGTTGTTTCAGCTCCCAAGTTTTATTTAGTTAGTAAAGCTTGGGATGATGTTGTTTTGAGACTAAAAGCGAATGGCGTTGTAACCAAAACGATCAACCACGATACCACAATTTCAGTTTCTGCTTATCGCATTGAGGATTACGAAACAATGAAAAATCCCTTTGAAGGCCATTACCCGCATACATCGGTTGTTCTTTCCAAAACAGTTGAATCAGTTAAATTTTTCAAAGGTGATTACATTATTGAAGTGAACCAGCCTACCAACAGATTTATTGTTGAAATGCTTGAACCCAAAGGAGAAGACAGTTTTTTTAAATGGAATTTTTTCGATCCTATTTTGGATAGAAAAGAACATTTCTCAGGATATGTATTTGAAGAAATTGCAGAATCCATTTTAAATGAAAACCCAAAATTGAATAAGCAGTTTAGGGCGCTTCAAAAGGATTCTGTTTTTGCGTCAAACCGATATACGCAACTGGACTGGGTTTACAAAAAGTCACCCTATTTTGAAAAGACGTACTTACTTTATCCTGTTTTCAGGATTGAGCATTGATTTTACTTGCTTAAGAAAGCATCCCAACCTTGAGCATTTAACTTAATAATACTTCCAACTGAACCAACCATATTTACTCCTTCAGCTTTATCAGTAATGTGGCCAATTACCGTAACCTCTCTCCAACCTTTTACTTTTTCGTAATCTGCTTGCTTGATAGTAAAAAGCAACTCATAATCCTCTCCACCGTTTAATGCGGCAGTTTCTGGGGGCATTTTAAAATCTTGAGCAACAGTTGAGGTCATTGGATCTATAGGGAGCTTATCAGCATAAATGGTACAGCCTACGTTTGAATCAGTTGCAATATGAAATAATTCAGAAGCTAATCCATCAGAAATATCAATCATAGAAGAAGGTAAAATTTCTCTTTTTACTAATTCAATAATAACGTCTTTTCTTGCTTCAGGCTTAAGTTGTCGTTCAAGGATATAATCAAAGCCATCTAGGTCTGGTTGAACATCGGGTGAACCTTTAAATACAGCTTTTTCTCGTTCCAATATTTGTAATCCCATATAAGCGCCCCCTAGGTCGCCAGAAACACAAATTAAATCCCCTTCACCAGCGGTTGATCTTTTAACAATTTTATCAGCATCTTGAAAGCCAATTGCTGTAAGTGATAACGTTAATCCATTAATTGAAGAGGTTGTGTCACCTCCTACTAAATCAACATTGTAAAGCTCACATGCTTTGAGTAACCCTGCATACAACTCATCAACTGCTTCTAATGAAAAGCGATTTGAAATTCCAATCGACACAAGCAATTGTGAAGGAAGAGCATTCATTGCTAGCACATCTGAAAAATTTACAACAGCAGCCTTATAACCCAGATGTTTTAGCGGTGTATAACCCAAATCAAAGTGAACTCCTTCATTTAACATATCAGAAGTTACTACAATTTGTTGGCCTTTAGAATCAAGAATAGCGCAGTCATCACCAATTCCGGTAATGGTGGTTTTGTTGCTAATAGTAACTGCTTTTTTGATTTTATCAATTAAACCAAATTCTCCCAATTCTTTCAACTCTGTTCTGTCAAACATGCTTTAAATTTTGTGCAAAGGTAAAATTTTGGAAGCTGATTTAAGAGCAATATCTTATTTCAAAAAAAGATTATTTCAGCCTAAAATGAACTGTTTGCCGTACAATTGATCTAGCTGGTTTGCCATCTACTATGGCAGGTTTCCATTGAACTGATCTTAATACTTTTTTAGCCTCTTCGTAACAACCTCCACCTAAATATTTTATGGGGTACATGTTTGTGAGGTTACCTGATTTTTCGACAACAAACTCAAGAGTTGTAGAGCCAAATATATTTTTCTTATACGCGGCAACTGGGTATTGCAGCACAGTGTAAATATAGTTCTCGAAAGAAGTGTATTTCTTATCATACATTGGCCATGGCAAAATGTCTAATTCCTTGGATTTATATAAAGCAGATGTTGTGTCGTTGGTCATGTTATACTCTGTTTGAACAACTCTTCTATCAACCCAATTATTATACTGATCAATGTTGAAACGCACAATCACCTGTTTAGTGCTTACTACTGGCCTAGACCCTCTTGATTCGGGAGAAAAAATACATAAATTGATTAATCGTTTTGCTTCTTGGTTTAAATCATCGGTTAAAGTAAACAGGCTTTGCCCTACTTTAAAAGAACCATCTTCTTCAATTATAACCTTATAACCCACCTTGCCTTCTATGCCATTTTTTAAAGCCGAATCAGGGTATCTCATTTCAAGTTTTAAAAGATGCCTAAACTCCGCTTTGCCTGCTTTGAAATCGGCTAAAATATGATCAACCGAACGTGACGTTTGAGAAAAGCCATGAAGCATCAAGATTACAAAAAGAAAAAAAGGCCCAATTTTTTTCACCAACCAAAAGTAACAAGGTTAATTACTTTATTTCCTTAGAATACAAAGCATATGTCTTTGTCCGCACACCTCCCATGTCTTTTACTGCTTTAAGCATTTTAACATTCTCTGATGAAACCCAACCTATTTCAGCTCCTTTATATCCAAAATTATATACGCGGCATGCCATTTCTGAATAAAGTAGACTTCCAAGTCCCATGTGCGTATACTTCTGTTTTATAGCTGCAATCATCACTTTAACATGTTTTATTTTACGCTTGTAATACAGGAACTTTAACAAGTTAAGAAGATTCAGTTTACCGTTTTTTAGCTTTGCTATCACTTCGTTTAAGTTGGGTAAAGCAAGTATAAAACCAACAACCTCACCATTTACTGTAACCAAATACAGTAATCGTTTATCCATTATAAGCTTCATATCCTTTGCGATATAATAGAATTCATCAAAACTCATAGGTAAATAGCCATAATGGTCTTTAAATGCATCATTATATATCTCACAAATCTGTCTAACCGAATTTTTAAAATCGGAATAATTGAATTCCTTAATCTCCGCTTTATACTTTTTTTGAATTAATGACCTGACCCTATTAATTCTTTCGAGATTTATAACATTTGCTGTTTTAAAGGCACTAAATTCTGCCTCAACATCAAAACCGGCAGAATCGTATAATTTCATATAATAAGGCGGATTATATGCCATCATATAAAAATTAGGTAAGTTATAACCTGAAGTAAGAACACCTAATTCATAGTTAATACTAGGATTTAGCGGCCCAACCATTTTAGTGCATTCATTCTGTTTTAAAAAGTTCTTAATATACTCTAACAACTCATTAAATATTTCTTGGTTGTTAACCGTATCCAGAAAACCAAAAAAGCCAGCTCGCTCACCATGAACTTCAAAATGTTTGGGATTATAAATGGCCATTCCTCGGCCTAACAATTCACCGTTTTTGGAAACTACAAAAATGCGCCGGACCACCCCTTTCCAATACGGATGTTTATCAAAATCTAGATTTTTTTTAACATCTAGATCTAATGGTTTAGTGAAATTTTCTTCATTCCTGAAAATATGTTTTGGAAGATCAATAAACTCCGAAGGGAGTTTGTCGTATGTGTTGATAGTAAAATAAGTATCCTTCATTCAACATTTTTAAAGTGGTACTTAAATTCGCCAATTTAAATATATTTTGATTACTTTTCCGCACATAGATGAAATCATCTTTATACATAAAGAGTTTTGTTGTAAACACTACATGAAATGAGAGACAAACCAAAAATTTTACTCATTAGTCCGACGGGAATGGACAAAGAAGGTAATCCTATAATACAAAGAAAGACATACTTGCCTGGATTAACTATGCCCCAGTTAGCTGCAGTTACGCCAAAAGATTTTGATGTAACAATTGTTGCGGAAACCTCTGAACCTATACCTTGGGACGATGATTGGGACCTTGTTGGTTTAACTGGCATGGGTGGCAGCGGTCTTGCACGTGGATTCCAAATAGCAGATATTTTCAGAAAAAAAGGTGTCAAAGTGGTTATTGGTGGTATGGCTGCTACTTTATTTGAACCAGAGTATGCCCTCGCACATTGTGACGTACTTATGAGAGGTGAGGCTGATGAAACCTGGCCAATTATGCTTAATGATTTCAAAAAAGGTACGTTAAAATCAGTGTACAATATGGAAAAGGCTCCTGATATTAGGAATTTTCCAACACCTGCTTACGACAAATTAAATTTAAAATATTACGGATTTTGGAGGCCAGTTCAAGCTACTCGTGGGTGTCCATTTCCTTGTACTTTTTGTACGATCTCAGCTTTTTTTAAAAGAAGCTATCGCAAAAGACCTGTTGACCAAGTTGTTAGGGATGTAAGAGCAGCAAAAGCTTCGGGTAGTAAGTATATAGCGTTCATTGACGACAACATTGGTGTTGATTTCAACTATTGTAAGGAGCTTTTTACTGCTCTTATTCCAGAAAAAATAATTTGGATAAGTCAATGTAGTTTACACTTAGCGGAGGATGAAGAACTGCTTGCATTAGCTTCAAGAAGTGGATGTAGAATTTTGTCATTTGGCATAGAAACAACCAATGAGTCTAGCCTTATGCATGTAGAGAAAGAATGGAACCGCCCTGAACGTTACGACTCAGCGTTTATAAAAATAAAAGCCGCAGGAATTGAGGTTTCTACCGAAATGATAGTTGGTTTGGATGGTGATGATGAGACTGTTTTCGACGAGACTTTTGATTTCATTATGAGAAACAGTATTGCTTTACCCCGAAACTATATTATCACTCCCGTTCCAGGCACTCCAATGTACAAAGGTCTAGATGCTGAAGGTAGAATATTTGATAAAGATTACTCAAAATACGTTGGAGGAACAGTTGTATTTGAGCCCAAAAACATGAGCGTTGAAACCTTACAAAATGGTTATTGGAGTCTTTATAAGAAACTGTACAGCACCAAAAATATTTTACGAAGGCTAAAACGAAATCATGCTAATTTAAGTCCTTATATGCGACTGTTTGTTTTTGGAACAAACCTGGTTTATCAAAACCACATTAGACGAGGCATAACACCTGGTATAGTTTAATGATTAACACTATATATAAACCTATAAAAGTAACCCTAGCTTCTGCCCTTACTTTTGTTAAGGTCCCTAAAGATTTTATTGACTCTAAATTAAGTGGACTTGCCCCCTGGTATCAAATGAATTTAGGTGTTTATAAATTAAATTTAATTTCTGATCCAAACATTCTCAATTATGTTCTTAAAGAGAATGAAATTAATTACACTAAGAGTAAAGTATATTGGCATGAGTTGAAACGAATGGTAGGCCCATCTGTTGGATCCTTAGAAGGTGATGACTGGAAATTGCTACGAAAATTGGAATCCGTTCATTTTACGCCAAAAGTGGCTCAACAGCTAATGCCAAATTATTTAAAGTACTTAGATCAATTTTTAAATAATTGGAAATCAAATAATACTTCCTTTAATCTACTAGAAAGCTTTGCTGTATTAAATATTACTTTCATTTTAAAGACTCTTTTTAATATGGAAGAAGCCTCAAGAGGTGAAAAAATTGCTGAATACATTGCTGATGGAGAATTTATTATAGCTCATCGAAGTAAATTTCCTTGGCGGCCATATACAGCTTGGCTTAACGGAATGAACCTCAGATACAAAAAACACGTTAAGTATTTTCATGCTTATGCTAAAGAAAGCGTTCGTCTTTTTAAAGAATCACCTAAAACGCCGAGTTTGATAGATTCGTTGTTAAAGGATGATCAATTGAAATTTGATAAAATTGACTTATTACGTAATGAGATAATTGTTCATTTGGGAGCAAGTACTGAAACCACAGCTGTTGCTGAGAGCTGGATTTTAATTCTTTTAGCAAGGAACCCTGAAAAACTAAAAATACTAAAAGATGAAATTCGACAAATTGATACCGAATTAATTGGAGTTAAGCACATAGAAAGGTTAAAATATACCACTGCGGTTGTTTATGAAACACTACGGTTGTTTCCTCCAAGTCATGCAATTGTGCGAGATGCTATAAAAGAAGATACCGTGTTAGGTGTAAAAGTAAAAAGCGGAGAAGTGATGTTTATTAGCTCTTATGCTATGCATAGAAACCCTACTTACTGGAACAACCCACAAGACTTTATACCAGAGCGATTTATTGGTGCTAACATAAACAAAATGGACCATTTTGTTCCTTTTGGTGCAGGCAAACACATATGTATTGGGCAGCATATTGCACTACCTATGCTTACACTTGCCATCTCTAATTTTATTAATCGATTTGAATACAACATCGAAAATTTAGACAAAATCCATGGCATTGCTTTGAGTACACTTAAACCGAATATACCTGTTCAAATGAAATTAAAAACAAGAAAGCTATGAAAGTACTTTTAGTTAGACCTCCTGTACCTAAACATACCATTGGTCTTAAGAACATTATGATATGTGAGCCATTAGAGCTTGAGTATGTTGCCGCTCGTTTGGATGGACATGAGCTCATGATTTTTGATGGTTTGGTCGAGAAAGGATTTGATCAAAGGCTAAGGGATTTTAAACCAGATGTAGTTGTATCGAGTTGTTATAAAACAGGAGTTAATGAGGTCATTAAAGTTTTTAGAAAAATTAAAGAATGGAATCTTGAATGTGTAACTGTAGTAGGTGGAGTACATGCAACCTTAGTTCCTCAAGATTTTCATGACTCAGCTGTAGATATTATCGGAATGGGCGATGGAACCCTACTATTAAAAGAAATAGTTTCTGCCCTTGAAAAAGGAGATTCGGTATCAAATATTCCTGGTTTGGCTATACCTCTTAATCCAGATGAGTTGTTTAAGACTGAAAAGAGGAAGTACATGGAGCCAGCTGACAATCTGCCATTACCTAGAAGAGATCTTATAAAACATTTACAGAATAAATATTACTACCTAATGCATCAACCAGTAGTAACAATGAAAACCACTTGGGGGTGTTGGTACAAATGCAACTTTTGCTTTACATGGAAAATTACGGATGGCAATCCTTACAGTCGTTCACCAGAATCAATAGTTGAAGAACTAAAAACCATTGAAGCCAAAGAAATTTATATTGTAGATGACATATTTTTAATTAATAAAAGTAGATTAGCCAAATTAGCAACCCTTCTTAGAGAAAACAACATTCACAAACATTATTTGGTTTACGCAAGAGCTGATTTTATTGCTCAAAACGAAGATATTATTGCTGAATGGGCAGGTCTAGGGTTAACGGCAGTATTTATTGGTTTAGAAGCAGTTACTGATAGCGAACTTGATCAGATGAACAAGGAAAGCCCTGCAACTGAAAACATTAAAGCCATTGAAGTTCTTAAAAGAAATAAAATTGATACCTACGGGTCTCTAATTCCAGGTCAAAATTATTTAAAAGAAGACTGGGACAGATTGTGGAAATTCATACAAGAAACCGGTTTATACTATGTGAATATATCGCCAATAACGCCTTTACCCGGAACGGATATTTGGAATGACTTTAAAGGCCAATTAACCGTACCCGAAGATGCTCACGGCCTTTTTGATCTATCACATATGTTATTGCCAACAAAACTGAGTTTAAAGGCTTATTATAGAGAGTTATTAAGCCTTTACCAAAAGACTATATTCAATTTAAAAAGAGCTAAAAACCACACTTATAGAACGCTCCCTTCTGTTTGGTCTATACAATATTATAGAATACTAAGAGGTTCGCTTAAAATCAGGAAACAGTTTTTAAATGCGCACAAACACCATTCAGCTGCAGAAATTAAAATAGCTCAATTTAAAGGAGCCGAAGTCCCTCAGCTTACTTACAAAACCAAATTACGGCACCCTTCATTTAAGCATTTTGTAAAATCTGCAGAACCAGCTCTAGTTCAATAAATGAAATTAAAAGTTTACAACAGTATTTCCTTAATTAATCCAAAAGATTGGAATAGCATACTCCATCATACCGATATTTTTAATGAACATGAATTTCTTTATGCATTAGAAAAAGCAAAAGTTGAAAAATCAATAACAAAATATTTGTGTTTTTACAAAGATGAAAGACTAATAGCTACTTCTGTTGTAAGTGTTTTCTACCTTAATTTGGCGCTTTTTATTGGTGATAATGCTTTTGTACGTTTAATTCAGAAAATCTTTTCCAGATTTTTTCATTTAAAAGTGTTATTTGTTGGAACACCATTATCGGCAGGCCAAAACCACCTCCGTATCACATCAAAAAATAATTTCACGGAAATACTAAACAAACACTTAGATTGGGCTAACAAGCATTGTAAAGAGAACAACATTAAGCACTGTATTTTCAAAGAGTTTGAACAAAATGAGACCCACTTATTTTCTAATATATTTAAAGAGCATAACTATTTTAAAGCATGCAGTATTCCAACAGTTAAAATGAGTTTAAACTATTCTGATTATTCTGAATACATAAGCAATCTGAGAAGTGGCTATAGAAGGCAAATTCAACATTCACTCAAAAAGGCAGGCATCAGCAATTTTAAATTTGAATTTGAAGTCGGCCCAAAACATAATTCGGATACAGAATTTTCAATAATCAGTTTGAAAGAATACGGCGTTGAAAAATTCTACAATTTATATTTAAATGTTCTGGACAGAGCTGAAGTTAAACTAGAAACACTAAACCAGGAATTTTTTGAGCAGCTTTCTAAAGATGAATCATCAACGGTACAGCTCCTTAGAATGTGCGTAAAAGATCAAGATCTTGGAGTTTTCGCATTCTCAATTCGGAAAGAAGAGCTAACTTTTATTTGGACAGCAAAAGCCGCTTCAAAAGACAAATACCACAGTTATCAAAACTTGCTCCAAGCACTTATTTGTTATGGCATAACTAAAGGGTGTAAAACGTTGGTACTTGGTCAAACCGCGTATTATCCTAAAATGCGCGTTGGAGGAACCCCTGAAGATTTATTTCTTTTTTATAAAGCACAGTCTAACATTACCCATTCAATATTAAAACTATTCAATTCTATTATTTTCCCAAGGCTAAAACTAAAACCACTAAAAACCTTTAATACTTGAAAACATTATCAGGAAAAGATATCGATGCTAAGCAATATTTACTATCCCTTTTAAAGCTAGATAAGCATTTTGAAGCGGGCGAAAAAGACTGGCTCTTTTTCCAAGAAGATGGTAAAAAAAACAAGGTTCTTGACCTTGTTGGATCATACGGAATCAATATTCTTGGCCATAACAATCAAGAAGTTAAAAACGAATTTATCAGTATTATAAACTCAAATCAATCAGCATTTGTTCAAGGAAGTTTAAATCCTAAATCAGCAGAACTTTCAACTAAAATTAACGATTTCATAAACACTGAAACAGAATACAAAGGTCGGTTTTGTGAGTATACCAGCACAGGAACTGAGGCAGTAGAAATTGCGCTCAAATTGTGTATTTTAGATTATCAAGCTAGGCTTGAAGAGGTTCGCCAACACATAAATTTTACTGAAAATATACTTCGCAAACTAAAACATAAGGATGCTGAAAAAGTTATTTCTGAAAACCGGAATATCGATTTTAAGGGCTATTTATTACATCTTGAGAATAGCTTTCATGGCAAAACGCTTGGTTCTTTATCTGCTATAGATAACAAAAAATTAAAGCACTCCTTTACAACAGCCATAGATGCAATAAAAGTGAATTGCTCACCATCGAATCTTGATAGTATATTGAACGAGAAGGAAATTAGTTATTGGGACTATAACAAAAGAAATGGAAAGGTTTTAAAAAAGACTTTTTGCCCTTTTCTGGCTTTTATTTTAGAACCTATTAGAGGTGAAGGAGGTGTTTTGCCACTAACTAAAAACTTTGCACTAGAAATTAAAAAAGCAAGTAAAAATCACAACTTTCCACTTATATCCGATGAGATTCAAACTGGCCTTTTTCGAACACAAAAAATGGCAGCATTGCATCACTTCAATATTGATGCAGATATCTATTGCTTTGCAAAAGGATTAGGAGGCGGTTTCACCAAAATTGGAGCGGTAAGTGCTTTAGAAAAACGGTTTGATCGTCACTTTTTCAGATATCATTCTTCTAGTTTCGGTGAGGACTTTTATTCAACAACCATTGCCTGCAAGGTGCTAAATATCTTAAAAGAGCAAACTAAATCCAATTTTCCAGATTTAAAAGGCTTTGATGTCCTAAAAGAAAAATTTCCCGAATTAGTTAAATCTGTAAGGGGAATGGGCCTACTGTTTGCCTTTGAACTTAATGTAGATTTAGTGCTTATTTCCTATTTAAGAAAGTACTTATCAAATATTGATATGGTCGGGTATTGGATTTCTTCTGTATTACTAAACAAAGAATCCATCCGTATACTTCCCACACTTTCTACGCCTCTCACATTTAGAATAGAGCCTTCCATTTATATTTCAAAAAACGACATTCAATTTGCCCTTAATGGAATAATTAAATTTTTAAATGCTCTAAGAAGCAGAGATGCCGGCTACCTTTTTGAACATATTTTGCCAATAGCCAAGCATGATAAAGAAAAAGAGATAAGCCTTCCATTAATCAGAAATGAATTTCCGAAAAATGCTGCTGTATTCCTTTGCCATCCAGTCAATACTGCCCACTTTCAATCATTCTTTGACCTAACAACCAACGTTGCCGATGATGTATTAGAAAATATTGTTGATGAACTTGCTCCATTGCAAGAATTTTACCCATACCACATCAGTAAATTACAAGGTAAAAAAGGAAATGAGATAAACGTTGTATATTTGGGCATACCTCTAACAAGCCAAAGCTTTTATAATGCTATAAAAATCGGAAAAAGATCCGATATAATTGCCCGAATACAAAGGGCCATTGATTGGGCAAATGAACGAAATGCAAAAGTTGTAGGTCTAGGCCAATTCACCTCCATAATAACAGAAAACGGCCTTAGACTAAAATCTAAAAAAGCTGTACTAACCACAGGCAATGCATTTACGGCCCAGGTAACAATTGAAGCAATATCAAAATCTCTACAAGAAAAAAGCATAGAAATACATAATGCCTCTTTTGGAATTGTGGGTGCGGCTGGCAATATTATGTCGGTAATAACCAAAGTTTTATCAAAAAAAGCAAAGCACCTAACCTTGATCTTTAACCATTCAATTTGGGATATAAAGAAAAATGTAACCGTAATTGCAGATTTACTCCAATTTATGAGTAAATTTCATCCTGAAAAAGAAGTAAGAAGCTTTCTCTCTGATAATATAGATAATGCAAGCCCTAAGGAAATTGTACAGAATCCTTTGGTGCAAAATTTTATAAAAGTTGATACTAAATTGAACACAATGTCTTATTGTGATGTGGTATTGTCTGGAACCAATGCAACCGAAGCGTTTATTGAAGGCTTTCAACTAAATCCGAACGTTATAGCCGTAGATTTAGCTGTTCCTCCAAATATCAAAGTAGATTCACTTTGGTCAACACAAACATATATCAAAGGTGGTATAATTCAACTCCCTGTAATTGATGGTAAAGAGCAAGTTTTAGACTCTGCTATTTTCCCATTAAAAGCAGGTGAAAGTTACGCTTGTATGGCAGAAACGATGGGCTTAGCACTGCACAATTATAAAGGAAGCCATTTAATTGGTGATATTGATATTGAATCGGTAGACTCGGTGAACAGCATTTTAAAACTTCAAGGTTTTCAATTGAAAAGAATTAAAATCATTGATAGTGTTTAAGTAACCTCGAGGCTTCCAATTTGGGTTTGTAAAGTCGATTTAACTTGATAATACAGTGTTAAAAACACAATAATATTGCTGTTTTCATTTAGTTATTTGAATAAGGACTACTGTTTATTATAAGTATTCTAACTTATGCCGTACAATGTTAAATTAAAATTATTTTTGCGCTGCTTTTGGGGAATTAGCTCAGTTGGCTAGAGCGTTTGACTGGCAGTCAAAAGGT